>Ga0256406_1003999_pt1 | contig 17461 bp, 18 predicted proteins | sample RumenRJG_03DNA_FD_185986 | JGI IMG/M metagenome (GOLD analysis project Ga0256406, IMG submission 185986) | Bovine rumen microbial communities from Lethbridge, Alberta, Canada - RJG_03 | ecosystem: Host-associated > Mammals > Digestive system > Stomach > Rumen | place: Canada: Alberta | collected...
ATCCGGGCCATCCACAAAGCCGCCGGCCTCAATGCCCTGGAATTGCATATCTTCGGCCGCATACCCGGTGTCTATGGTTCCAATCTGACGATTGTTCGCGCCATCCGCCTGTACCTGATGGACCGTCAGGATTGTCCTGGTGCTGTCCAAAACCGCATAGGTGATGATTCCCTCTTCCTCTCCGATAAAATATACCTGCGATTCCGCGCCTGCAAGCGTTGTTCCTGTGGCTGCATTGGTAAGTACATATTCCGGAGCATCGCCCGGGCAAACCAGCAGAAGATCATTTTCGAAATCAACGTATGCAATGTATCCTTCTGCACATCTGGATGCACCGCCTTCACCGTTCAAATTCACACAATCCACTTCGCCGGGCTGAGACTGATAAAATATTTTTTCACCGCAGATGTATATTTTCGTATTGCAGACCGGTCCCGTCACCAGTGTCATTTCCGTGCCTCCGGCATCCCTGCGGATAAGTGAGTTTTGTGTTCCCTGAACCGAATCGTTAAATGAGACACCATCAAACGACACGGCATTTTGATGCGTATCCGGGCCTGCTTTCCAATAATACGTGTTTCCCTGATACTCTACGAAATTTCCTCCGTTATTTATTGGAAATCCGGAAATATCCGCATCCTCTCCCGTTATTTCTCCGGAACCCGCTTCTGATTCGCCGGTGGCCGCCATCGCATCCGGCGGTAAAGCCAGGGCACAACTGTTCACCAGAAGTACAAGCAAAAACGTTGTTATTCCATGTAAAAACGCTGCTATTCCGTGTCTCATTTTTTTCCGCCTTTCTTTCAATGGATTCCGCAGCAGGTAGAGAAAACGGGATGCTTCACTTTTATCCCATACGCCTGTTGTTCGCACATATTGATTATACCATTTCTGATTTCTGTGATACAGCCCTGCGCATGGATTCGTCGTTTTTATCCATAAGCGTCAACAGAAGGCAGCCGCAAAACCTTATTCAGATTCTGCAGCTGCCTTCATCTCTACTATTTTTCAGTTATACCCGGTTTCTATGCATCGGTAGCGGTGATGTGCTTATCACAGTCTTTCATGGCAGGTTCTTGCGATGACATCGAGCTGCTGCTCTTTCGTCAGGCTGATGAACTTGACCGCATAGCCGGAAACACGAATCGTGAAGTTTGCATATTCAGGTTTTTCCGGATGTTCCATCGCATCGATGAGTTTTTCTCTTCCGAAAACATTGACGTTCAGATGGTGCGCACCGTTCAGAAAGTATCCGTCCATCACCTGAACCAGCGTTCTGGCGCGCTCCTCTTCATTATGTCCAAGCGCCGACGGATTCATGGTCTGCGTATTGGAAATGCCATCCAGAGACCACTCATACGGGATCTTTGCGACGGAATTGAGGGAAGCCAGGAGCCCGTTCTGCTCTGCACCGTAGGAAGGTGATGCGCCCGGAGCAAACGGCGTGTAAGCGGCTCTTCCGTCGGGAGTCGCGCCGGTTGCCTTGCCGTAAACAACATTCGAGGTGATCGTCAGAATCGATGTCGTAGGCTCGGAATTCCGGTAGGTATGATGCTTGCGGATCTTCGTCATAAAGTTTTTAAGCAGTTCGACACCGATCGCGTCGGCACGGTCATCATCGTTTCCATACTTCGGGAAATCTCCTTCAACCTTGTAATCCACGACCAGTCCGCTCTCATCGCGAATAGCTTTAACCTTCGCGTATTTAATCGCCGACAGAGAATCAATGACATGTGAAAATCCGGCGATACCGGTCGCAAACGTGCGTCTCACATCCGTGTCGATCAGAGCCATTTCCGCCGCTTCGTAGTAATACTTGTCGTGCATATACTGGATGAGGTTCAGAATATTCACATACAAACCGGCAAGCCAGTCGAGCATCCGGTCATACTTCTCCATAACTTCATCATAGTCGAGATATTCGGAGGTGACCGGTGCATAGGGCGGGGCCACCTGGATGTGCTTTCCGCTCTTATCCGTGAATTTTTCATCAACGCCGCCGTTGATGGCATACAGCAGTGCCTTCGCAAGATTAGCTCTTGCGCCGAAGAACTGCATTTCTTTTCCTGTCTGTGTTGCGGACACGCAGCAGCAGATGGAATAGTCATCTCCCCATACCGGCCGCATCACATCGTCATTTTCGTACTGGACGGAACTTGTCCTCACAGAGATACGGGCTGCATAGGTCCGGAAGTTTTCCGGAAGCCGTTTCGAATAAAGAACCGTCAGGTTCGGCTCCGGGGCCGGTCCCATGTTTTCAAGCGTATGCAGGAAGCGATAGTCATTCTTTGTCACCATGTGGCGTCCATCCTGCCCGAGACCGGCAACCTCCAGCGTCGCCCAGACCGGATCGCCGGAGAAAAGCTGATTGTAAGACGGAATTCTTGCAAATTTAACCATGCGAAGCTTCATCACAAAGTGATCAATCAGCTCCTGTGCTTCCTTCTCGGTGAGGGTCCCCTCCTTCAGATCCCTCTGGATGTAGATATCCAGGAAGGTGGATACACGGCCAACGCTCATGGCCGCACCGTTCTGCGTCTTGATTGCGGCAAGGTAGCCGAAGTACAGCCACTGAACCGCTTCTTTTGCGTTCACAGCCGGCGCTGAAATGTCGTATCCGTACGCCTGGGCCATCTGCTTCATCCCCTGGAGCGCCCGGATCTGATCGGAAAGCTCTTCTCGTAAGCGGATCACCTCATCGGTCATGGTGCCGTCCCCGCAGTTTTTCAGATCCTCTTTCTTCTTTTCAATGAGGTAATTAATTCCGTACAAAGCTACCCGGCGGTAATCGCCTACAATTCTTCCTCTTCCGTACGTGTCCGGCAGGCCGGTCACAATGTGGCAGTGACGGGCGACGCGCATTTCATCCGTATACGCATCAAATACCGCCTGATTGTGTGTTTTATGGTAGTCCGTGAAGATTTTATGAAATTTCGGATTCACCTCAAAACCATAGGTGGACGCTGCTTCCTCTGCCATCCGGATTCCGCCGTAAGGCATGAATGCTCTTTTCAGCGGTTTGTCTGTCTGCAGTCCCACGATCTTTTCAAGGTCTTTGGTCTTCTCACTGATATAGCCGGGACCGTAGGCAGTAAGACCGGAGACTACCTCGGTTTCGCATTCCAGTACTCCGCCGTGCTCACGCTCCCTCTTCTGCAGTTCCTGCAGTTCTCCCCACAGGGTATTGGTGGCCTCTGTCGGTCCTTCAAGAAAGCTTTCATCTCCGTCATAAGGCGTATAATTGTTTTGAATGAAATCACGGACATTCACATCCGTCTTCCAGTGAGAACCCTCAAATGTTCTCCATGCTGTATTTGCCATAGCTGCTCCTTTCCTGCCTGCTTTTCCTGTGTTTTGTTTTGATTGTGATTGAGTGTTTAATGAAAGCTGCCTTGAATTAAGCACTCCTGAGAATATTTTCGGCACGTGCGACCGTCCCCGTATCCGGAGGACATACACCATCAAGTGAATACTTTATTCCAAGCTTTTTCCACTTGTATTCTCCCATGGTATGGTAGGGGAGAATCTCCACCTTCTGAACATTCGTCAGAGAATGAATAAAAGCAGCCTCCCTCTCAAGATCCTTCGGATCATCTGTCCATCCGGGCACCAGCACCTGGCGAATCCAGATGGGTTTGCCGATGCTGCTCAGATACCGGAACATATCCAGAATGTTGTCATTGGGCTTTCCGGTAAGTGCGATGTGCTTGCGCCGGTCAATCTGCTTGATATCCATAAGAAGAAGATCCGTAACCTTCATCAGCTCCTTAAACTTTGAAAACCAGGGCTCCTGCCGTGTAAACGGCTCCCCGGCGGTGTCGATGCAGGTACTGATCCCTTCTTCCCTGGCCTTACGGAAAAATTCCAGAAGAAAATCAATCTGAAGAAGCGGTTCTCCTCCGCTCACGGTTATTCCGCCATCTTTGCCCCAGTAATTGCGGTAACGCTTTGCCTGTGCAAGCAGTTCATCCGCACTGCGAAGATCCGTGCTTTGCGGGTCCCAGGTGTCCGCGTTATGACAGAACCGGCACCTTAAATGACAGCCCTTTAAGAAAACAACAAACCGGATCCCCGGCCCGTCCACAGCCCCGAATGTCTCGATCGAATGTACTCTTGCCAGCATTGTGCGCTCCTTTCCCGGCACAAATAAAAGCGCCGTGCTCATTTCCGTCTGCGTGGATAACGATAGCACAGCGCTGATCATAATTCTTTGATTATAATCAAATTTTGAAATATTCTTCCGCTTTTTCTCCGGGATCTTCGAAATATTGCTTCGGGATCTTTTGAGTGCTCAGGATTCTTTTTTAAATTATCCGCCCCTGGAAAAAGGCAAGAAGTCCTTCCCGGTTAACGACATGAAGCTCTCCCTGCTTTGTCCGTTCAATGTACCCTGCCTTTTTCAGCTTCGAAAGACTCCGGCTGATGGTCTCGGGGCGAAGGCCGATGGAGGAGGCAATGTCGGTAAGTTTCATGCTGATGTGACCGTTCAGACACTTCTGATCACGGTCAAGAAGAAATCCGGCCAGCCTTGTGTCCGGGTTACGGATGGAAAGGAGCATCACCTTCTCCTTCTCTTCCGTCAGTTCCGTTGACAGCATTGCAATAAGCCCCAGCGCCAGCTCCGGTTCCCGGGTCAGAATTTCCATGAATTTTTTTCTTGAAAACAGGCAGGCACTGACATCGGTAAGACACACCGCGCTGTAGTGATAAACAGGATCACGGAGGAATAAATCATGCCAGATCGCCTGTCCGTCATGCAGAATGTCCAGAATGTGTTCTTCTCCGTCCGTATCGTTCCGGCAGATTTTAACACGGCCTCTGCGAATAACTATAATGTACAGAACCCTTGTCTCTTCTTCAATCAGAGTCTGTCCTTCCGGATAGCTTCTGAAAATGACATCGTCCATCAGAAGCCGTTTTGAAGATTCCGGAAGCCCGCGAAACAGCCGGATCTGATCCATGCACCTTGTAGGATTGCTGTCTTCCTGATTGTTCCTGAATGGACAGTCTGCGGGCAGGACTCTCCTGAAATTATCTGTTTTTTCGTCCATGCTGTATTTCCCTGCTGTACGATCTGTTACGTAACCGGCTGCCGTAAAAGTTAGCTCATATTTCTTCCGGGAATCCTTCCCACACCGGTTTGCCCGGATATATTTTTGCTTTTTCTTCGCCCCGGAGCACGCGCAAAGCTCCTGCCGCCATGGCCTGGTGCTCTCTTTCGCCCGGATAGACGGCAATCGGAGCAATCCATCCGCAGCGCTTCCTGATCTGGCCTGCCACATCGTCAAACCGGCACAGACCGCCGGTCAGAATGATCGCATCCACTCTGCCGTTCAGGACAGCCGCCATGGCGCCGATATTCTTGCACACCTGATAGATCATGGCCTTCCAGACGATCGACGCGCGGTAGTCGCCCTCCTGTGCCATCTTATGAATGACATCGGAATTGGAAGTTCCAAAATGGCTGGCCAGACCGCCTCCCTGGCTGCAAAGCGTGCGGATTTCCTCGTAGCTTTTATTGCGAAGATAATTATTAACATCGGTCACCGCCATCGACCCCATACGGGTCGGAGTAAACGGCCCCTGTCCGCCGCCGGCATCATTGCCGTCGATCATACGGCCCTGCTGATGAGCCGTCACGGAAATACCTCCGTCAATGTGGCAGACAATGAAATTGCAGTCCTGATACTTCCGGCCCAGTTTTCTGGCATGGGTGCGCGCGACGGCTTTCAGGTTCAGGGCATGGCTTACGGCTCGCCGGTAGATTCCTTTAACGCCCGTAATGCGGGCGACATCGCACAGTTCATCGACCACCGGCGGATCAACCATCAGCATCAGTCCGCCGTATTTTCGGTGCAGCTCATTCGCCATCTGGACGCCGAGCATAGAACTGTGATAAAGTCCGCCCTTTGCCGCCCGTGTATCGGCAATCAGCCGGTCATCAATGTAATAAACACCGCCTTCAACCGCATAACAGCCTCCGCCGCGGCCGACAATCGCGTCCACATCGGTAAGATCAATGTTGTTATCGGCAATAAACTGATGAACGACCTGCATACGATAGTCCAACTGATCGTTAATCGTCGGAAACTTCAAAAGCTCGCTGGAATCGTGAAAAACATCCGTAATAAAGATAATTTCGTCATCCATGTGCAGCGAAAGTTTTGTTGAAGTGGATCCCGGATTAATGCAGAAAATCTTAAATTTTTTCATCACACATCCCCCGTATGTTCGGAAATTTCTGAAATATTCTGTACTGTGCGGCGCCGCAATGGCGGGCAGAGTGTTTATTCATTCTTCCCGGTATGTTCATCTCAGTATGACAGCTTTTTCGGTCTGAAATTTAGATAGTCGCCGGATACAAGGCTGTACTGTATTCCATGAAACATTCCCCGAAGGCTGTCATGCCATCGTTCTTTTCCATGGCAGTGTGCATACACAACCTGTTCCGCCCGGTATTCCTCCGCAATCTGTGTAAAGCCGCTGAAGGTTTCGTAGATATTCGTCGGCGGATAATGCAGAAACATAATAAAGCGGTCAAAACCCGCCTCCTGAGCTGCGTCAAACGATACACGCAGGCGTTCCAGTTCACGCCTGACCAGTTTCTCCGCGTGTTCCATTGTATCAAGACCTTCCCAGGTATACCCCTTGGTGCCTACCAGGGCAATGTCACGATACGAATAAAAATTGTTCTGCAGAAAGCACAGACGTCCGTTGTATAATTTGTTCAGCCTTTCCGTCTTATTGACCTGCCAGAATTTATCATGGTTGCCGCGCACCAGAATTTTTTGCCCGGGCAGCGCTGCAATAAAGTCAAGATCCGCTCCGCACTGTTCCAGATTGTTTCCCCAACTGTGATCGCCCACCAGAACGAGTGTATCGTCGTCTTTCACGATTTCACGGCAGTTTCTTAAAATCTTATCCTCATGATTAACCCATACTTCTCCAAACTGATCCATGGACTTGTCGGAGCGGAAAGCAAGGTGAAGATCTCCCAATGCATAAAGTGCCATATCTTTTTCCTGTATTCCCTGAATTTGCAGTATATTATTGAATTTCGGCATTTTCGTGACGCTTGCCCGCCACTTCATGTCTTATGTTGGGCGTGTCAATAAGTCCTTCCAGCACCTGCATGCAAGCATGCGTGGCAGCAGACTTTTAACGCTGTAATCCTGTTATTGAATTTTCCCGGGCTTTTGTTTATTATCGGCTTTTCCTGCGAATACATTTTCATCCAGGATGATCGTAAAGGGCCCGTCATTGACGAGACTGACTTTCATATCCGCCCCGAAGTGTCCGGTTTCCACAGGATATCCCTGCTCACGGCAGGAATCAATGATATACTGATACATCGGCTCCGCCATGTCCGGTTTGCCGGCACCTGTAAATCCCGGCCGGTTTCCGTGACGGCAGTCCGCATAGAGTGTAAACTGGGATATCAGCAAAAGACTGCCCCCGACATCCTTCAAAGACAGGTTTGTCTTGCCGTTTTCATCTTCAAAAATTCGAAGTCCCAGCATTTTTTTAATATATTTGTCCGCATCCTCTGCCGTGTCTGTCTGGGCGATGCCGATCAATACCACATATCCTTTACCGATACTTCCGGCCGTCCGGCCGTCTATGTCTACTTTTGCTTCTGTAACGCGCTGAATAACAAATTTCATATTGCTGCCTTTCTGCGCTGCCTTGTTTCATCGGGTTCGCTCCGCCTTAGTCTGCTGCGCTGTTTTTCTGCTTTCGAAGGGTTTCAAGCAGCTTTTGAAAATATTCCGGCAGCGGTGCTGTAAACTCCACATACTGCCCGGTGGAGGGATGGATAAATCCCAGCACCATGGCATGAAGCGTCTGCCCCTGAAGCTTCCAGGGGCATCTGGAAGACCCGTACACATCATCTCCCAGAACCGGATGATGAATATGAGCCAGGTGAACCCGTATCTGATGCGTCCTCCCTGTCTCAAGCTGACATTCAATGTACGTGTAATTTCCAAATCGTTCCAGAACACGGTAATGGGTTACGGCACGTTTGCCATGTTCCCGGTCAACTGCCATTTTTTTGCGGTCCGTACGGCTGCGGCCGATCGGGGCATCAATGGTCCCCTCTTCTTCTCTGATATTGCCGCATACAATGGCCCGGTACCGGCGGGTGATGGAATGTACCGCCAGCTGATCGGCAATTTGCTGATGAGCACGGTCATTTTTGCATATAACCAGGGAGCCAGTCGTATTCATATCGATCCGATGTACAATGCCGGGACGCAGGACGCCATTAATTCCGGACAGGCTGTCCCGGCAGTGATACATGACCGCGTTCACCAATGTGCCGCTCCAATGACCATTGCATGGATGCACAACCATACCCTTGGGTTTGTTTACCACAAGAATATCATCATCCTCATACAGAATATCCAGCGGAATATTTTCTGCTTCTATCTTCGGCGGCTGCGGCTTTTCAAGATGAACCGTGACTTCCTGCCCGCTCTTGAGCTTCAGTGATGCTTTCGCACTTTTCCCGTCAACAGCTGTCCTGCCATCCCGGATCAGTTTCTGAATAAAAGAGCGGGACTGATCTGAAAGTACCGATGCCAGGAATACATCCAGCCGCTGCCCCTGCGATTCCTTTTCCACTGTAAACCGGAACACGTCATTTCCCGGATCGCTGCAGAGGATGACATCGTTCTCCGATATCACATCCTCCGTTGTTTCCGTATCTTCCGGCATCTTCTCTTTTTCCGCTTCCATCACTTTTGCTCTCTGCTTTTATTGATCTTATCCACAATATCCTCCACATACTGACGCCGGGTCTTCTTTCCGCCGATCTCCCGGAGGTCTTCCTCTGAATAATGAAGCATCAGGAGAAGAAGGATAACCACGGCGCTGACCGTTACGTATACGTCGGCCAGATTAAAAACGGGAAAGTTTATCAATGAAAAATAAAACAGATCAACAACATAGGAATGTGCGATGCGGTCAATCAGATTTCCGGCCGCACCTGCAATCAGGGTGGCAAGAACAATCCGCAGCGGACGGAATTTACGGCGAAGCACCAGGAGCCTTGATTCAAGGAAAAGGCAGACCGCTATGATAATGAAAGCGAAAAGGATAAATACCCACTGATGATTTCTCATCATGCCGAAGGCAGCTCCCCGGTTTTCCAGATACCTGAGTTCAAAGACTCCGTGAATGATCTCCCTTGTTCCGTTAGGCTTGAGTACGCGGATGGCGTAAAGCTTTACCGCCTGATCCAGCCATGTAAGCAGCGCCATATACACAGCGAGTATCGTCCATCGGACCGCCGTAACCCTGGTTTTTATTTTTCTGTTTCTATCGTTCGGCATGGTTCTGTTTCAATCCCCTTCACTATCGGATACATCCGCATTCAGGTAATCAATAGCCTTGAGCATCTCTTCTTCCGTTACGGTCGTATCGATGTAGGCGTCCCCAAGGGCATGCAGCAAAATAAACCGGATATGGCCGGCAGACATTTTTTTATCATGCTTCACAGCTGTAAGAATGGTCTTCGACGGAACGGAATCAAAGCTGATTGGCAGTCCGAAGCCAACCATCATATCTCTGATCTCCGTAAAGGTTTCCTCATCGATAAGTCCGCGCTGCCATGAAATATAGGCGGCGGCGACCGAACCGAGTGCAACGCAGCTGCCGTGCGTCAGTGTGAAATTTTTCGATTTTTCTATGGCATGACCGATCGTATGTCCGAAATTGAGGACGGCGCGCTCTCCCTTCTCCAGCGGATCCCGCTGTACGACCGCGCGCTTGATGATGCAGCTTCCCTCCACAACCCTGGAAAGGACACGGGGTTCGCGATCCTCAATCTCACTCATATGATCCAGAAGATATTCATAGTAATTTGCGTCGCGAATAATACCGTGTTTGAGCACTTCGCCCATGCCGCTGGCAAACTGAATATTATCAAGAGTCCTCAGCGTATTCGTATTGATATAGACAAGGGATGGCATATGAAAGGCACCGACCATGTTTTTATACTGATCAAAATCCACCCCTGTCTTGCCGCCGATACTGCTGTCCACCTGAGACAACAGGGTTGTCGGAATCTGAATGAATTTAATTCCGCGAAGGTAGGTGGCGGCCGCAAAACCGGTCATATCGCCGGCCACGCCGCCTCCCAGCGCCGCAAGGAAATCACCGCGGTCCAGGCTGCCGTCCATCAGCGTCTTATAAATATCCCGGATATGATCCAGATTTTTATTTTTTTCTCCCGCCGGAAGCACATGTACCAGGACACGGGAGCACAGCGGCTCCAGGCATTTTTTTACCTCGTCAAGATAGAGCTTTTCAACATTGCTGTCTGTGACTATGCACAGGCGGCGGCCTTCCATTTCAGCCTCTCTGGCCATGGCGGACAGATCAGAGAAGGAATCGCTGATTACAATGTTATAAGCAAATTTATGATCCCTGCTTACCGGAAGTGTACTGAACACCGACATACTCTTATTCTCCTGTCAGAATTTTGAACCATAACGGTTACCTGATCTTATATTTCAGATGCATTTTTCAAGCATTTCAGATGTATTTTTCAAGCCGGACAAACAGCCTGCCCTTGCGGGTCCCGCTGCCTTCTTCGGCATAACGAAATCTTCCGAGGCCGCGTACGGAAATGATGTCTCCTTCCTTGAGACGGAAGGCATTGGATGTTATCTGTTTTCCGTTGACAAAAACCCTGCCTTCCGCAATCATACCGGTCAGAGAACTGCGGCTTTCGCGAAAGGCCAGCGCCATCAGGCTGTCAAGACGGATGGAAGCGACCGTTCCGCACACCTTCTGCGTTTCAGGCTGGTATTCAAGATCCGACATGTCCTGTGTGCGGCACACGACGCTGGTGTGCCGCACGCGCGTCAGATTCTCGCAGATAAAACCGGCCATCGTATCCTCGCAGAATACGATGGCTTTATCCTCCATCAGGACGATATCCCCGGTCGTCGAGCGGTCAATTCCGAGATTCATCAAAGCGCCCAGATAATCGCGGTGTGAAAGATCCTCCGCAAACTTACTGTTTTGAGGCCGGATGCTGACGGCACGAATGGGAAAGGCAGAAGATATTCCGGCTTCGAACCCGTCCGGGAAAAATCCTGCCATTTGCCTTTCGGCAAAATCATAGCCTCCGAAAAGCTCACTGTGAATATAGGACAGTGAGTTCGAGAGGCTATGATATACATTCTGTTCATTTAAATTGAGAAAATCGCTGAACACAGCGATTCCCTTCTGCCAGGCGCTTTCGGCCAGATCCTTAAGATGTTTTGAAAGAAGTATCTCTTCCTTTGTCATGAATGTCTCTTTTCAAACGGTACATCAAAAGCGCCGCTCAGGATTTCCTGGAAATCGCCGGAAATGTCGACCGAGGAGGGCGTGATGATAAAAATATAGTTACTGATTTTCTGCAGATTGCCATCGATGGCGTAGCAGCTTCCGGAAGCAAAATCAATCAGGCGCTGCGCGATATCCAGCTCCAGTCCTTCCAAATTCAGAACCACTGTACAGTTTGCAAGCAATGTTTCCGTTATTTCTCTTGCATCCTCCATGGTATGAGGTTTAATTACGCAAACTTCCATGCCTGCCTCCCCGCGCTCACGTTTTTTTGAACGTATCGGTGATATTTTACTGCCAGGAGATGATACGGAACTGTTTCTGGCAGATGATGTTTTCTGTCTCGACGAAGATAAGTCTGACTTTGCGCCCCGCCGGCCTGAATAACCGGAAGCGGACTCTTCATCGTCATCATCCATAAGATCATCCTCGTCGCGGCGGCGGATCACGCGCGTACCCAGCCGTTCATCCGGATCGTAATCAGGATCATCGTCATCCAGATACTGCTCATCCTCATCGTAGGCATCATCTTCATCATCATTTATCTTCATGGCATTTAAAAACTTATCTAAAACGCTCATATTTTCTCCTATATGGCAGCCGAATAGTCTCTGGCTCCGAAAATTCCGGTACCTACCCTAACCAGTGTGGCTCCTTCTTCAACAGCCACCACGTAATCGTTCGTCATCCCCATTGATAACTCGCACATAGCCACATTATCAATGTTTTTCCTTCCTATGTCAATAGACAGATTTTTCAAATTCCGGAAGTGAACGCGGTTATCCTCCGGGTTTTCCACATAGGGCGCTATGGTCATAAGACCGCGCACGGCAATCCCGGGAAGCACGGAAATTCTCCGTACAAAATCCTCCGCATCCTGCGGACGGATACCGAATTTGGTATCCTCCTCTGCCATGTTGACCTCCGCCAGGACCGGCATGACCAGGTGATGCTTCACTGCCTGCTCACTGATCGTTTCCGCCAGTTCTTCCGTATCTACCGAATGAATCATGCACACGCGCTCAATCAGGTATTTTACCTTGTTTCGCTGCAGGTGTCCGATCATGTGCCAACGGATATCCGATGGCAGCGTATCGTGTTTTGCTTTCAGCTCCTGCGGGTAATTCTCTCCGAAATCCCGCACGCCCAGCGCGTAGACTTCCCCGATCATTTCATTGGGTTTGGTCTTGCTTACGGCCACCAGCGTCACATCGGAACGGCTGCGGCCTGAACGTTTGCAGGCATCTGCAATGTTCTTTTCAACAACGGCAAGATTATCTTTAAGCAACTGCAACATCTCCTAACTTATACGATATCATCTTCACTGACCTCGGACGCGTCCAGGGCAATGAAATCATGGGCGGCGAGTCCATACGGACTATTCGGCTTCACAATGCAGAATTCCTCGTTCTGATCCGTAATTGTAACCTCCCTGAAAATGGCATATCCCTGGTTGACATTGTAAACGCCCTGAATGGCGGTCAGATCGTCCGCGGTAACCTCATGGTATTTGGAGGAATCCGGTTTCAGGATCCTGTCTCCGGTCTTTATGTCATCCGTAGATATCAGGTACGTATTCTCCTGTTTTTCGTAAACTGTGACGGTTTTTGATGTAACCTTGCTGGTATTGTCCGCATGGTATGTCTCCACCAGCAGCGTCACTTCCCTGCCGGTATCCGGGTTCGGCGTCACATACTCATCCGGTATCCGGTAAAACTGTTCGCTGGCAATGGATGAGGAAGGAACCTTTAATCCGCTTTCACTGTCAAGCAGCAGTTCTATCTCCACATAGCGGTTCGATACATAGCGTACCAGAGAGTTATGCAGGGTGATTTTTCCAAACCACTGATCCTGGTTCCGGTATTCCGAAAACGAAGAAACAAATGTGGTATCGTCACTCAGAAAACGGAACCGCATGGTTGTCCGCCCGGCCAGCTCCGTAGCCAGATCATCCGTTATCGGGAAGTAAAGATACCAGTCTTCACCCTTTACCAGTTTATAAAGGCTGTCTCCGGTCTTCACGGATTCATTCAGGCGCAGATTGGAAAACTCATAATTATTGGTATTGAAAAGATCCGTCGTAATGTCATTATCCGTCAGATTTTCCATGCCGTCCACACGGTATACCACAAATCCCGATTCCGGCGCATCCGCCTCGTTTGAAAGAGAGCCGGAAACAGCTTCTGCGTTCTCCTGGGTCGACAGGATAAAACTTTCCAGATCCGATTTATAGGTGTATACGGACTGGAAAGCGCTTTTATCGAAGTTCTGTGAAAAAGAAGCACTTACCGAACGGATGGTGCGGTAATCATCGTCCGTCAGTTCCGCCGGTTTCGCTTCAGTTCCGGTGTTTTTATTCTCACTGATGGAGCAAACGGCACTTCCCGCCCCGATCCGGGAGCCTTCCCGCGCATAATACGTTACATAACCGGAATACTGGGCTGTTTCAATTTCCTCATTTTTTATCGCCAGAGCAGAATAACGATAATCGCCGGAGATGGAACCGGATGTTACCTCATAGATGGAAATCCGCTTGGAAGTGGCAAAGAGTATGACTGTAATGATCATGTAGATCAGAATAGCCAGAAATAGAATGGTTCCGATGTTCAGCCAGGAGTATGTCCGGAAAGGTGTGACCTTGCGCGGTGTACGCTTCCGCATGGGAACAATCTTGGATGACCCCTTCTTGTCTGAATTTTTATTTTCGCCAGGCACTGATATCCCCTTTATATCAAGAAAAAGCTCCATAGGAGCTTTTTCTCATAAAATATTAAATTCTCATAAAATATTAAATTTATTCAGTCACCCGCGTATCACTCGCTGATGACATTATTGACATATTTTTCAGGAAGCTGACTCTTTTCAACAGAAAGAGCAATCATAAAATCAACGCTGTATTTCTCGCTGATCGCTGCAATTCTGTCAAGCGCTTTCCCGGTATGATCCGCATCCGTCTTCGCTACGTTAAGGAAACTGTCGATATACACTTTTTCAAGGTCGTGATCCTGGGAAATAATTCCAAGCAGGAAACCTATAAATTCATCGGTATCTTCAATCTGAAAGTCGGTTACATCAATCAGACGTACCTTCCGGCTTACCTCAAACATATGCTGTTTATCCTTGTCAAGATAAACACCGCTGCCGTTTACACCTGCGATCTCCTGATTTACCCTGTCAAGCAGAACCTTTGTTTTTCCCTTACCCTTAACGCCGATAATTAACTGAACCATGTTGAACTCCTCCTTTTCTGGCCGGATTTTATTGATGGCATTAACTCCAGTTCAGAATTTAATATATTATTTGTTTTTCCTCTATGGTGAAAAAACTTTGATATGTCTAAATTATAGACTATCAGGATTTCAAATACAACTGCTAATTCTCCCCCGCACCGGCAATGCCTGTCACTGCGGAACAAGGGAAAGAAGTGTTGTCATTTCATCATAAAGTGCATCATGGTCGGATGCGTGCATGATGATGGAGAAGTACGGATTCCCGTAAAAATCCTTGGAGAGAAGTGCAAGGCAGGCGCCTGCATCATCGGTTGTTCCGGTTTTGCCGCCGTATACGATAACATTATCCGGCGTTTCAACACCGTCCTCACCGGTCAGATAATAGTCTGTGGATTCCCAGGTGACGGCGACGGCGCTCCCGTCCGCCTTCGTATACTCACAGTAATAATTCTTACGGTTGATAATATCCATGAACATGTCATATTTCATGGCTTCGTTAAAAATCAGGTACATATCGTAAGCACAGGTATAATGGCCTTCCTCGGTAAGACCATGTGGATTCATGAAGTGAGTCCGGGTTGCCCCGAGGGATTTTGCTTCATCATTCATCATCTGGACAAAGCTGTCCACACTCCCGCCTACATGTTCTGCAATCATCATGGCCGCATCATTCCCGGAGGCAATCATCATACCATATACCAGCTGTTTCAGTGTCAGTCTGTCACCTACCTTGATGTCGCACACGGAAGAACCGTACTCAATATCAAGCGCCGTATCTGTGACCTCCACAACATCATCCATATTGCCATATTTCATGGCTGCAAGAGCCGTCATGATCTTTGTCAGCGATGCCTCCGACCGTTCTGTAAAAATATCCTTTGCGTAAAGGACATCCCTGTTATTAAGGTCAAACAGTGCCGCCGTATCTGCTTCGATATTGATGGCGGATACATTGACATCCGTGTCAGTTACACAAAGACTGGCTGCCGTACCCTCCGCCCGGTCGGGGTTTTGAAGAGCGCCCGGCATGCCGTAGACGGCGCTGGTGCTATCAAACGGGATCCGGAGATGATAGTCGTGCGACCGCAGGATAACAAAATACACAGCGTAAATAAGAAGACAGGCAACCGCCGCCAGGATAACCATGACCAAACCGAGCCTGAAGTTTTTTCTTTTCTGCACTTTTTCCTGTGCATTCAGTCTTGCCCACTCCCGCGGATACATACCGTACCTGCGGGCTTCCTGTTCCATTTTTATCTCCTGCTTTTTACGGCGGCTTTGCTTCCCTGTGCTGTTCGTTTTTTTGTCCCTGCCAATGCTGTTTTTATCCCTCATTTGTACATTTCGCGCCACTGAAGATCTCCTCGTTCAAGCGATTTCAAAAGGACTTCCGCCGTGGCAATGTTCGTCGCCAGCGGTACATTATGAATATCACACAGGCGGATAACTTTTGTTATGTCCGGTTCATTGCTTTTCGCTGTATCCGGATCGCGGAAAAAGAGAACGAGATCGATCTGGTTCTGTTCAATCATAGCACCCATCTGCTGTTCACCGCCCACATGGCCGGCCAGCAGAAGATGTACCGGCAGACCCGTCGCTTCTTCAACAAGACGGCCGGTGGTTCCCGTCGCGTATATCTCATTTTTAGCCAGAATGCTGCGATAAGCAACGCAGCAGTTCTGCATCAGTTTCTTTTTCCCGTCATGTGCAATCAGTCCGATATTCATTTTTTGCCCTCCCTTTTCACATGATTGGTATTACATTTAGTATTTCCTGGTCTGAAGCCCTACATTCAGAACTATTCCTATGCCTATACAGAACGTTACCAGGGACGTAACCCCGTAACTTACAAACGGAAGCGGGATACCTGTGTTCGGAATAAGTCCCGTCGCTACACTGATGTTAATAAAGCTCTGAAGCATAATAAGACCGCCCATGCCGCATCCAATCACAGAACCTGCTATATTTTTTGCCCGTTTTCCGATATTGATGCACTCCACGGCAATCAGCAGTTCCAGAATAATGATCAGACAGCAGCCAAGGAACCCAAGCTCCTCTCCGGCTACTGCGAAAATGAAATCTGTCTGCTGCTCGGAAATAAAATTGCCGCCCTTCACGGAGGACACCATGTTGTTGTTCAGCCCTTTCCCGTAAAGCTGCCCGGAACCGATGGCGATAATGCTGTTCTGCTGCTGGCGCGCTTCATCCGGGTATTCATTCGGATGAAGCCATGCCATTATCCGCGTCAGCTGGTATCCCCGCAGAATGGAGTTTCCGCCCCTTAAAATGATGGAAAATCCGACAATGACCAGCGGAAGGACAACCGCCAGAATTCCGAAAACAATTTTAAAAGAAAGTCCTGCTGTGAATATTATAACACAAAAAGTAAGCGCACAAACAATTGTTGTAGAAAGATCCGGCTCCCGGACAATCAGAAGCAGCGGTATTCCCAGAAGTACGAGGGAAAGCAGGATGATCCGGAAGGTATTGATCTTTTCTTCCTGTGCGGCAAAAAAATTTGCAAAAAACAGAATAAGAATAATTTTCATCAGGTCGGATGGCTGAAACTGGATTCCTATCTTAATCCAGCGGCGCGCGCCTCCGGTCTTAATACCGAACAGCAGCACGGCGGCAAGAAGTCCGCATCCGAGGATATAATAAACCCAGGAAAATTTAATCAGCCATGTGTAATCGACCAACGAAAAAATGATTATCAGAACGGTGCCGAGAATAAGTCCTGCCAGCTGTCTTTTCTGGTAAGATGAATCGGCGCTTCCGATCACCATAATTCCGATAACGGAAAGGATGATTACCCAGGCCATCAGGCTGAACCTGTAATCCCGCAACTTGTATTGTCTAAGCATTGATCAGCAAAACCCCTTTATTTCTTT
>Ga0256406_1004000_pt1 | contig 17458 bp, 11 predicted proteins | sample RumenRJG_03DNA_FD_185986 | JGI IMG/M metagenome (GOLD analysis project Ga0256406, IMG submission 185986) | Bovine rumen microbial communities from Lethbridge, Alberta, Canada - RJG_03 | ecosystem: Host-associated > Mammals > Digestive system > Stomach > Rumen | place: Canada: Alberta | collected...
GAAGACACGGCCACCTGGGGCACCTCCTCCAGCCCGAAGTTCGTCGACCTCGGCAACGCCGAATCGCCGACCGCGGCCCACGACGTCTACCTCAACGTCCTGAAGGAAGTGCTGTCGTCCGCCCTCTTTGGCCTCGACGCTTCTTTGGTCACCGACAGCTACGACACCGAAGCCGACGCCAAGCAGCTCTGCCTCGGCTATTGGGTCTTCCAAGCCTTCAAGAACAAGGACGTGCCCTTCGCCGACGTCGGCATCAAGAAGGTCGGCGATTACGAAATCGCCCTCTACCTGGTCTCGCCGGTCACGGAGTTCAACCTCAAGTACTCCCTCAGCAGCAACTGGCTCGTCAAGACCGACCTCTACGACAAATTGAAGACCACGACCGGCTCGCTCGTCTCGACCACCTACGCGACGAGCGCCGACAGCTACATGTCCTACGGCCCCTACCGCCTGAAGGCGTTCTTGCCCGATAAGGAAATCGCCCTCGAGCGGAACGACAAGTGGTACGGCTACACCGACGGCAAGCACAAGGGTCAGTTCTCGATCACCGACATCGACTTCACCGTCGTGCCGAAGATCGACACCCAGCTCACGATGTTCGAGAACGGCAAGCTGGATGCCATCACCCTCCGTTCGCAGGACATGAAGAAGTACGCCACCTCGCCTTACCTCGTCTACACCCCGCAGAGCTACACCGACAAGATCGCCCTCAACAGCAACCTCAACAAGCTGATCAGCCGCGAGAAGTCGGAGACCTCGAGCAAGAACGATGGCAACACCTACAACAAGAGGATCTTGGCCAATACCCACTTCCGCCAGGCCCTCTCTTGGGCCGTCGACCGCATGACCTTCTGCCAGCAGGAGACCACCGGCTCGACCCCGGCCCTCGGCGTCATCAACAAGCTCTACGTCGCCGATGAGGAGACGGGCGTGCTCTACCGCGACACCGAAGCCGGCAAGCGCGTCATCTCCGACATCTACGGCGACTCCAAGGACGGCTTCAACAAGGCGCAAGCCCAGAAGCTCATCAAGGAAGCCTGCGAAGAGACCTACACCATCGGCTCGACCGAATCCAAGTACTACAACGCCGGCGAGAAGGTCGACCTCGAATTCGTGGTCTATAACGAAGGCTGGCGCACGGCCATCGAAAACCACATCCAAGACTTCAAGGATGCGACGGTCGGGACCCCGCTGGAAGGCAACTTCACGGTGACCATCACCATCACGGAGAACAACCAGGACACCATCTTGGCGGGCAACGCCGAAATGTGCATGGACATCTGGGGCGGTGCCCAGATGGATCCGTACGGCATCCCCAACACCTGGATCGCCGCGAGCAACCGCACCTGCTATGGCTTCGACCCCGACACCGAGAAGATCGCGATCGACCTTGACGGTGACGGCAAGATCGGAGACGGCGAGAACCTCAGCAACACCGAGTGGTATAATCAGCTCAACAAAGGCAAATATGCCGCCGGAATCGCCGACGTCGAAACCCGTGAGCTGATCCTCTCCTACCTGGAGGAATACATGCTCCAGCATCAGTACTTCATCGCCATCCGCTCCCGCAACGCGGTCGGCATCAACTCCTTCCGCGTGAAGGAGGGAACGGACGAATACCAGGCCCTCGTCGGCTATGGCGGAATCCGTGAGATGAAGCTCACCCAGAGCGACTCCGCTTGGGACGCCAGGGCTGCCAAAGGCCTCGACTACACCAAGTAAATCGCCTCCCCATCTCGTCTAGCGGCGCCCAGGGGCAACTCCCCTGGGCGTCCGTTCGCGTTTCTATAGCGCCCCCCCTTAAGAAAGGAGCATTACCCACATGAGCATGCTCAAATACATCATAAAGCGTCTCGGCTTGATGCTTTTGACCTTGTTCATCATCCAGACGATGCTGTTTTTCCTGGTCCGCTGCCTGCCCGTGCAGATTACCTGCGCCCCGGGCACCGACACCTGCGAGACGCTGAAGGTTCAGCGCGAGGCCATGGGCTTCAACCGCCCCTTGGCCGTGCAGTGGTGGATCTACCTCCGCTCGATCATCACTTTCACCTACAAGCCCAAGGGATACAACATGTACACCGGGCAGGGGGTTTACACCGTTTTGTTCGCCAAGATGCCGAACACGATGTTCGTGAACTTCCTCTCCCTGATTTTGGCCATCCCCCTGGGCCTGGTCTTTGGTGTCATCGCCGCCCTCAAGAAGAACAAGTGGCAGGATCAGGTCATCTCGGTCTTGGTCATGCTCGTCATCTCCGTCCCCTCCTTCGTCTACGCCTTCCTGATCCAGTGGCTTTGGACGAGGAACCCGTCCAACCCCGCGGTCGTCTACGCCTTCCAAAATATCGGGGTGAGCTACGTGAACGGTCACCTCATGACCTTCTGGGACGTCCTTTATTCCTATCTCCCGGCCATCCTTTGCCTCAGCTTGGGCGTCATCGCCGGCCTCACCCGCTTCACGAGGGCCGAGCTCACGGAGGTATTGACCTCCGATTTCATGCTTCTTGCCCGGGCCAAGGGCATGTCGAGGAGGCAGGCCACCATCAAGCACGCGATGCGCAACGCGATGGTCCCGATCATCCCCTCGATCATGGGCGAGTTCATCGGCATCATCGGCGGCTCCCTCATCATCGAGCAGTTCTTCGCCATCCCGGGCGTGGGCAAGCTCTACCTCCAGTCCATCCAGGAGGTCGACTATTTCTTCTTCCTGTCTCTATCGATGTTCTACGTCATCATCGGCTTACTTTCCGGGCTCATCATCGACATGAGTTACGGCTGGGTCGACCCCCGCATCCGCATGGGCGCCAAATAAGGAGGGGATGAGCAATGGAATCGAGTTATCTTGCCAAAAACCCCAAGGTGGTCCTAAGCAAAGAGGACGCCGCCTTCGTCCAGATCGGGGAGAGGCTAAGCGATCAGAAATTCGAGACCAAGCAACGCTCCTTCTTTCAAGACGCCCTGAGGCGCTTCGCCCAGAACAAGGGCTCCGTCGTCGCCTTCATCGTCATCGCCTTCCTCTTCTGCTTCTCCATCTTCACCCCGATCTTCTCGGGCTATACCGCCTCCAGCGGCGACCAATATTACGCCTACGCCCTGCCCAAAAACTCCCTATTCGAGGGGACGGGCTTCTGGGATGGCACCAAGTCGAAGAAGGTCGCCATCCAGGAATACGTCCTTAGCTACGAATCCGGCCAAGTCCAGGGCAAGGCCGTCAAGGTCAACAAGGACGACACCAACCTGAACTCCTACTACACGATCCGTTTTGATACGTACGCGAAGGGCTTCGTCTACAAATCCTTCACCGCCTCGGAGTACCGCGCGGTGGTGGACTTCGACGAGAAGCAGACGGAGGACTCCAAGAAGATCTTGGCCCCCCTGGTCGATTATGAGACCTACTGCGAGACCGCCTTCGCCTCGAAGCCCTTCTTGATCGATCTCATCGAGACCTACTACAAGCAAAACGCCAACTACTCCTACGAATTGACCTCGAAGTACCAGCCCCGTTACATCAAAGAAGACGGCTCCTACGTCGATACGAACGCCGGCGAAGACGCGGTGATCGGGGAGAAGGGCGAGATTTTGGTCAAGCACATCTACAAGACCGACGAAAACGGCAACTACGTCTACGTAGAAACCTCCGGCAGCGGCGACCTGATCAGTTACCAATGCCGCATCAACTACGACAACTACTACGCGATGGAGCACGGCCATAAGCCCCTCTACGTCTTGGGGAGCGACTCCCGCGGGCGGGACATCATGACCCGCCTCGCCATCGGGGGAAGGGTGTCTTTGCTCTTAGGCCTGGTCGTGTCCGCCCTCAACTTCATCATCGGCTCCATCTACGGCTCGATCGAAGGCTATTACGGCGGGGTGGCCGACCTCGTGATGGAGCGGATCTCCGAGATCTTAAGCGAGGTCCCGACCACGATCATCTTCGTCTTGTTCAACTGGTATCTGCGCGACAAGATGAACCCGATTCTCATGCTCTTCCTCGCCTTTGTGGCCACCGGGTGGCTCGGCACGGCCTCGACCGTCCGCATGCAGTTCTACCGTTATAAGGGCCAGGAGTACGTCTTGGCGGCCCGGACGCTCGGCGCCAGCGACGCCCGCCTCATCTTCAAGCACATCTACCCCAACTCCTTGGGCACGGTCGTCACCTCGTCCGTCCTCATGATCCCCTCGGTCATCTTCAGCGAGTCCTCGCTCAGCTATCTCCACATCATCGACCTCGAGTCCGGCTCGAGCAGCCTCACCTCGATCGGCACCATGCTCTCGGATGGGCAGGGCTCCTTCACGAGCTACCCCAACTTGATTTTATGGCCCGCCATCTTCATTTCGCTGCTCATGATTTGCTTCAACGTGTTCGGCAATGGCCTGCGCGACGCGTTCAATCCAACGTTAAGGGGGTCCGGAGAATGAAGGAAGAGAACTCCAAAATCCTTGAGGTCAAGAACCTCCGCATCTCCTTCAAGACGATCAATGGGACCGTCAAGGCGGTGCGCGGCATCGACTTCTCCCTTTACCGGGGGAGGACCCTCGCCATCGTCGGAGAGTCCGGCTCGGGCAAATCCGTCACCTCGCGCGCCATCATGGGCCTTTTGGCCCCCAACAAGATCGTCGAGGAGGGCGAGATCCTCTATGGCGACCAGGACCTGCTCCGGCTAAGCGAAGACGACTACTGCAAGATCCGCGGCTCGAAGATCTCGATGATCTTCCAAGACCCTCTCTCCTCGCTCAATCCAATCAAAAAGGTGGGCAAGCAGATCACCGAGTCGATGAAGATCAAGCGGAAGTCCGCCAAAAAGGAGGACAAGGCCTTCGCCAAAGCCGCCTACGCCGCTTTCTCCACCTACCTCGAGAAGCACCCCGAGGAGGCGGGCGCCAAGAAAGCCTTGGACGACTTCTGCGCGATGTATCGAAACCCCAACGACCAGGATTACCGCTTCCGCCTCGCCAAGTTCGACCGCATCAGCAAGGACAAGGAGAAGGCCTACCAAAAGGGCATCGTCTCCCAAAATAACGAGGAGCAGCGGAAAGCCCTCATCGTCCAAAAGGACGCCTATCTCGCGAAGCGCGCCGAAATGAGGAAGAAGCTGGAGCAAGAGCTCCAAGATTTCGACGCGAAGATCAAAGCCGAGGGCAAAGACTACGAAGCCTATGACCCAAGCCCCCTCTTCCCCCTCGCCGAAAGCTTGATCCGGGAAGACTTAGCCGCTTTGGCGGAGCGGATGGCCAAAAATGGCCCCCGATTCGCCAAAAAGTGCGAAGAACTTCTTTCCTTAGAGGGCGAGGAATTCACCCGCGCCTTAGCCAAGGCTTTGCCCGAATTAAACGAGATGATCCTTTCCTTCCGCGACCCTTTGGCGTTAGAGAAGGACGAGGCTTTGTCCACCTTCTTCGTCTCCTTCAAGCACCGCCTGGAGGAATATTCCCAAGCATTGAAGCGCGAGAAGAAGCAGGAGAAGGAAAAGAGGAAGCACGGCGGCGAGACCCCGGAGAAGAGCGCCAAAGAGCGCGCCTGGGCCAGCGAGATCGACACCTCCAGCGCCTCCTTCCTCTCCCGGATGAAGGAGGAATTGAGCCAAACCTCCTCCTCTTTGCTCCAGGATTACCCCCAGGAATTAGAGGGGAAGCGGAAGGAAGAAGCCATCAAGGAGTCCGCGAAGCGTTACGTCCTCGCCTTTAAGGATGCCGTCGTCGGCGCCTCCCACAAGATCCGCAACGAGGAGCTCGTCGAGCGCGCCATCAACCTCTTAGGCGAAGTCGGCATCTCGGAGCCGGAAAAAAGGATCAAGCAGTATCCCTTCGAGTTCTCGGGCGGCATGAGGCAGAGGATCGTCATCGCCATCGCCCTCTCCTCCAACCCGGAGATTTTGATCTGCGACGAGCCAACCACGGCCCTCGACGTCACCATCCAAGCCCAGATCCTCGAGCTCATCAACGGCCTCAAGAAGAAGAGGAACCTCTCCATCATCTTCATCACCCACAACCTCGGCGTCGTCGCCAACATGGCCGATGACATCGCCGTCATGTACGCGGGCAAGATCGTCGAGTACGGGACGGTGGACGAGATCTTCTATGAGCCGAAGCACCCCTACACCTGGGCTTTGCTCTCCTCGATGCCCGACTTGGAGACCAAAAACCGCCTCGAGGCCATCCCGGGCACCCCGCCGAACATGATCATCCCGCCCAAAGGGGACGCTTTCGCGCCCCGCAACAAATACGCGATGAAGATCGACTTCGAGCAGGCGCCGCCGCCCTTTTACGTCTCCCCGACCCATTGGGCCGCCACTTGGCTGCTCGCCGAGGGGGCGCCCCACGTGGAGCCGCCGAAGATCGTGACCGAGCGAATCGCCCGCATGAAGGCGAGGCAGCTTTCCTCGAAGCAGCAAGGAAAGGAGGCGGGCCGCCATGAATGAAGAGAACAAGAAGCCATCCCAAGAAGACGTCATCTTAAGCGTCCGCCACCTGAAGCAGTACTTCCGCTTCGGCACGGGGATTGGCAAATACAACAAGGCCGTCCACGACGTCTCCTTCGACGTGCACCGGGGCGAAGTGGTGGGGCTAGTCGGCGAGTCCGGCTGCGGCAAGACCACGACCGGGCGCACCATCATCAAGCTTTACCCGCCGACCTCCGGCTCGGTTTACTTCGAGGGCTATCGCATCGTCGCGGGCACCCGCTGGAACGAGAAGGAGATCAAGTGGAAGCGGATCGCCGCCGAAGAAAAGATCAAATCGATCCAAGACGAGGAGAAAGACGAGTTAGACTCCCTCGATAAGAGCGTCCCCAGCGACGAACTAGCCTCCCGCCGGGCGGAAATCCGCGCCCATTACGCCCCCCTCATCCAGGAGGAGCGCGATAAGATCGACGACCTTGTCGCCAAGCAGCGCAAGAAGATCCGCCTCGCCAAGCACGACGACGCGCGCTGCAACAAAGACTTCGCCAAGGAGAAGAAGGCGGCGGCCAACGCCCGCTTCCAAGTGCTTTTATCCTTCGCCTTCCACGCCAAATACGGCAATAACCTCCGCATGGAGGCCAAGCTTTACGACAAACTCTACGCCTATGGGAGGAGAAAGAGCCTCCTCCTAAACCGCGAGCCCGACGTCCGCGACCAAATCGAGACCATCCTAGAGGAGAGCAGCGCCTTCGCCGCCTCCTATTTGGGCGTCCCCACCCACGAAGAGGAGGAGACCAAAGCCTTCAAGGCGCAGTATTTGGGCGTCATCGACAAGGTGAACGCCGTCTTCTCCTCCGCCAGTAGGGGCAAGAAGAAGGGCGCCTGGCGGCAAAAGGCCTCGAAGAAGACGGACGAAAAGTTCGCCTCCTTCGTGAATGCCTTAGGAATCGACGCGGTGAAGGGCGAAGACCCCGCCTCCCTCGACACCTTGAATCAGGAGGCCATCCCCCTCTTCCATAAGCTCATCGCCTCTTACTTCGCCAAGGTTTTGGCCTACGTCCCGAAGAAGGATTACGCCTCCTCCAAAAAGGAGGCCGAACGCATCGCCTCCTCCTACGCCGAAAAGGCGGACGCCTATTTGGCAAAGCCCCATCATAGCAAAGAGGAAAAGAAGGCATTCTTCGAGGATTTCTTCGCTTTGTTCGATACGCGGAACACCCTGATCCCCACCGAAAGCCTAGACGACGTCGACGTCGAGATGCTCCGCCGCATCGACCGCGCCTTCCGCGCGCGCTTCGAGGCGTTGCCCGTTGATGAGGACGCCGCCCCCTTCGCCAACCGGAGGAAGGTGCTCACCGAGTACTTCATCGCCCACCGCTTGGCGAGGAAGTCGGGCATCACCCAGCGGATCCAGATGATCTTCCAAGACCCCATCGCCTCCTTGGACCCCCGCATGACGGTGAAGGACATCATCGCCGAGGGGCTAAAGATACGCGGGGTGCACAACCGCCGCTACATCAACGAGCAGGTCAACTCCGTCCTCCGCGAGGTGGGCTTGCTTCCTGAGCACAGCTCCCGCTATCCCCACGAGTTCTCGGGCGGCCAGAGGCAGAGGATCGGCATCGCCCGCGCCCTCATCATGAACCCCGACCTCATCATCGCCGACGAGCCGATCTCGGCCCTCGACGTCTCGATCCAGGCCCAGGTCATCAATCTGCTCAATCGCCTAAGGGAGGAGAGGAACCTCTCGATCCTCTTCATCGCCCACGACCTTTCGGTGGTGAAGTACTTCTGCGACGAAATCGCCGTCATGTACTTCGGGAACCTCGTCGAGTTCGCCTCCTCCGACGAGCTATTCGCCCATCCGCTTCACCCCTACACCCGTTCTTTGCTCTCGGCCATCCCCCTGCCCGATCCTCACTACGAGAAGAACCGCAAGAGGGTGGAGTACGACCCCTACCAGGCGCACGATTACACCGTAGACAAGCCCAGCTTCCGGGAAGTCTCCCCGGGGCACTTCGTCCGCTGCAACCAAAAAGAATTCGAAGGATATGAGCAAGCCCTCCAAGGAAAATAACGGGGAGAGGGAAGGCGTTTCCCTGCCTAAGAAGCAAGAGAAGAAGCAGGGGATCGAGGAGAAGCGCTCGCGCGCCTCGTACCTTGTCGAGTCCCTTGTCTCCTTTTTCCTCCTCGCCGCCTTTTCGGTGGCCATGGTCTTCGTCGACCTCTATTCCCGTAACCTCGACTGGGGAAGCCGGAAGGGGACGATCTTCGCCGACTCTTTCTTCGCCAGCGGCATCCTCGGCCTCATGCTCTGGCTCTTGTTCTGGGTGAGCCGGAAGGGGGCCTTCGACATCTTGGTCTACGGGGTCGGCCGCTTCATCGACGTGGTCTTCCGCCTCCACCCGGAAAACCAGAAGATGCCCAAGACATATGGGGAATACGTGGAGAGGAGGAGGGCCAAGAAGCACGACACCTGGTGGATCGCCCTAGGCGAATGCCTCTTCTTCGCCCTGGTTGGGCTGATCCTCTCCCTGATTTACCTGAATGAGGGGCTATGAGCCCCTTTTTCCTTGTCTCGCGCATGCTCTTTTCTTCATCCCCCATAAACCGCGATTGCCAGAAAAGGCACGCTTCTTCGCTTGCTCTTCTCTTCTTAAGGCGGCTTAGGCTAAACTAGTCTCGTTCGGCGCGAGATGCGCCCAAGCAAGGAAAGAAAGACATGAAAGATTACGATACCTTCGCCCTCATGGTCGACTGCTCCCGCAACGGGGTGATGAACGTCCCCTCCGTGAAGAGGATGATCGTCCTATTGGAGAAGATGGGCTACACGGCCCTCATGCTCTACACCGAGGACACCTTCGAGGTGAAGGAAGAGCCCCTATTCGGCTATGGAAGGGGAAGATTCACCATCGAGGACCTCAAGGAGATCTCCCGCTTTGGCAAGGAGCACCACATCGAGCTCATCCCCTGCGTGGAGACCTTGGCCCACCTAAACGCCATCTTCACCCACCCCGCCTACGAGGAGATCCACGACGTGGCCGACATCCTCCTCGCCGGGGAAGAGAGGACCTATCGCTTCCTCGACCACCTCTTCGACTCCCTCGAGGAGGGCTTCCTCTCCCGCACGGTCAACCTCGGGATGGACGAGGCCGCGATGCTTGGGTTAGGCAAATACCTCCAAAAGCATGGCTACACCAACCCCGATGAGATCTTCATCGCCCATTTGAAGAAGGTGGCGGAAATCGCCAGGAAGCACGGCTTTAAGCCCATCTTCTGGGGCGACATGCCCTTCAATTATGCCCAAAGGCCCGACGGCTCCTTCGACTTTGAGAAGCTCGCCCCCTTCGCCGAGGCGGGGGTCACGCCCTGCTATTGGGACTATTACTCCCTCACGCAGGAGAAATACGACGAGCGGCTCGAGGCCTACCTCCGCATGAACCCCGACACCTGGTTCGCCGGCGGCGTCTGGACGTGGGGCGGCTTCGCCCCCCTAAACCGGCTGGGCGAGATCGTTACCCTGCCCGCGATGCAAAGCGTCCGCGAGCACAAAATCCGCAACGTCATCATGACCGCCTGGGGGGACAACGGGGCCGAATGCTCGCCCTTCGCCGCCTTATCGACCATCTTCTACGCGGCCATGGTCGCCCAGGGAATTGAGGATAAGGAGGAGATCAAGCGCCGCTTCAAGGAAATCGTCGGCTACGAATACGACGACTTCTTCAACTTGGGCAGCCCCAACCTCCTCACGGGCTACCCCTGGGAGCTGGAGCATTCCGTCCTATCCATGTACGACCCCTCGAAGTACCTCCTTTATAACGATCCCCTGAACGGACGTTTCGATGGGGCGGTGAACGAGGAGGACGACGCCCTCTTCGCCAAGAAGGCGGAGGAGTTGGAGCAATCCGCCTCCCGCATGGGCGAATACGGCTATTTGGCCCATGATCTGGCCGCCCTTTGCTCTCTGCTTTCGATTAAGAACTCCCTCGGCGTCAAAACCAGGGAACTTTATAAGCACGGCGATAAGGAGGCCATGAAGGCCTTCCTTCCCACCTACGACGAGTGCGAGAAGAGGCTCCTTTCCTTCCTGGAGGCCTTCCGTGCGCGCTGGTTCAAGGACAACCACCCGCAGGGCTTCGACATCGAGGAGCATCGCCTCGGCGGCCTTTACTTCCGCCTGGAAGAGGCCAAGCGCCAACTCTCGGACTGGATCATGGGCAAGATTTCTTCCGTCCCCGAGCTCGAAGAAGAGCCCCTGCCCTCCCCCAGCGAGAGCTTCGTCGGGAAAGATGGCAAGAAGCATCACCGCGTCTTCTTCTGGAACAATTACGAGAGCAACTCCTCCTTCGGGGTCCGTTAAGGAAGAGTTGGCCCAGCCGAATCGGCTGGGCCTTTTCTTTCTTTGGTTCGTCGACCGGGCAAAGAAGGAGAAAAGGGGATATTCTATGCGTATCTCCAAGAGAAAGAGGAGGATGATTTATGGATTGCACCTTATTGGACGTCATCGGGAACACCCCGCTGGTCCGTTTGAAGAACCTGGAAAAGGAATTCGGCCTATCGGGGAGGCTATACGCGAAATTAGAACGCGCCAACCCCACGGGCTCGATCAAGGATCGGGCGGCCAAATCGATGATGCTCGGCGCCTTAAAGCGCGGCGACGTCAAGCCAAGCACCCTCATCATCGAGCCGACCTCGGGCAACACGGGCATCGGCCTATCCGCGGTGTGCGCCTCGATGGGGCTCCGCCTCGTCATCTTCATGCCGAGCAACTGCTCGATTGAGCGCGTCAAGATGATGCGCGCCTTCGGGGCGGAGGTGCGCCTCGTCGCGGAAGGCGGCATGAGCGAGTGCATCCGCCGGGCGAAGGAGCTAGCTCAAAAGGTGCCCGATTCCTTCATCCCTTCGCAGTTCGATAACCCCGACAACTGGAGGACGCATTACGAGACCACGGGCCCCGAGATTCGTAGACAAGTCGAGGGCAAGATCGATTTCTTCGTGAGCGCCTTCGGCACGGGCGGCACCCTAGTCGGCGTCTCCACCTACCTCAAGGAGCAAGACCCCTCCCTCATCTCCGTCGGCGTCGAGCCCGCGGGCAGCCCCTTCCTGAGCGAGGGGAAGAAGGGCCCCCACAAGATTCAGGGCATCGGGGCCGGGTTTAAGCCCTCCATCCTCAATCGGGCGGTGGTGGACCGGATCCTCACCTGCACCGACGAGGAGGCGTACCGCTTCGCCAGGCTATTGGCTGAGAAGGAGGGCTATTTCTGCGGCATCTCCTCGGGGGCGAATGCCGCGACGATGGTGAAATTAGCCCAGGAGAACCCCGGCAAGACCATCGTGAGCGTCCTCCCCGACGATGGCGAGCGTTACCTCTCGGTGGAGGGGCTCTATGAATAAGAGGGATTTGGATGCCCTGAAGGCCGAATACGACAACAAGAACCCGACGTACTGCTTCAAAGAGGAGAGCGTCCGGCGCTTCGCCAAATCCGCGAAGTCCCTCTTGATGTTCGACTACGAGAACCCCTGCCACACGGAGGAGGAGTTCCTCGACCTCACCGAGCGCGTCTCCCTTTATTTCCACGAGGCCCTGGTGGGGCTAGCTATCCCCGGCATTGAGGAGAAGGAGGAGCGCTTCTTCGCCTCCCTCCCCGCGATTCGGCGCAGCCTCAACACCAGCGTCCAGGCGATTTACGAGGGCGATCCGGCCGCGCTTTCCAAGGATCAGATCGTCTTGGAGTACCCGGGCTTCTTGGCCATCCTCTACTTCCGGCTCGCCCACGCCTTGGCGGGGATCGGCCTCCCCTTCCTGGCCCGTTACCTGAGCGAGCTCGCCCATAGCAAAACCGGCATCGACATCAACCCGGGCGCGGAGATCGGCGATTCCTTCTTCATCGACCACGGCACGGGCATCGTGATCGGGGAGACGTGCCGGATCGGCTCGCACGTGAAGCTGTACCAAGGGGTGACCTTGGGGGCGCTTTCCCTTTCCAAGGGGAGGGGGCTAGCGGGCGAAAAGAGGCACCCGACCGTTGAAGACGGGGTCACCATCTACTCCAACGCGGCCATCTTCGGGGGCGGCACGGTGATTGGGCATGGCTCCACGATCGGGGGCAACGTCTACCTCACCCACAGCGTTCCTCCCAACTCCATCGTCCTCCAAAGCGACGAGGGGCTAAGCATCTTCCCCAAGAGGTAAATGAACGAAAGGGAGGGCGCCTTGCGGAAGAGGCGCCTTTTCTCTTTGCTTAGGATCTATTGGAGCAATCCGTGCAGGCCCAAGCCCTGTTACCTGCGCCAAGGAAACAAGCGGCCTCTCGCTCCTAAAAAGGACGTGCAGGGGCCGTTTTCTTTTTCGCCTATGCCAATCGGGTGGCTTGAAGCTCAAAATCCCATAAAGCAGGCATGCTGACCGTGAAGGAGAAGTGCCCCTGCGGTTCCGGGGATGGGTGCAAGGGGCGAAGCCACGTCTACTACTTGTGTCAGTGTGGCTGTGGGAAGGAGGCGATCTTCTTTGGGAGGAAGACCACACACGTCATCCTCAAGGCCTACTTTGTATGCCTGCAGGAAAAACTAGGAACCCCGAGGGCCTTTCACTATCCGCCTCTATTCCAAAGGAAAGGTCTGTGATTACCTGGTTTCGATATAGGAGCGCGATAAACACAAATAAGTCTATTTGAGAAATCATCGCCAATCATTGCCAAAATGGCATTGATTGGCTATAATAAAGTGCAACATAAGAAAGGGTCTGCCCATGCTGGAAAGCCTTATTGCCGAGTCAACCGATTATGACTTCAAGGAGACAGTGGAGGTTAACAAGCCGAAAAGCTGGCTGAAATCCGTTTCCGCCTTTGCCAACGGAACGGGAGGCACGCTCTTCTTTGGCGTGAAGAATGATCGCACTCTTGTGGGGCTGGAAAATTCACAGAAGAGCGCGGAAAAGATATCTGAGCTCATCAAAGCCAGGATAGAGCCAATCCCCGTATTCCTTTTGATCCCCCACAGCGAAGATGGGAAAGCGTTTTTGGAGCTCAACGTTAAGCCGGGGACCTCGACGCCTTACTATTACCATGCGGATGGTGTCCGCATCGCGTTTTCCCGAATGGGAGACGAGAGCATAGAAACTCCGAGTTATCTTCTGAACGAATTAATTCTACGCGGAAGAGGTCAGACCTACGATTCCGTAGAAACGGGCTATCGGAAAAAGGACTTCGCCTTCACTATGTTGAACGCGAAATTCAAGGAAAGAACGAAAACGGACTTCACGGATGAGGATTTCCTCTCCTTTGGTCTCTCAACAGAGAAAGGGCTTTTAACCAACGCCGGGGTTCTCTTCGCGGATGACAACCCCCTCAGGCAAAGTAGGCTCTTCTGCACGAAATGGAACGGCCTAAACAAGACGAATGAGGACGAGGCAGGCGACGACCTTGAAATATCCGGTTCATTGATAAGGCAATTGACCATGGCCATGGACTTCTTCCGAGCGAATACGAAGAGGAGATGGCATAAGGAGAAAATGGAGACGGTCTATGAGCCCGATTACGATGAGGAGGCCATCATGGAAGCGCTGGTCAATGGCATCATCCATCGGGATTACAGCATCCAGGGCGGAGAGGTTACGATGAATATCTATGATGACCGAATTGAGATCACCTCTCCGGGCGGGACTTATTCGGGGAAGAAAATTCCGGCTGAAGTGAAGGGTTCCGTTCCTTCCATCCGAAGGAACCCGATCATTGCTGACCTCTTTTGGAAAATGGGCTACATGAATCGACGCGGATCCGGATTGGCGAAAATAACGGCGAGGACCAACGATCTTTTTCACGATGGCCGGGGTCATGTCTTTTACCATAGCGACGAACTATTCTTTTACGTGACGATCGAGAACGCAAATGCAAAGAACTTTGGCAACGATGGCGCTGAAACTGGCAACGATGGCAATGATGGCGAGCTTCTCGAGGAAGAGAGGGCTGTGCTTGCTCTCATCAACAGTAACGATCGCATCACGCTTCAGGAGATAGCCGATTCGCTCAAGGTGTCCAAGAGAACGGCTTCGAGAATTGTCGGCTCGCTCAAATCGAGGGGAAAGCTCGGCAGAAGAGGATCGGCAAAATCCGGAAGATGGATGCTGCAATGAAGTTGTAGAGAGAACCTAAGCAGAGATCCTATCGGTTGCCAGAGCGAAACCGACGCGCGGCCGGAGGCGGGGAAACTAAAGACAAGGAAGCCTTCAATCCGAACAGGGTTCATCTTCTCTATGAGAAGGCAATGGTCATGTCGAGAGTTTCAGTTATTGTTTCGTAGCTTTCTCGGAAAAGATGACCACGGGATGAGAATCACCCATACAGCAGTATCCCCTATATTTCCTAAAGCAGCGGAAGCCGAAGGGAGAAACGACCATCGCCATCGAGATATTTAAGAAAAGCGCGGATAACAAGGATGCGGGCAACGCCGAAAAGCGCCAAGATCTCCGCACTTTTTCTTTTTTTGAATACTTCTCTACGCTAAAACAGCCACGGGAGAAAAGGCCGCTTATGTCTGGTCCGCCACACCCTTATGCGGCATGGATTTTCTTGGAAAATGCGTCCGCATTTGGTCCTCATTGGGCCTCCCAAAGGCTTCCTTGAGAAGATTTTCATTCTATCTCGAACTTGAGATTTCTCGATAAAATCGGCATTTTCTTCAAATTCTAAGACGCAATTGCAGCTGGTGCAAAGAGACTTAGGAAAAGAGACGTGGGGGAGGGACTTATGCTAAGATAAGGCCAATATGATCAACTTTGTCTTCTTTTCCCCCAATTTTCCCCTAAGGAACTTCAAATACTGCGAGGCCCTGAAGGAGAGGGGGATCCGCGTCCTCGGCATCGGGGACACCCCCTATTTCGAGCTGAACCCAAGGCTTCGGAACGCTTTAACGGAGTACTATTATCTCCCCAAGCTGGATGACTTCGCGGGGTGCTGCCAGGCCATGGAGCACTTCATCGCCGAATTCGGCCCGATCGATTATCTCGACTCCAACAACGAATGGTGGCTCCTACAAGACGCGAAATTGCGGGAGAGGTTCGGCATCCATTCGGGCTTCTACCCCGAGGAGATGGGCCCCATCAAGGCCAAGAGCCAGATGAAGGCTCGCTTCCAAAAGGCGGGATGCAAGACGATGCGTTACCTCCTGGTGAAGGGGCCCGAAGATTTATCCGCGGCCCTCTCCTTCGCCAAAGAGGTGTCTTACCCCGTCTTCGTGAAGCCGGACGTCGGGGTGGGCGCCTCCCATTCCTACCGCCTTCAAAACGAGGAGGAGGTCGAATCCTTCCTCCGACTCCCCCTTCCCGAGACCTACATCATGGAGGAATGCGTCGAGGGGGAGATCGTCTCCTTCGACGGCCTATGCGACTCAAATAGCCAAGTCGCCTTCTCCACGAGCGAGCACTTCCCCGTCTCCATCGCCGACATGGTCCACGACCTCGGGGACGATTATTTCTACGCGGCCCCCTTCGAGCTTCCGATGGACGACGTCGACCCCAAAGAATTCGAGGCGATGGGCAAACGGGCGATTGCCTCCTTCGGGATCAAGCAGAGGTTCTTCCACCTCGAGTTCTTTGTCTTGAGCAAGGACCGGCCGGGATTAGCCAAAAAGGGCGAGGCGGTCGCCCTAGAGTGCAACATGCGGGCCCCCGGGGGATATTCCGCCGACCTAATCGACTTCTCCTCCAGTTTATCGGTGTATCAGATCTACGCCGACCTCATCGCCTACGACGAAAACCGTCAGGACATGGGGAAGGAGAAGTACTACGCCTTCGCCGTCGAACGGAGGGACATCCATCATTACGTCCATCCCGACGAAGAATTGTTCGCCCATTATCCCATCATCGCCTCGGGGCGATATCCCGCCGCCTTATCGGATGATATGGGGGACCGTTACTTCTTCGCCCGCTTCAAAAGTTTGGAGGAAGGGCGCAAATTCGCCCAAGAAGGGCTTCTTCAAGTTACGAAGCGATAAATCGCCGCCCATCGAGAATGTTTGTCCTTCTCGATGGGATTTTTGTGTGCTTAGAAGTGATAGAAGTGGTCGTAGAAGTTCATAGAAGTAGGTTTTTACGTGCCTCTAAATTTGTATGATATCTCCAAGAAGAGAAAGCTCATGAAGTTCGAAGACGTTTTCCCCGGAGAAAGATTTGGAGCCGAGAGAATCGAGTTTCGGCGTTTTCTTGAGAACGGCCTAGACGAAACGGATGGGATATCTTGGCTAAAGACGTTAGTCGCTTTCGCCAACACTTCTGGAGGACATCTCTACGTCGGGGTGGACGATAGCACCCATGAGCTAAAGCCATTGGCCGCTTCATTAGCCAGCCGGCAGATGCGGCTGATCCGCGCTACTTTGCGGGATCGGAGCGACCCGCCTTTGAAACCGGAAATCAAAGCCATCCCCGTGAGCCAGGAGGGAGAGACGCGATATCTTATCGACGTTTACGTTCCCGTCTCCCCCTATTTGCCCGTGATGGCCAAGGACAAAGGCAATTACTTTGCGTATGTCCGTTCTTACGGCGCCACCCAAATCGCCGGCTCCGAAGAAATCCGGAATCTGGTTTACCGCAGCGAAAACACCTCCTTCGACACGTTCCCGACGGAGGAGATCTTCGACCCCAATCAGTTCAAGGAATTGTTCCGCTGCTACAAAGAGAGGAATGGCGGCAAGGAATTGACCGAAAAAGCCCTGATCGCGGTTCACTTCATGGATGCGGAGGGGCATTTAAGCCGGGGGGCGAGACTCTTCAAAGATGGCGAGGGCTCTTCCCTGACCGCCCTTTCGGTGGCCAAATTCCCCGGCATCGATAGCGGAAGCGCCCAAATCCTCAACATCCATCGTTACCATGGCCCCATCACGAAAACCATCCTCGAGGCCACCTCCTACATCCAAGACATCTCCATTAACGGCATCGTCAAGAGAGCTGATGGGGATGAAAAGCTGCATTCCTATCCCCTCCGCAGCGTCCAAGAGGGCATCGCCAACGCCTTCGCCCACCGGAACTATTGGATCGCCGGGAGCCAAATCCAAATCTCGATTTACAAAGA
>Ga0256406_1004001_pt1 | contig 17458 bp, 16 predicted proteins | sample RumenRJG_03DNA_FD_185986 | JGI IMG/M metagenome (GOLD analysis project Ga0256406, IMG submission 185986) | Bovine rumen microbial communities from Lethbridge, Alberta, Canada - RJG_03 | ecosystem: Host-associated > Mammals > Digestive system > Stomach > Rumen | place: Canada: Alberta | collected...
TAATGGCTACGCGCAGTCCTTGTTTCTGTGCCAGCTGTATGGCGTAGCCGTCCTTGATGTTCACCGTTCGCAGGGGCTCACCGTTGGAGGCAAGCACGATGGTTTCCGCCGACAGCACTCCGTCGACATCAAAGGCTACAGCCTTGATTTTCGTCAGATCGTAGTCAATCATACTGTGCTTATTCCACCATTTCCACTGCGTTCCACTTCAGTTTGTCTTCGTCGGCAGCGTCCTTTTTGTCGGCTGCATGTCCGATAGCCACGATGCAGAGCACCCTCTGTTCTCTGATGCTGAGAATCTCGCGCACCGCCTCTTCTGCGGGCTTGCCGTCGGCACGACTATGGTCGCGCATTTCCACCCAACAGCTGCCGAGCCCGAGTTCTTCGGCCTGATACTGCATGTTGATGGCTGCGATAGAGCAGTCTTCAATCCAGCACCCATCCTCTTCGGGATCGCAGGCTATGGCTACGGCTACGCTGGCCTCCTTCAACATCAGTGCTCCGCTCTTTTTAGCTTCTGCCAATTGGTTGAGCAGACGCCGGTCGCGGGTGACATAGAAGTGCCAGGCCCGGCGGTTCATGGCTGTGGGGGCCATCAGTGCCGCCCTTAGTATGAGGTGCAGCTCTTCGGCTGATACGGCTGTGTCGGAAAACTTGCGGTGACTACGCCGTTGCTGTACAAGATTCTTGAAATCCATCGTTATGAATATTTTTAAATTGACACTGCAAAGTTAGCCCAAACACCGGGAACAGCCAAGCAAAATGTTTCTTTTTTCCGAGCTGACGGCAGTCTCTTTGTCCGTAAATTAGTCATAAGGGCAATGCCTGTCCCCTTTCACTCAATGCTTTCCACGCTCACTCCGTTGAACTCGTGCATAAAGTCCATGATGTGGCGCTGATAGTCGGCCCGTCTTATCTTCATCTCTATGGTTACCGTCAGCAGTTTCCTCTCGCCCTCTTCCTGTGGCTTCATGTTGTAGGAGTCGATTTCCACGTCGGCTCCCTGCAGCGAGTCCAGCATTCGTCTCACGGTCTCGCGGTCAGGCGAAGAGAAGGTAACCATTATCTGTCGTGTTCCGAAGCGCTTCACCATAACGTTCATGGCTTCCAGACAGAGCAGTACGAGCAGGGTGGCCGTGACGGCAAGCAGATAGAGTCCGGCCCCTGCCGTGAGTCCAATGGCGGAAGTCACCCAGAGTCCGGCCGCCGTAGTGAGGCCTCTGACTACATGTTTCTGGAAGATGATGGTGCCTGCACCTATGAAGCCGATACCCGTGACCACCTGAGAGGCGATACGGCTCGGGTCGAAGGAGGCATGGGCCACATGGGAGAGCACTTCGTTGAAACCGAACTGTGAGACTACCATAAAAAGTGCTGAGCCCAGGCCTACAAGGAAGTGAGTTCTGAAACCGGCTTCCTTGGCCCGGTATTCCCTTTCGAGGCCAATGGCGCTGCCTAAGAGGGCGGCTACAAAGATGCGGAGAATGAACTCCATGTCGCTGCTGATTGTCATTGCTATCGTGATTTGGCGGTAAATGTAATACTTTTCAATGGTATGACAAAAAAAGAGGGATAGAATTCTGCCGTTTACAGAATAAATTTGGTATTTTTGCGCTATGGAAGGCATATCAGTGAGAATCATATCCAGAAGCAACGACTTGCCCGCCATGTCGGACAACGACTTCTTTCACAGTCCCGGCTTGTTTCGCATAGCCGCTCAGAGTCCCGGCCATGCACCGCTCATGGTGGTGGCGGTGAATGGAGAGGGGCGTGTTGTGGCTCATATGCTGGCTCTTGTGCGTACGCGCGGTTCTCTCTTTCCTCCCTATATCTTTACTCAAGGACGCGTCTATGGTGAGGGTGACTACGACACCGATGATGAGAACCTCCGAGAGCAGCTCTTTGCTCTGATGCTCCATGCCCTCACGCGTCGTCTGCGCCGCAGGCTATGCTTCTACGTCGAGTTCAGCGACCTCACTTCGAAGATGTTCGGCTACCGTTATTTCCGCCGTTGCGGCTATTTTCCCGTGAGCTGGCAGGAGGTACACAACTCGCTTCACAGTCGTTCGCCCGAGGAACGGCTGGAGCCAAAGATGCAGCGCATGCTTAGCAAGGCCGTAGCCCGTGGTTTCACGTGCGATGTCTCCACTGACAGTGCCGAGATAGGGGAGTTCTGCTCCATCTTGCGCAAGCACTTCAGGCTCAACAGCCGACGCTTTATTCCGAAAGAAAAGCACTTTCAACTTCTCAAGGACGACCCACACGTGAAATTCTTCCTCACCCATCGCAAGGGCAAGCTCAGTGGCGGATGCGCCTGTGCTTTCTCCAGCGGCAAGGCTTTTCTCTGGTACTTGGCTTCGAGGAAGGGAGCCCGCTCGCAGCATCAGTCCAACGCACTCGCCATCTGGACTGCACTCAGATATGCCTACCATCACAACTATGCCCACATGTATTTTCTCGATGCCGGAATGCCCATCAGCCACGACGCCTATCGTAATTTTATCCTTGGCTTCGGTGGTAAACCGGTGACAAAGTTCCGTTGGTTCCGCACTGCGCTGCCCTGGCTCAACCGTGTGATTGATGCCCTCTTTGGGGGGTGAAAAGGGTGTATTCGAAACTCGAATCTTCTTGGGCGACGCACAGCAAATGGAGTGCGATTAGTAAAGAGTATGGAGCACTTGTACTTTCCGCTTACCCAAGTTTCGGAAGTATTTGTCAATTGCAGGGACAGCACTTGCAGACGCCTTATAAAGGCGTTATAACTATACTCTTTTCTGCGAAGTAACACTCTGGTAATCATCGTATAAAAAAGTCCGCTGCAGGGTGCGCCCCTTGTAGCCGTCCACATCCTGCGGGCAAGAAGGATTTCTCTCATACCTTCTGCATTCGCTGGATGCGGGCAAACAAGAAATTCTGTCACACTTTCGACATTCGCCGGATGCGGACGGCTACAAGAGCCGCACCCTGCAGTGGGTATTTGAGGACGGCCGTCCACATCGTGGGAGCCAGAAGGAAATGGTGAGTCAAGTATAACGAATGGAGGGATCTAATCTCTGGTCTTATAGGTCATTATTCAACTTCTTGGGGAGTAGTTATGACGCCTTGCAAAGCCTTAATAAAATGTCCAAGAGGCCCCCCCTGCAAGGGGATATTTATTTCCGAGACTTGTGTCCGTTTACATGAATTTACGATTTTCTCTGTTTGTGTGGCGAGAAACTGCATATATTTTCCTGCCCGTTTGTCAGTCTCGCAGTCATGATGACCTATTTAACGAGAAGATAAGTCTATTTTAAAAGTAGGGATAACTGTGATTATTGCAGAGGAAATATTTGAATAAGGAAAGCGAAATATTTGTCAAAATAGATTACCAAAAACAGGCCTCTAAAATCGTTTCTTTTTCAGCAAACCGAACTTTGCTCCGAAAAACGCCCATTTTTTCAAAAAGATGTAAGAGCTTGTGTTACAATGATATGTGTGAAATGGGTGCTTGCATAGCTTTGAAAAGTCGGCGTTTTTAGCCGAAAAATGCCTGTTTTTGACCCCGAAAAACCTATGTTTAGAGGCTCTCGAAGTCCGATCTCGAGGCCCTCGAAGTCCTATCTCGAGGCTCTAATAGTCCTATCACGAGGCTCTCGAAGTCCGATCACGACCAAAAAGTAGTCCGAAAAGGCTCTTGAAGTACTTTGATTTTCTCTATTTCGAGGTTTTTGCTCGAGCCTTTTTTGTAAAGTTCTTTCATGGTGATTTTCCTTTTTTATGTTGCGTTTTCATCAGAGTTCCGGCATCCTCCTCACGGACTTTGTTGTCGTTTCCGGGGCGCTATAGCTTATAAATAGAAACCGGAATTATTTCTCTGTATACATATTATCTTTCAGTCTTCCTGCAAAAAGGCATAGCCAATGGCGGTCCGCTGTGAAGAATTTAGTAACTTTGCCTTGGTTTTGCCGCCAAAGGCTGGCGGGCATACACTTAAAGAAAATTTTATGAAAGTAAACTTGACAACCTTCGAGGAGCTCCACCGGCCCATGTACGTGTTGGAGGAAGAGAAGCTCCGTCGCAATCTCAGTCTCATTGCAGGCGTAGCCCGCGAAAGTGGTGCCGAAATCATCCTCGCCTTTAAGGCTTTTGCCCTTTGGAAGACTTTTCCTATCTTCCGGCAGTATATAGGAGCCACCACAGCCAGTTCTCTCTACGAGGCCCGGCTCGCAACAGAAGAGTTTGGCAGTAAGGCCCACACCTTTTCTCCCGCCTATACTTCTTGGGAGATAGCCGACATAGCCCGTTGCTCCAGCCACCTGACGTTTAATTCGCTCTCCCAGTATGTCCGGCTCGGCAGTGCAGCCCGTCAGGCCAACCCGGACGTGAGCTTCGGTCTTCGCGTGAATCCAGAGTACAGCGAGGTGGGCACCGACTTGTATAATCCCTGCGCACCCGGTACCCGCTTCGGCATTCTTGCCTCGGACCTGCCGGTGAAGCTTCCTGCCGATATAGAGGGCTTCCACTGTCATTGCCACTGCGAGAGTGGAGCTGATGTCTTTCAGCGTACACTTTCGCATATTGAGGAAAAGTTTTCCCCTTGGTTCCCGCAGCTCAAGTGGATAAACTTCGGAGGCGGTCATCTTATGACGCGTAGCGATTACGACGTTTCTCTCCTTATATATATAATAAAGGAGTTCCGCAGCCGCTATCCTTGGCTGCATGTCGTCCTCGAGCCAGGGAGTGCCTTTGCCTGGCAGACGGGGCCCTTGGTGTCGCAGGTTGTCGATGTGGTGGAGAATCATGGCATACGCACGGCCGTGCTCGACGTGAGCTTCACCTGTCACATGCCCGACTGCCTTGAGATGCCCTATCAGCCCGCCGTACGCTTCGCTCAGTCGCTCGATGCCTCCACGGCGGACGCTACGGCCCCTCATGTCTACCGGCTTGGAGGCAACAGTTGTCTGAGTGGTGACTTCATGGGCCTCTGGAAGTTCGACCACGACCTGCAAGTGGGTGAGAACATCATCTTCGAGGATATGATTCACTACACCACTGTGAAGACCAACATGTTCAACGGCATCAGTCATCCGGCCTTGGCGTTGGCCCATTCCGACGGAACTTTGGAAATGCTCAGAGAGTATGATTATGAGGACTATAGAGAGCGTATGGATTAAGGTTGATGAAATTTTTTAATAAAAAAGTGCGAGAAAGTTTGCGAGGTTAGAAAAAAAGCCTTACCTTTGCAACCGCATTTAGGGAAATGCACCTTTACAAAAGGAATTGCGGCAATAGCTCAGTTGGTAGAGCGCGACCTTGCCAAGGTCGAGGTCGCGGGTCCGAGTCCCGTTTGCCGCTCAGTTCCTCAGAGAAAGGAAAGACAATTTTTTGGTCTAATGCCCAGGTGGCGGAATTGGTAGACGCGCACGTTTCAGGTGCGTGTGTTTCACGACGTGCAGGTTCGAGTCCTGTTCTGGGCACCCATCTATGAAAAGATAGGAAAGTCGGAGAGGTGGCGGAATTGGTAGACGCGCTACTTTGAGGGGGTAGTGACGATTATGTCGTGGGAGTTCGAGTCTCCTCCTCTTCACTTTCATCGATCAGCAATGGTTTTTGCGGCAATAGCTCAGTTGGTAGAGCGCGACCTTGCCAAGGTCGAGGTCGCGGGTCCGAGTCCCGTTTGCCGCTCTTTTTATTATAGAGAAACATAGCCAACCTATGAATTTATACTTAAGATATTTTGACAAAGAGACATTGGTTTACAATGTCGATGAAGCAATAGACTTTCTGAATTCTATCCCCGAGATTGAGATGACGCCTGAATTAGAGGCTGACATCCGCGATTATGCGGAAAGCAATGTCTTCTATCCCAAGCGTTACAAAATACGTCCCCGTGTGTACTTCATCATCATCAAGACCACTGCGTCGACAATGCTCGACTTCAAGCAGAAAAAGGCTGTGCATCCGGCACCGGCTAACGACGGTGGCGGCAGGCGCGATCTCACGGCCAATGTGGTGACGAGGCTCACAGAGCGCAAGCCCGGATGGTATGAGGGGGCGCTCGACTTCAAGCGGGTGGTAATGATTCCCGGCACCGGAAAGCACGAGTATCGCGACACGCATTTCGTTGCGCGTTGCAAGGCGGAGTCGGGACAAGACTGCTACAACCGTATTGTGGCCAATTTGAAGGAGCGCGTCGACAATCGCAGCCAGTTTCCCTCGGCCAAGGGGAAGAATTTCCACTTCAAGTATCTCGGCATGTGGAAGTAAGGCTGTTGCATCGTGTAATTTTCTGAATCATAGAGTTTATGAATAAGGTAATGCTCATTGGTAATGTGGGAAAGGAGCCAGAGGTGCGCTATTACGAGCCCGATCAGGCTGTGGCCTCCGTACGCTTTGCCACAACAGAGAGGGGATATACACTGCAGAATGGCACAAAGGTGCCCGACCATACCGATTGGCATAACCTCGTTTTTTATCGTAAGCTTGCCAAGGTGGTGGAACAGTATGTCCACATTGGTGACAAGCTATACGTCGAAGGTCGTATACGCTACCGCAATTACGATGACCAGCGCGGTGTGCGCCACTATGTGACCGAGATTCTTGTAGAGAATATGGAGATGCTTTCCGTGAAGGCCAAACCGGGTGACGAGGCACAGAAGCCCGCGAGGCAGGCACCTCAGGACGGTCAGGCACCCACGGAAAAGCTGCCGTTCTGATTCTTTACGAAGATGCTTCCGGTGGCAATGTAAAATAAAAGAGGACAATTAGATTTGATTCCGTTATCTGTTGATATTTCACCTTGGGTGACTTTCCATCCCGTGACAACGGGAGTTGTCGTAGCCTCTGTGCTCACGGTGGTGCTGATAGCTTTGTCGGCTTTTGCCAGTGGCTCCGAAATAGCCTTCTTCAGTCTTTCTCCTCAAGATCTCGACAAACTCGACCCTTCCAAACGCCAGGCTGACGCAAGCATTCAGATGCTGCGCGAGGACTCAGAGCGTACGCTCGCTACCATTCTCATTACGAACAACCTGGTCAACGTCACCATCATCATGCTGTGCAACTACATCTTTGGCACGGTGGTACAGTTTGGTAAGGAATGGGTGGAGTTTCTTTTCATCACTGTTCTTCTCACCTTCATCCTCCTGCTCTTTGGAGAAATCATGCCTAAGGTCTACAGCCGGCAGAATCCTTTGGCTTTCTGTCGACATGTCGTGAAAGGGGTTCTGTTGTTCAGAAAACTTTTCTGGCCTTTGGAATGGGTGCTCATCAAGAGTGGGGTAGTGGCAGAAAAAGTGGTGCGAAAGGAGAAGCGCCAGCTCAGCGTTGACGACTTGGAACAGGCACTTGAACTCACCGACAAGGACGACATCAAGGACGAGAAGAGCATGCTGCAGGGCATCATACGTTTTGGCGATGAGACCGCCAAGGAGGTGATGACGTCAAGACAGGATATTGTGGATATTGATATCAAGTCGGATTTCAAGCAGGTTCTCGACTCCATCGTAGAGAACAACTACAGCCGTATTCCGGTATTCCAGGACAACGAGGACAATATCCGCGGAATACTCTATATCAAGGACCTGCTGCCCTATCTTGATAAGCCTGCTTCCTTCCGTTGGCAGAGCCTTATCAGGCCTCCTTATTTCGTGCCGGAGACAAAGAAGATTGACGACCTGCTGAGGGAATTCCAAGAGAACAAAGTGCATATAGCCATTGTTGTTGACGAGTTCGGAGGTACAAGTGGACTTGTTACTTTAGAGGATATCCTTGAGGAGATTGTCGGAGAAATCAACGACGAATACGATGAGGAGGAGAGTACCTATACCAAGCTGAACTACAATACTTATCTCTTCGAAGGCAAGACTCTGCTCAGCGACTTTTGTAAGATTCTCAACATCGATATCGACGAGTTTGACGATGTCGTGGGTGATGCCGACTCGTTGGCCGGGCTTCTTCTTGAGCTCAAGGGCGACTTTTTGAGCCTTCATGAGCGTATCGACTACAAGAACTACACATTTGAGGTAGTGGGTATCGAAGAGAGACGCATCAGCAGAGTAAAGGTTATCGTGCACGAACCCAAACATACAGCAGCTTCGTAACTCATGGCACTTATTCGGGTGCGCCCTTTGGGTGACGACACGTTTATGGGATGCTGGAGAATAGAGGAAACTTCGGCAGACCTTCTTCAACGGTGGCCCCATTTGGAATGCATTGTGAAGAATTACCACAATGAAGAGTTTAGACGCGAGAAACTCTGTGTCTATGCCTTGCTTTATGCTATGACCGGGGAGGAGGACCTGATGGTCGGACACGACGCTGCGGGCAAACCTTTGCTTGACGGCTGGCATGTCAGTCTCACTGATACCCGTGGCTTCGTGGCCGTGATTCTCTCGCGCAACCATGATGTCGGAGTGGACATCGAATTTATGAGCCACAGGGTGGAGCGCATCGTAAGCCGTTTTATTCGCGAGGATGAACAGCAGGATACTCTTGAGGAGATGCTTGTCAATTGGAGTGCCAAGGAGACAACCTACAAATATTTCTCTGCCGACAACCTTCAATATTTCGATATGCGCCTGCGCCCTTTCATTCCCGAAAGAAATGGTTACGTGGAGGTTGAAAACCTGAAGAGGAATGACACTGCAATTAGCGTCGGCTATGAGGTCAACGATGAATACGTGCTCACGTGGACAACAGGTCGGGAATCTGACTGAGAAGTAGTTTCTGAGGATGAAAGGTTAACCAAAAAGAAGAGGACAAGTGTACTATGGCAGTGCACTTGCCCTCAATCATGTTGTATTGTTTGCTGCTTATACCGACTTAGCCTTTGATGGCAGCCACTCCGGGGAGTACCTTGCCTTCGATGGCCTCCAGCATTGCACCACCGCCAGTAGAGACGTAGCTCACCTTGTCGGCCAATCCAAACTTGTTGATGGCTGCAACAGAGTCACCACCGCCAACGAGCGAGTAGGCACCGTTCTCCTGTGTAGCCTGAGCAACGGTCTTGGCAATCTCACCGGTGCCGTGAGAGAAGTTCTCGAACTCAAACACACCTACAGGACCGTTCCACAGAATGGTCTTTGAGGCAAGGATAATCTTCTTCCAGATGGCAAGACTCTCGGGTGAAGCGTCCATACCCTCCCATCCGTCGGGAATCTCGTTGATGGGGAACTCCTTAATCTCTGTGTCGTTCTTGAACTCGCGACCGCACATTGTGGCCACGGAGAGGCTCAGATTCACGCCCTTCTCCTTGGCTGCCTTGATGACGTTGAGAGCCTCGGGCATGAGGTCGTCCTCGTGGAGAGAGTCTCCGATGTGGCCGCCCTGAGCTTTGATGAAGGTGTAGCCCATGCCGCCACCGATGATGAGATTGTCAACCTTGTCGAGCAGATTCTTGATGACTCCCAGTTTGGAGCTCACCTTCGAACCGCCGATGATGGCTGTGAAAGGATGCTGAGCGTTCTTCAGCACATTGTCGATAGCCTTTACTTCTTTCTCCATCAGGAAGCCGAGCATCTTGTGGTCAGCGTCGAAGTAGTCGGCGATAACTGCGGTAGAAGCATGCTTACGGTGAGCGGTACCGAAGGCGTCGTTCACATAGACATCAGCATAGGAAGCGAGCTTCTGTGCGAACTTCTTCTGACGCTCCTTCATCTCAGCTTTTGCTGCATCGTACTCCGGAGTACCCTTCTCTACGCCTACGGGCTTGCCCTCCTCTTCAGGGTAGAAGCGGAGGTTCTCAAGCAGCAGAGCCTCACCCGGCTTCAGTGCGGCAGCCTCAGCATCGGCATTGCCGGCGTCCTTGGCAAATTTCACTTCTACGCCAAGAGCCTTGCTGACGTTACCCACAATCTGAGAAAGAGAGAGCTCGGGCTTCACCTTGCCTTTGGGCTTGCCCATGTGGCTCATCATGATGAGGGCACCGCCGTCGGCGAGAACTTTCTTCAGTGTGGGAAGAGCGCCGCGGATACGAGTGTCGTCGGTTACATGTCCGTTGGCATCAAGGGGCACATTGAAGTCAACACGTACGATTGCCTTATGACCGGCAAAGTTGAATTGTTCGATTGTCATTGTATAATAATTTTGTAGTTAAAGAATTGTCCCTTTGTTGTGACAGTGCAAAGTTACAAAAAAGGCCGGAAACAAGTTTGCGTGCACCTCTTTATTTTCATTCTTTTTCGTCTTCGTATTCAGTGGTGTCGTTGATGCCAGCCTCGCGCAAAGCTTCACGCCGCTCACGACAGGTGCCGCAGCGCCCGCAATGCTTCGCTCCACCTTTGTAGCAACTCCACGTTTCAGAATAGTCAATGCCGAGTTCCTTTCCGTGTCGGGCTATGTCAGCTTTGCTGATGTTGGTATAGGGAGCCAGCAAAGTGATATGGGCAAAGGTTCCGGCACTCAGAGCTTCCGACATGAGGGTCGTGAATTCGGGACGGCAGTCCGGGTAGATAGTGTGGTCGCCGCTGTGATTGGCCATCATCACATAGTTGAGTCCGTGGCTCTCTGCAATGCCAGCGGCGATGGAGAGCATGATACCATTGCGGAAGGGTACAACCGTGGACTTCATATTTGCCTCGTTGTAGTTGCCTTCCGGAATGTCGTCTCCGCCGGTGAGCAGGGACGATGTGAAGTATTTGGGCATGAAAGCCAGAGGAATGGTGATGTGGGGAATGCCGAGTCTTTGACAGTGCATTTCGGCAAAGGGAATTTCGCGTGCGTTGTGCTTACTGCCGTAGTCAAAGGAGATTCCCAAGGCTATGCGGTCTTGATATTCGTAGAGCATGGTGATGGAATCCATGCCTCCGCTGACAATAATTACGGAGTCCTTCATTTCTTGTTTCATTTTTTGTAGGTCGTGAGAGTGCTGCCGAGGTTGCTGGAATCAGCCAAACAACTCTCTAAGAGCCTCTTCTACTTTTCTGACTGGATGGATATTGATGGAGAAATTGTGAGGGTTGAAGCCTTTCAGGTTATAGGCTGGGATGATGATGTCGGTGAAGCCCAGTTTTGCCGCTTCGGCAACACGTTGCGAGATGCGGTCAATGGGTCTCACCTCTCCACTCAGTCCTACCTCTCCGCACATGCACCATCCTGTTTCAATGGGTGTGTCGACATTGCTTGAAAGCACGGCGGCGATGACACTAAGGTCCATGGCCATGTCTGTTACACGAAGGCCTCCGGCGATGTTGAGAAAGACGTCTTTCTGCAAGAGCTTGAAGCCTACGCGGCGTTCGAGTACGGCTAACAGCATGTTGAGTCTTCGCTGATCGAAGCCTGTTGCCGACCGTTGTGGAGTGCCGTAAGCGGCACTTGCTACGAGAGCCTGGGTCTCCACGAGGAAGGGTCTGACTCCTTCGATGGCGCTCGATATGGCCACTCCTGAGAGGCCCTCGTGTTCTTCTGTGAGCAACAACTCAGAGGGATTGCTCACCTGTCGCAGTCCACCCTGCATCATTTCGTAGATACCTAATTCGGATGTCGAGCCAAACCGGTTCTTCATGGACCTCAGTATGCGGTACATATAATGCTGATCGCCCTCAAACTGTATAACGGTGTCCACAATGTGCTCCAGTATCTTCGGTCCGGCCAGAGTTCCCTCTTTATTGATATGTCCTATGAGCAGCACGGGAATGCCACTCGTCTTGGCAAAGCGCAGCAATGAAGAGGCACACTCGCGAACCTGGGCAATGCTTCCCGGTGAACTTTCCACGGCATCGGTGGCAATAGTCTGAATGGAGTCAATGATGACGAGTCCGGGCTTGAGTTCCTGTATGGCATTGAAGATTTTCTCCAGAGAAGTCTCGCAGAGTATGGATACATTGCTCAGTGTCTCTTCTTTGTCAGTCTCGGTTCCTTCTTCCATACCCTTTGAAAGACGGTCGGCACGCAGCTTAATCTGATGGGCACTCTCCTCGCCGCTCACGTAGAGCACCTGCCGCTCGGGCATGTGGAGAATGGTCTGCAGTGTGAGCGTGCTCTTCCCAATACCGGGCTCTCCTCCGAGCAGAGTGATGCTCCCCGGCACCAGTCCTCCGCCTAATACTCTATTGAGCTCAGTGTCGTGCATGTCGATGCGTGGCTCGTCCTTGGCCGAGATGTGCCGCAGGTTGATGGGGTGATTATGAGAAGAGCTGCTTCCAAAAACAGAAGAGCTTCCTTTGCGCAAGTTCATGGCAGCATTGCGTGCGGCATTAGTGCCCGTGTCGGCAGCAATGCGGAGCTCCTTGAAGGTGTTCCACTGTCCGCAATTAGGACATTTGCCAATCCACTTTGAAGACTCCTGGCCGCAGTTGCTGCACACGTAGACAATCTTGTCTTTAGCCATTTATCAATGTGATTTGATTAGTTTATTACCCTTGCCTACAAAGATACGAATTCTTTTCATCGTATCAAAATTTATTGTTACTTTTGCAAAGAATATGAGGAAGTTTTTGTTTTTCATCGCCTTGATGCTGATAGTGGCCTCTTGCGGTCAGTCGGTTGAAGAACAGCGCAGGCTCTCTAGGCAGGAGAGGGCACGTATCCGGCGCGCCGACTCACTGGCGCTTAAAGTGGCCGTGTTGCCAACGCTCGACTGTCTTCCCCTTTTTGTAGCACAAGAGAAGAATCTTTTCGATACCTTAGGAGTTAGTGTACACCTGAAGCGATTCAACGCTCAGATGGACTGTGACACGGCGCTTGTCGGTGGAAGCGTTGAAGGAAGTGTGAGCGACTTGTTCCGCACTGAACGACTGCGGGCCAAAGGAACCAAGCTCAGTTATCTCACAGCCACTGATGCTTATTGGCTGCTCATCACCAATAAGAAAGCCCGGTTGAAGCGCCTGGAACAGTTCGGTGACAAGATGATAGCCATGACACGCTATTCCGTTACCGACTATCTTACCGATGCTGCGCTGAAAGGAGTGAAGACCTCTGCCAATGTATATCGAGTGCAGATTAACGATGTAAGAATCCGACTGCGTATGCTCCTAAACAACGAGATGGATGCTATGTGGCTCACCGAACCGCAGGCAACGGTTGCTCTTGCTCATGGCAACCTTACTGTAGCCGACAGCCGGAAGATGGGCGTCCATGCCGGTGTCATCGCGATGAGGACAGACCTCACCGCGGATGCTTACCGCCAGAAGCAGCTCGAAGCCTTTGCCAAGGCGTACAATTTGGCCTGCGACTCTATCAATGAGCGCGGGCTCAACCACTATCTGCCTGTCATTGAGGAATATTGCTTTGTTGACAAGTCGATGGGTGCGCGACTTCCGAAAATTCATTTCAACCCTATTTCGAAGCCTTTAGCTCGTGATATTGAGAAAGCTAAAGGCAAATATTAATCCTTCAATACATCATGGACAAGGATAAAAATCCTAATGTGCCTAAAGCGTGGCAATACATTCTGGAAGAGGACGATTTGGGGCGTGCACTCCAATGTCTTGAAAGTGATTCGATTCAACCGGCTACGAGAAGCAATGCGGAAATAGAGGATATACGCGAGAACTATTGCCGCATGAAAGAGTATATGCTCCGTGGCATCAAAGATCCTAAGCGAGATGAGGTCTATCATCGTCTTTGCGACCGTTTGATTGCTGTTCTCCACGACATTCTTGCAAATGGTTGGGAGAATGCGCTCAAATATGGTGGAATAGCCAATGACTTTAGCCTTTCAAACGAACTTAGCCATGAACTCTTAAGGGAGACTCTTGAGAAGTTTGTCCAAGATCAGGCCATGCTCTCCTTGGAGCCTTCGACAGTGGCAAGCAAAAAGGCGGATGAGCTTTATCGCAGTCATTGTGCCAATGAGGAACGTTTCTTCTTCGCCATACTCTGCTCCTCTATGTGGACCGAGAACGATGTTGAGGCTTATGCGTCTTTGCTTCTTTCACCCACGGTGGACATCACGGACTCCCTGCTTCTTACTACTGCCATATCGTTTAATGCGACACTGTTCTACGACCCCTTCAAAATTATGACTCTCATCCGGGTCTATAACCTCGCACAGGATGAGCGTCTGCGGCAGCGGGCTTTTGTGGGATGGGTGTCAGCCTTTCCACACAGGAAGATACGGCTGAATAAGCAGCTGGCTGCGGAGCTCCGTAAGCTCATGGCTGAAGACCGTGTGCAGGAAGAACTCTTAGAACTGCAGGAACAAATCATCTTTTGCATTGATACCAAGAAGGATCAGCAGACCGTCGAGAACGAGATAATGCCCGGACTCCTGAAGAACAGTAATCTGAAGGTTACGCGCTTCGGATTCGAAGAAAAAGAGGATGACGCGATGGAGGACATCATGAATCCGGACGCGGCTGAAAAGCGTACAGAGCAGTTGGAAGAGAGCATGAGGCGAATGATGGACTTGCAAAGTGCCGGCGTGGACATCTATTTCGGCGGTTTCTCTCACATGAAGCGTTTCCCCTTTTTCAACAGATTAATCAATTGGTTCACCCCGTTTTATGCTGAGCATCCTGACCTTCTGCACGCTTTAGGAAGAAAGGTCAACTATGACTTCATGCAGTCTGTTCTTGAGAATGGACCGTTTTGTGATTCCGACAAGTACTCCTTTGCCCTCGGTTTGTTCTCCATTATCGACCAGCTGCCGGATAAGATTAAGGAGATGCTTGGCAACCGTGAGGCTTTTGGAGCCACAGTTTCAGATGAAGAGAAGAGCAACTCTACCTATGTGAGGAGGATGTATTTGCAGGACCTCTACCGTTTTTTCACGTTGAACAGTGCGGCCAGTGTGTTCCCCTCACCCTTTAACATTGTGGACAACGACAGCAAGCCGATGCTGATGGTAGTTAAAGATTATTTTTCGCTCAGCTTTGACAGGGTGCTTCGTCTGGCTTCTTTCCTTATGCACCGTGGTCATCACCAGCAAGTTGAACTTCTTTTCTCGTCCTATTCCCATGCTTTCGGTGATCATGCCAACTTCCTGTGGCTCAGGGCGCGCAATCTTATGAGCCTTGATCGCTATCGTGAGGCTTCTGTGCTCTTGAAGAGAATCCCTGAGGAGCAACGCAGTATGAAGATGTGGCGGACGATGGCCAATGTGCTTTTCCATCAGAAAGACTACCAGGGAGCGATACAGGCTTTCAGTAAGATTGAGGAGGCCTCCGGCGCTACAGCAAAGCTCCGCCAGAGCATTGCTGTCTGCAAGGTGGAGGCCGGACAGGTGGCTGAGGGTATAACCATACTCCAGAAGCTAACCTTTGAGAAGCCTGACGATGCGAACTTTCAGCGTACGCTGGCTTGGGCCTATCTGATGAACAGTGAACCGGAGAAGGCCGACGCCATCTACGATAATCTCTATTATTCCAAGACCAACTCCAACGATGACTGGCTCAACAGTGGCTATGCCAAATGGGCTCTGGGTAAAATCAATGAGGCTGTGATTCTTTTCCAGCAATATGTTCAACAGGTTTGTGGCGGAAATGCCGAGACGCTCAGAAGAGATTTTGAGACCGACAGCCGGCTGCTTGAGGCTAATCATATTTCGTCTCTCGACGTGAAGATTGTCGCCGACATGGTTGAAAGTGCCGGCAAGTAGAACCAGACCTGCCTAACGCAGAAACGGCGAAGCCCGTCCGATGAATCATTGGACGGGCTTCGCCGTTTTTCCGTTTATGCCCTGTTGGGCTAATTCTTCCTAGAGCCTTCCGTCGGGGAACGACACGTCTCAGCCGAGGTATTTCATCAGAATCTTCGCATTGCCACTGTCGCGCAACTTGGCAATACTCTTCTCCCGAATCTGGCGTACACGCTCCCTTGTGAGACCAAGCTGGTCGCCAATCTCCTCAAGTCCCTTCTCGTGACCGCCAATGCCGAAGCACTCCTTAATGATGATAATCTCGCGGTCCTTGAGTACTTTTTTCAGCACAGCGTCAAGCTCCATAGCCATCGACTCATGGTCCACCTGGCGGTCTGTGCGACTGTCTTCGCCGCTGGGCATCACGTCAAGCATGGTGTTGTCCTCGCCTTCCTGGAAAGGAGCGTCAATGCTCACATGGTGACCGTCGGCCATCATGCTCTGTCCTATCTTCTCCTCCTCAATGTTCGTAGCCTCCGAAATCTCAGATATGGAGGGACGGCGCTGGTTCTCCTGCTCGAACTTGTTAATCTCGTGGTTGATCTTATTAAGCGATCCCACCTGGTTGAGGGGCAACCTTACGATGCGGCTCTGTTCAGCAATGGCTTGCAGAATGCTTTGGCGTATCCACCACACGGCATAGGAAATGAACTTAAAGCCGCGGGTCTCGTCGAACTTCTGGGCGGCCTTGATAAGTCCAATGTTGCCTTCGTCGATGAGGTCAGTGAGCGTGAGCCCCTGGTGCTGATATTGCTTAGCCACAGAGACCACAAACCTCAGGTTCGCTGTCACCAATCTGTCCTTTGCACGCTCTCCTTCGGGGCCGCCTTTCTTTATCTTTTGTGCCAGCTCAATCTCTTCTTCAATGGTGATGAGCGGTGCACGGCCTATTTCTACAAGGTATTTGTCAAGAGCTTCGCTCGAACGGTTGGTGATGCTTTTCTGAATCTTTAATTGTCTCATTCCTTTTACCCTAATTTCACACTAAAACAAGATACTCTTTTTGTTCCTGATTTTATAATTTCGAAAACCTTGCAAAGGTAAGGTTTTTATTTTGTATTATTTGTAACGAAACGAGAAAAGTTTGATTAAATAAAGTTAAGTGGCCTCGTTGCGCTCTTGTAGATGCGGTTTTGAAGCCTCTGAAGGGCAGTTTAGTCCCTGTTTGGGAGTTCTTATGTTGATTCACGCTTCGCGGTCATCCTCTCAGGTCTCACTCATTGTTCATGTCTTTCTGAGTCGAAGTGCCCCGGGGGGAACACTGGAATTATTTCGTAAAAAAAGTGCTCCAATCAGGGTGAGTGTGCAATGGAAAACTTTGATTTTTGATACGGAAAAACGGGCGTTAAATAATGCTAATGCTAACCGAATCCTTTACAAATAAAAATCTCGAAATAGAGAAAATCCGAGTGCTTCGAGAGCCTTTTTTGAGTGCTTTTCGCTCGAGATAGGACTTCGAGGGCCTCTTCGAAGTACCTCGAGCGCCTCGAGATAGGACTTTGAGCGGCTAAAAGCATATGTTTTACAAGGCCAAAATAGGGCTTTTTCTGGGCTTTTTAAGCGGTTTTAGGGGCTCTTGATAGGCCTGCAAAAATACAAACGATTAATATATAAGCAGTTGCAAACTCTCTCTATTTTGGCGTATTTGGGAGCGAAGTAAGTCTTGCTTCAAAATATGGCCGTATTTTGGCACTTTCGCTTTCTTTTTTATTTACAAACTTTCTCGCGACCTTTGATTTTTGATACGCTTTTTCGGGCCTAAGCCAGGAGAGTGTGCAATTTTTAGATATGAGGCAAAGTCCCGCTATGTCCACTGCAGGGTGCGGCCCTCGTGGCCGTCCGCAAGCAGCGAATTTTGAAGGTGTGAGAGACTCTCTTCCTGACTTCGTCAATGCGTCACGCTAA
>Ga0256406_1004002_pt1 | contig 17457 bp, 17 predicted proteins | sample RumenRJG_03DNA_FD_185986 | JGI IMG/M metagenome (GOLD analysis project Ga0256406, IMG submission 185986) | Bovine rumen microbial communities from Lethbridge, Alberta, Canada - RJG_03 | ecosystem: Host-associated > Mammals > Digestive system > Stomach > Rumen | place: Canada: Alberta | collected...
GGGAAACGGAAAAGTGCGAGGAGAGGAAAAAAGTCAATTGGCATTTCACTACCAAGGACGCGAGGGTTAAGCTCGTGAGCCTCTATCCTAAATTTGGGTAAAACTCGTCAGGACACTACACTAGAAGTGTATTTCTCATAAATCAATATGACAGAAGAACCATCTATAGGGACAACTCTGTCTGGAGCTCCTAATTCGTTTATTATTTGAGACCTTGTATATCCTCTATACCTCCTATTATAATCATCCTGTGCAGATTCGTACCTGTACTTTGTAACAGTTTCGTAAGTATAGCAAGATACCAAAGAAGTTGTCATGCTCAAAAGAGCCAAAGCAATAAAAATTTTCCTTTTCATACACTCAATATTTAGAAGTTAATACTATTTTCTTTAAACGAAAACCAGCACCTACTTCTTTTTAAGAGGAAAGCGCAGACCTCGTCCATACCTCTGTCAGGCCTTCCACAGCCTCAATACACTTATGGGGAAGTCTGCGCATATAGCGCACACTTCATCAGTGTATTGATTGTTGCCCTTTACCTTGCGTGTGGAAGTTCGACAGAGGAATGAGCAATCAAAATGTAGTGTCTCATACGAAACACGATGCAAAAATACAAATTTTCTGCGAAAATAGAGTCTGATTAAAGAAAAATCGTTTATTTGGTGCGTCATTTTCGCTAATATTGACTAAAAAGGGATAGGCTTAATGCCTAATTCCCTTCTTTTGCCTCTCTTTTTCAGATAACCCAAACTGCTCCCAGAACCATTGCGCGATAGACATCTGATTGATATGCAGGAACAGATTGCGCTTCTCATCTCTTATCACTTGTGCCGAAACATTATTTGCAAGGGCATTCCGTCTGTACTCATTGGAGTGAAGCCAACCACTATAGTTGATAGTGTGACCGTGTAGAAGTTTGCCCGTCTGTTCTTCACTGAAGCCATATTGCAGACACTCACGCTCCATGTTGAGGATCCGCTTGAAACTCGGAAACCACTGGTATGCCTTATCAAGAATGCGTTTTAGGCTCGTGACTTCCTGCTGGTGCTGCTCGTTGGCTCTGTTCATTTCCCTTGTGTGGTTGTCCTTCATCTTCTGCATATCAGCGTGTAGCCTCTCTATCTGCCCGTTCAAGTCCTCCACCTCATTTCGTAGTTCCTTGTTTTCTTTTTCCAGTCGGTTCACCTTGTTACCACCAAGAAGAGAATTGATTCCGTTGAGTGCTGCGGTGGCTGTCTTGGTGGCAGAGTACTTCAGTTCCTCCGTCTTTGCCTCTGCCTTAATATGGGCAAGTTCCTGTTTGGCTTGGGCTGCTTCGTCGATTACCTTCTTTGCCTGTTTAGCCTCGTCTATGGTACGCTGTGCCTCGTCCGCCTTTGCTAACAACTGAGTGATGTTCGCCTGTAAGTCCTCACCCTGTGCAATCAGGCTGCGGTAATAGTCATGGGTGGAAATATGCTGGGCTTCCGAGCCTTTGATGCCTCGTTGCAGTCCGTATGCCGCCATCTGTTCAGCGTATGTGTCCTGATAGCGTATCAGATTGACTCGACTCATGACTTCATCGGCACACAAGCGAGGTGCAGGGGCTTTCGTCCCATATCTCTTTTTGAAGGTCTGCTCCTTCTTCTGCTTCTTACGTTCTCCCATGACGATGGGGACGATGGTGGCATGAAGATGAGGTGTTTCCTCGTCCATGTGAAGCACTACCGACACAACATTGCCTTTTCCGTAGGTCTTGCAGAGCCAGTCAACGTTATCTTGACACCACTCGTCAAGTCTGCCGCTCTTCTCTATCTGCTCCATGTCGGCATGGGTGCCAGTCAGTACGATGCGGATAGCCTGTACCTGGTTCTTGCCTATCTTGCGTGTAAGCCCTGCCGTATTGAGGCGGTGCTGTATGGCTTCCGTCCTGTTACGGACTCCTTCGGGGAACTGGATAAGTTCTCGGTTTAGGTGCGTCCGTTTCGGGTTGGCATTCTTCGGTTGGATGGTGCGCTCGATGTGTGCCGACATTCCGCTGTCTACGCCCTTTGCTTTCTCTAAGTGTAATACTGCGTATCCCATTGGCTATACTTTTTTAGTTTGTTCGTTTACGATGTTCATATTCGTTTCTCGTTCCTGTTCATATTCGGCTTGTGCCGACATTCTTGGCAGGGAGTCCAGAGGGGTGCAGCCCCTCGGCCTATTGGGGATTTTTAGCGTTGTGGTAACAATGCGGCTCGAAAAATCCCCTAATAGGCTACGGTATTTTCCGCTTGTGGGAAATATCCGTACCTGCGTCAGCATGATTCCATCGCAGTATGCTTCCAAAATGTTGCAACATTGCAACGGACGGATGGACTGAAGGAGGGATAGAAGTAGTGTGTTAGAACGCGCCACCGTTCCAACACACCAACTATCCTCCTGAATGTCTGTCCTAAGTCCTCTCTACCGTTCTCGGTGCTAATTCCCTTTTCCTTTAGTAGCAGTCAGTATCACCTCAAAGGGCTTGTGGTCTCGGCTGATACGCTCTGTCAATTCTTTGCGGACAGCCCTTGCCTGATAGGAGTTAAAGCGGAAAGCAAGTAACAGAACGACCTCCATATTATATACGGTAAGGTATAGGTTGCGTTGTTGCTTGATTGTTCGCTCTGCCTCGTAAGGCTTTGCCAGTTCTTCTTTGTAGAGGGCTTGAATGGTGTTTCTTAACTTGGGGATGAACACTCCGAAAAGGTCGACCAGTTCGGACTCACTCATCCAAATCTCTCCACTCGGTATAGTCAGTTCTCTGTACTCACTATACTCAGTCCACTCAATGATGTTTCTCTGTTCCATATGCTTATACAGTTTTGATGTTACTGAATGATGCGTTTAACTTATTGGCCAACATCGTCAGGTCGTTATCCAACTTCTTCGTAGTTATCTTTGCGTAAATCTGGGTGGTCACAATGTTTGTGTGCCCCAATACCCGGCAAACGCTTTCAATGGGCATGCCATTGGTTAAAGCCATCGTAGCAAACCCGTGTCTTGCACAGTGAGCGGAGATAGGCTTGTCTATACCGCATTCCTTCATCACCGTCTTCAGTTTCTTGCAGACACTCCAATAGTTGACCTCACCGAATACTGACTTCGGATTCTCCTTGAGAAAGGTGCGATAACGCTCGATGATTTGCAAGGGAACATCTAATAGTTTCACTTGATAGGGGACGTCTGTCTTGTGGCGCTTGCCTACTATCCATTTGTCACCTTCAATCTCCACGATGTTGTCCGTAGTCAGTTCCTTCAAGTCCACAAAAGAGAGTGCCGTGAAGTTCATGAAAACGAAAAGGTCACGGATAAAGGCGAGGTTGGCATCTTCAAACTCATGCGTCATCACCGTCCTAAGTTCCTCTTCTGTCAGGTATGTGCGTTCCTTACATTTGGGGCTGATATGAAACTGGGCGAAGACATTGCGCTGTATCTTGCCGTTGTCGTGGGCACGTCCTACAACTCCTTTCAGGTGCATACACGACAGCCAGATAGTAGAACTTGCAAGTCCTCGGTCATTGCTGAGGTACACGGCAAACTCCTTGATGAAGTCGGGTGTCAGTTCCTGCATGGATATGTCGCTGCGTCTGTGGCACATCTGCAAGAAGTTCGCGACATAGTTCCTTGACCTCAACTGCAACTTGTATGTTCCCATTGCCCTGTCCTTGCCGACACGACGTTTGAGATTGGCTAAGTCCTTGTCGAATGCTCCCAACAGGGTTTCGTATTCGCTGCCAAATCCCTGATAAGCATTGCGTACCATCTCGGCAGTAACAAAGGACACCCTGTCAGACAAGTGCTGATAGTGCTTGATGATTTGAGCCTTTATATTATCAAGGTCGCGGTTCAAGTCAAGTGCCTCCCTGCTTCTGCCCTTGGCACAGTTGCCTTTCACGTCCCACATCGTCAGCGGGATGCTCCGCTTGCAACTGAACTGGCTCTGTGTACCGTTGATGGTGATTCGTCCCATCACTGGTACTATGCCGTTCTTGACCTTACCCTTGTTCACGTAGAACAATACCGAAAATGTGCTTCTATTCATTCTTCTTAATCGTTTTAAAATTCGGGCTGCAAAAGTAATACCTTTCTGGGAGAAAACCACTACGCAAATCGCGGCAGATTTAGGAAAGAAAAACGCGAAGTGTGAAAACGGTTCGAACTGCCGTGAACTGCCTTGATTTGCGTAATCCATTAAGAAAGTTTAACTTTCGACCATAGCCCAATCGGGTTACGAATAAGAGACCTAAGTCGTTCCGCAATCTGCCTCGATTTGCGTAGGGCCTCTTGGCGAAAGTTACTCAAATTGCGCTCATTTGCCTTTATTTATGGGCTTATCTGCGTTAATCTACGAAAAATGCTTTTCTATTTCAGCATTATTTTGTAACTTTGCACCGTACAATCAACATAAACAGCATAATTATGACATTATATAATATGTATAGTCATCTTGATTATCAGCGACAAGGCTGTCGTCGACTGTAAAAAAATCATAAAAACGTCTTTTGGCCTTGGAATCTCAGAATTTATTTGTAGCTTTGAACAAAAATAACGAAACCGCTAATTATCAACATTGTTAACCCAAACAGCGAAGACTATGGAAATAAAGAATGCTTTTGCCGGGACACTGGAATCGGGCGACATCCTCATCCAGATTGAGCCCTCCGACACCCCCGGCCTTACCATCGACTTGGAGAGTACCGTTGCCTATCAGTTTGGCGACCAGATAAAGAAGGTTATTGCCGACACCCTCAAGGGCATGGGCATCGGTCAGGCTTACGTTCGCGCCACCGACAAGGGCGCTCTCGACTGCACTATCCGCGCCAGGGCCACTGCCGCCGTGGTGCGCGCCACAGGGAAAGATGTGTGGCAGGACTAAGATGCAGTCCGTTGCCGCACTGATGTGTCTACTAACGCTTTTTGTTAATTTCGAATAAACCTTATTATGGACAGACTACGAAGAACCATGATGTTCGTTCCGGGCAACAACCCCGGAATGATGCAGGATGCCTTCATCTACGGTCCCGACTCTATCATGCTCGACCTGGAGGACTCGGTGACGCTTGCCGAGAAGGACACTGCACGACTGTTGGTATATAACGCTTTGCGCACCGTCGACTACGGAAACATTGAGATGGTTGTGCGCATCAATCCCCTGAGCACTCCTTACGGCCACAAGGACGTGGAGGCTGTTGTCAAGGCCGGTGTCGATGTGGTGAGAATGCCGAAGACGGAGACCGCCGACGAAGTGCGTGAGGTGGAGGCAGCTATAGAAAAGGTGGAGACGGAGCTCGGCTGTGTGGGCAGAACGAAGATTATGGCCGCTATAGAGAGTGCCCTCGGTGTTGTCAACGCCTACGCCATAGCCACAGCGTCGAAGCGGATGATGGGTATAGCTCTCGGTGCCGAGGACTACTGCGCTAACCTTAAGACCCAGCGTACGCCCGAGGGAACGGAACTGCTCTTGGCCCGTCAGACCATCGTCGTGGCGGCCCGTGCGGCGGGTATCGACTGTATCGATACGGTATTCTCCAATCTCAACGATATGGACGCTTTCCGGCGCGAGGTGGAGACGATAAAGAAATTAGGCTTCGACGGAAAATCGATTATCAACCCGAGACAGATAGAGATTGTCAATGAGGTGTTTACCCCGTCGCAGAAGGATATCGACAAGGCCGTGGCCATTGTCGGTGCCCTTCACGAGGCCGCGCGCCGTGGGTCGGGAGTCATAGCCCTCAACGGAAAGATGATTGACAAGCCGGTGGTCATCCGTGCTCAACACACAATAGACCTTGCCATTGCCGCAGGGGTTTTAAAGAAGGAGGATTTGTCATGAAAGGATACGAAGAGAGACAGAAACTCATCGGACGCATTGCCGACAGTTTCCATAAAGGTGTTTACCATGGTGGCGAACGGAAGATAACAGTACCGCGAAAGGAGTCGCAGGCCACAAGCCAGAAAGTCGTAAGCCTTGAGGAGGCCATCCGCCGCTGTGGACTGCGCGATGGGATGACAATATCATTCCATCATCATTTTCGCAGTGGCGACAAGGTGCTCAATCTCGTTATGGATAAGATTGCAGAGATGGGATTCAAGGATATCCGCATAGCTGCGTCGAGCCTTAACGATGTCCACACTCCGCTCATTAACCATATACGCAATGGTGTCGTCACCCACATCTCCACCTCCGGAATGCGGGGCGAATTGGCCAAGGCCGTTTCGCACGGACTGATGGACAATCCCGTTGTATTCCGATCGCATGGTGCCCGCGGTAGTGCCGTGGCCAACGGCGACCTTCACATCGATGTTGCCTTTCTCGGTGCATCATCGTGCGACCCCATGGGCAACGCCTGCGGTTATAGCCGCTCGCCAAACGCGAAGTCGATTTGCGGCTCATTGGGCTACGCGCTCCCCGATGCACGCTATGCCGATAAAACCGTGATACTCACCGATGATCTCGTCGATTATCCGAACACTCCAACATCAATATCGGAGCACGATGTCGACTACGTCGTGGTTGTCGACAGTGTCGGCGATTCGTCGAAGATTGCGTCTGGAGCCATACGTGATACTAAGAATCCTCGCGATATTCTCTTGGCTAAAACGGCTTGTAAGGTGATAGTAAACAGCGGTTACTTCCGCAACGGATTCTCCATTCAGACGGGTTCTGGTGGTGCTTCGCTTGCAGTAGTTAAGTATCTGCGACAGAGTATGATAGAGCAGAACGTTAAAGCATCGTTTGCACTCGGTGGAATCACGTCGCACATGGTTAAACTGCATAAGGAAGGACTCATCGACCACCTCATTGACGTCCAGTCGTTCGACAGAGTTGCCGCTGAGAGTCTGCGCGACGATCCCAAGCACAAGGAGGTGTCGGCCAACGAATATGCGTCGCCCGACGAGCCCGGTGCGGCAACGAAATTCCTCGACATCGTAATCCTCTCGGCTTTGGAGGTCGATACCAACTTCAATGTCAACGTGTTGGTGGGCAGCGACGGAATCATCAGAGGAGCCATCGGAGGCCATCCCGATACCGCCGCCGACTCAGCACTGAGCATTGTCGTCTGCCCTATGCTCCGTGGTCGTATACCGTGTATCGTCGATGAGGTGACAACGCTGATAACCCCGGGAACGACCGTCGATGTTGTCGTGACGGAGTATGGCGTTGCCGTGAACCCGCGGCGCCCGGATCTTGCCGAGCGCCTCGCTGCCGCCGGACTGAGGATAGTGACCCTCGAGAGTCTGCTCGAGCGAGCCCTGCATGTCATCGGAACGCCCGCTCCCCTGCCCTTCGGCGATAAGGTCGTCGGTGTGGTGATGAACCGAAATGGTGAGGTAATGGATGTGATAAGAAATATCCTTTGAAGGTTTTAATGTAATAATGTGATACTCATGGGGATGGCAACGAGATGTCATAAAAATGATGCGACCTGCCATCCCACATTTTTATGAACGAGAAAAATTCTATGATGGATGAGGCTATAACCCTCGAAGAACTACTCGAGAGCCGTGACCGACGCTGGGCTACGGAGCGTCACCTTCTCGGACTCGATGCCGAGGAATGTGCGCCGACGTTGGTCGCTAAAGAGTTATCCTCGGCTGTTAAAGAGTTGTCTTCGGCTGATAAAGGCCATTCTTCTACTGCTGCGGAATTATCTTCTGCCGTCACAAAATCAGGTTTTGCGCTTACAGAAACATCTTCTGTCACATCTCCGCAAATTGTTGATGTAGAATACAATAGCTCCCGTCACGTTGAGATTGTTCTCACCGTGGTTATGCCGGGACGGGTGAAGCGCAATGCGTGGTCGCTGACGGTGGCTCGTGCCGCTGTGGAAGCCATCGTCGGGGCCACGGGCGAGAAACCAGTGATGGAACGAGACCTCAGAACGGGCTTCGAAGGTTATTGGCTCGTCGAGGGGGATGCAATGGAGATAAAACGGCGGATGTGCGGAATAGAGAGCAGCCACATCCTCGGCCGACTTTTCGATATCGACGTGCTGCGGCTTGATGCCACTCCGATTTCACGGCAGGAGGTGGGTCTGACGCCACGCCGATGTCTGATATGCGGCAGAGAGGCCCGCCACTGCATGAGGAGTCTGGCGCACTCGCAGGAAGAAATAATGAAAAAGATTGCAGAGATTATCGAAGAATATAAACGACAGAGAGTAAATAGCGATGGATTATTTGATGAACGATAACCTCTGAAAGAGTTTTGAGAATATGTACGCAGACTACGAAATCAACGAGATGCCGGTGGCTTACGCTCCGACGCGACTGAAGGTTGAGAACTTCCTGCACCGTCATGGCATCGACCTGGACAAAACCGATTACTATGCAGCCATCTCACCATCGGGCGATGATACCATTGTTGCTGCCGGTGGACTGCTGCGCGACACCATCCGCTGCATAGCCGTCGACGATGCTGTCAGCGACGAGCATCTCGCCAACCGACTCGTGACGCATCTCATGGAAATCGTTCAGCGGAGGGGATTCCCGACGGTGAAAGTTTTCACCAAACCAAAATATGAGGACATCTTCAAGTCGTTGGCTTTCAATACTATAGCCACAACCGACAACGTAGTGTTCATGGAGAATAGCCGTCAGCCGCTGAACCGTTATATTGATAAACTCCGGGCTCTCGCAAAGCCCGGAGTGTCGGGGGTGGTCGTGATGAATTGTAATCCTTTCACCTTGGGACACAAGTACTTAGTGGAATATGCCGCGCGGCATGTCGACAACCTCTATATCATCCCGCTCCTCGACAGAAGTGTGGGATTCAACTACGAGGAGCGTCGAGAGATGATTTGCCGTGCAACGGAGAATCTGACGAACGTGACGGTTTGTGAGGGCAGTGCTTATTCGATATCGAAAGCCACCTTCCCCACTTATTTCCTCAAGAAAGTCGATGTCGTCACACAGCAGCAGATAGAAATCGACTTGCAGATATTCTGCCGCTATATTGCTCCGGCCCTCGGTGCCACGGTGCGTTTTGTCGGCAGCGAGCCCTTCGACCAGCTCACGCGTCGGTACAATGAGGCAATGATGGAGCGGCTGCCGCAGTGTGGGATAGCCGTCAGATGCATCGACCGTGTGGAGAAGAACGGTCAAGCGGTGTCGGCATCGAACGTGAGGAAACTCATTGCTGCCAACCGCATGCACGCTGCCATGGCTGAGGTGCCACCGTCGACGCGTCCGTTCGTCATGGCGAAGTTTGCCGTCGACGCTCTGAGCCGTGAACTCGCTACTACACCGAAACCGGGTCTCGTCGACAAGGCCAACAACGGGGCCCACAGCGACATGGACTTTATCCTCATGCAGAGGAGCATCGATGCGCTGCGCCCTTACTTCGTCCGGTTGGCTCAACTCGGCAACAGTTCATCGCCACTGAGCATCGCCGATATTCAGCAGACTGGTGTTGAGGCTGAACGATGTATGCTGCGGACGACAAACGGCGTCAACACTCACCGCGGGGCCCTCTTCTCGTTGGGGATAACAGTGGCGGCAGCGATGTGGTGCTATAATAATTATGATGGGAATGTGGATGCCGGGAACCTCTCAAGGGTCATAGCGGACATCGGAAGCCGATGGCCACGGACATCGGGAACGCACGGCGCACGAGTAGCTGATAAAGAGAAGGTTACGGGAGCACGTGACAACGCTGCCACAGGATACCGCCAGCTGTTCGATGTGTGGGTGCCCTACTACCGTGCTCTGCGCGACGACCGTCATCGGGATCAAAAAATGCTGTTGAAGATTATGTCGATGCTCGACGATACGAACATTTATTTTAGGGCGGGAAAAGATGTGGCCGAAAGAGTGAAACACTCGAGCAGCGTGCTTCTCGACCACTTCTCTATGCAGTCGCTCGAGGATATGGATGAGGAATTCATAAAGCACAATATATCGCCGGGTGGTGCCGCGGATATGTTGGCGCTGACAATCCTTGTCAATGCCATCCTGAAATACTGATATTCTGATGTCGACAATCCTTGTCAATGCCATCCTGAAATACTGATATTCTGATGTCGATAATCCCCCTCGTCAATGCCATCCTGAAATACTGGTATTCTGACGTCGACAATCCCCCCTCGTCAATGCCATCCTGGAATTAATCTGTCAGCAGCGGCGCGAGAGATTAGCCATCATCACAGCGGAGAGTCCCGCTGTCTCGGTGCGCAAACGGCTCGTGCCAAGGGTCACCGACTCGTAGCCGTTGGCAAGAGCCTCGCGGACCTCATCAATTGAGAAATCGCCCTCGGGACCCACAAGGACTGTAATGTCGCCAGCGGAAGAATCGTAGCCTGGGCTAGTGCTGACAATGGAGCCATTTGCTTCTGTGGAACTGCTATTTACGACAATGGAACCATTTGCACCTGTAGAACTGCCATTCCCGACAATGGAACCATTTGCATCTGTTGAATCGCTATTTGATTTGTCACCACCGATAATAGCCCCGCTGTTTATAGCTGTGAAGAAGTCGGCCCGTTCTATCTCGTTGTAGCAGTGGCAGATAAACTTCCGGCCTTTGCGCTGGCGGGAGATAAAATCGTGGAACGGAACCATCTCGTTGACCGTCGGCATCCAAGCTTTTCGGCTCTGTTTGAAAGCTGCTACCACAATCTTTCTTATGCGGTCGGTGCGGATGACCTTTCGCTCGGAGAACTTACACGAAAGAAAGCTTATCTCGTCGATGCCCACCTCCGTGGCTTTCTCCACCATCCATTCTATGCGCTCCATCATCTTTGTCGGTGCTATGGCTAAATGGATGTGGCCACGCCATGTGCGATCCTGCGGCATCGATTCGGTGATGTCGTAATAGCAGTGCTTATTGTTGACGAGGGTGAGCAGAGCATGGTAGAAAGTGCCGTCACCGTCCTGCAGATAGATGCTGTCGCCCTCATGCAGACGGAGGACGCGAATGGCGTGCTTAGCCTCTTCCTCGGGGAGCTCTAAGGCCTTGGCTGCGTCGGGAACATAGAAAAAGCGTTCTTCTTTCATTATTTTTCGTTATAGAAGTTGGATGTCGGATAACGGCCCTCCTTTATTATTAATCGGTGACTAAATTATGATCCTCGTTAATCTCACGAATTCTCTTGTCGGATAGCGGCCTTCCTTCATTATTAATAGGCAACCGGAGATAAAAAACTCGATTATAGCTGTGGAACTGCGACCGAATTAGAATGGAAAAACGTCGTCGTCATCGTCGTCGTCATCTGTGGGACGATTCTTCGCATTATTGTCCTTGGGTCCGGTGATATTGTTGAGAATGTCGTCGATATTTTCGTCGATGTTCTTCTTTTCGCTTTTCTTCCGCTTGTTAATCTCGTCGCGCAGATAAGATGCCAACTCGTAGTTTTCGTCGGCGATGGCATTCTCCATCGACTTCTTCAACATGCTGTCGCTGAGAGCGTTGATGGGTATGGCCATACCGTTGGCGTTGGCACTGTAGCGCACACTCTGCCGCATCATCAGGTTATAGTCGATGTATATCGGTGTGTTGCTGATGAGGGCAAAGAGTATAGCATCGCTGGCGCGCATTGGCAGTGACTCGAATGTCGACTCGTTGACGAGCAGACAGCGGTATTCGCCGTCGACAACATCGCTGATGAGCACCTCAAAGCGCATCTCACCCTGTTGCTTTACCACCGTGGTGAGCACCTCGGGCAGCAGACGGTCGGTGCGGTTCTTTGGGTTCAGCCGCAGTCCGAATTGATATTCCATTGCCTTGTCGCAGACAATGGTTATCTGCCGCTCCTTCATCTTGTCGGTGAGGGTGATGAGTCCGAGCTCGGGACCTTCGAGAATCTCGGAGACTCCCTGAAATATCAGTGGTACCTTTCTCAAGTTGTTTTCTCCTTATATAATATGTAGGTGGTTATTAGTCGGTTTTCTTCGGTTTGAAGACGAGGGCGAAGGCCACGAAGACGCAGAGGGCGAATCCGGCAAAGATAAACCAGCATGCGGGCCAGTTGCCCATGAGATAGGATGTGTCGCCCACCTGCTGCCATGTGCAGAAGTGGTTGACGATGGCACCGGCCGACAGCGTTCCTATCGTTGCGCCGAGACCGTTGGTCATAAGCATGAACAAGCCCTGGGCCGACGCCTTTATCGAGGGATCGCACTCCTTATCGACGAAAATTCCTCCGGAGACATTGAAGAAGTCGAAGGCCACGCCATAGACGATACACGAGAGGATGAAGAGGAGCACTCCAGGCATTGTCGGGTTGCCGAGTCCGAAGAGTCCGAACCTTAGCACCCATGCGAACATGGCTATAAGCATGACACCCTTGATGCCGTAGCGCTTCATGAAGAAGGGTATGAGGAGGATGCAGCAAGCCTCGCTGACCTGTGATATCGATGTCAGCAGAGTAGCGTTGCTGGCTGCGAACGACGATGCCACCACCGGGTCGCTACTGCCCTGGAAACTCGAGATGAACGGTCCTGCAAAACTGTTCGTCACCTGCAGCGACATGCCGAGGAGAGCCGAGAAGATGAAGAACAGTGCCATGCGCTTCTCCTTGAAGAGTTTGAAGGCATCGAGTCCCATCTGCTGAGCGAGACTGCGGTGCTGCGACGGGTCTTTCTTTACGAGCTTACACTGCGGCAGGGTGAAGACATAGAGGAACATGATGATGCTCAGCAGTCCCGAGACGAGGAACTGATTGTATGTGTACTGAAACTTATGAGCGTTCTGCGCCAGAGTGAGCGTGAAGGAGCCATTGTCCCACACCGCGCTGTTGACAAAGAGCATAGTAATGATGAATCCTACGGTACCGCAGGAGCGGATGGGCGGAAAGTCGGTGACGGTGTCGCCGCCGTTGTTCTTCAGGATGGTGAAAGCGGTAGTGTTCGACAGTGCTAACGTAGGCATATAGAAGGCCACGCTGAGGGTGTAGATGGTTATGAAAAGGGCTTTGTTGCCGACGGCGTTGCCAAAGCCGGCCGTCATACCCATATACCACAGCATTATCATGAACGTTCCGGCCAAGAGATGGCAGATGCCGAGGAGCCGCTGAGGCTGTATCCATTTGTCGGCGACGATGCCGATGAGTGTCGGCATAAATATTGATACTATGCCCTGGATGGCATAGAACCACGAGATTTCAGCCCCGAGTCCGGCCACGCCGAGGTAGTTGCCCATACATGTGAGATAAGCACCCCAAACGGCGAACTCGAGAAAGTTCATGATGATAAGTCGTAATTTCAGATTCATTTCTTTCAGATGTATTTGACCGTATTACTTGTTTAGCGGTTTGTCTTCAGTTAGAGCTGCGGCATGGCCACGGCTGATTGTATATTTATTTGGCAAAGTTACTAAGAATAGATTGAACGAGCAAGTTTTATATGAGAAAAACATTGCTCCATGACGAAAGAAAGGCTATAAAACGCTGATAATTCCGATAAAAAGTTTGATTGATTCGGTTTATTCTTGTTCTACTGCCGTAATGTGATAACAGTTTTGGGCTTCGTGATTCCAATGTAAATTATTTATAATTCATACCTTGCAGATCCCTGCCCCTTCTACGTGGGATGTGTGCAATATGTTAATTATCAATGTGTTGACACGAAACGCACAATGCCGTATGTTCGTCGGTTGATGATGACCACTTACCCTATCCTCCCCTGCTGCTGACAAAATCTGCGGATGCCTTTCGTATAGGCACAAAAAAATTGGTTGTCTCACGACAACCAATCTCTTAAAATTAACCTTAATAATCTAATACCATGAAAAACACGATGCAAAGGTATATCATTTCTCATAAAGAAACAAGTATTTCTTCGAGAAAATTCCTATAGTTAACACTAATTAAATTTTTCTCCGTTCCACTTAAACTTTCTTTGCAATAAAATGCCTTTTAACTGCTTTATTTTGTCTTTTGGCACTTCGGGAATGGAGACAGTGTAGGTGAGTGCCTGCTCCTTTGGCGACACGCTGACGGCCACGAGTTGTGGGTCGAGATTCTCGACCAGACTGTTGAAGTCGGCATCGGTCATCGTGTCGGGCTTCTGAAGGAGCTGCTGCGCTGTTACCGTCGGTGCGAGATTGCCGCTGAGACGGTTCCAGCGTGTATCGAAGAAGGCCACGGTGCTCTCCTTTGCCGGACCCTTAAAGGTGCTGACAAGGCATACGACGGAGTCCTTTTCAGTTGTCCTCTTGAGCAGCATCATCTCCATGGTGTGTGCTTTGTTGCACTTCAGCCGCAGATAGTTACTGCCGACGGCCTCGATTGCTGTGCTGTCGCCGAGATTGTTTACCACTACGGCCCTACCCTTGGCGTTGGCACTGTCGGCGAGCGACTGCCGCTCCGACGCGTCGAGATATGTCAGCCATGATGCCGGCATCGTGTTGAACAGTCCCACCATTTTGTTCTGTGCCGCAGCCATGGCTGTCGCGGCTATGAGGACGGTGATGACAGTTATTATTTTATTCATGTGATTAGTGATTCGTTATATAAAGAGACGGGCTCCAGTGCACTGAGGCACCGGCGTCCGTCCTATTTAGATGATAATAAGTAGTCTTGGATTACTTACTCTCCTCGACAGCCTGTGCGGCGGCTAACGGGAACTGATTATCAGCACATTACGGCGAATTTGGGAAACATTTGGGAAACATTATGAGCATGTACTGCACATTCTGCACACGATTTCCTCAAAATATCCGACCATTTTTGCCACTTCGACTACTTTTCGATATTTTAATTGTTAAACACTATTGTTAGAACACACATTGCATTACGACTTTTCAGCACGTTCTGCAAATTTTGCTTGCAAAATTAATAATTTCTCATGACTTTACGGTCGTTTTGCACGTTTTTCTTGCAGAACGTGTTTGTTTTTAACATAAATTAAGGCAAAAACCACATCCATTTACCAATTTCTTGTTTCGATTAAAAGAAAAACGGATGGAATTCAAAGCCAAAGGTTTAGGTTTAAGTTTAGATGTTCTTATATATAATAAGGTATGGTAAACCTGAATCAAAAGATTGAAGGTTTAATGTTTAAGTTTAGAGAGGCATGTATATATACATGGGTAAACGTAAACCTAAACTTTGCAGATTGAAGCAACTTTATATTTCCCAATAAACTCATTCTTCTTTTTACTGAAGATGAACCGATTTACACTCTCCCCATCTCATCAAAATTTCCTTTTAACTGAAAAAAAATGGATCTTTTAATATCTGGCGTTTCCGCTTTCGTAAGTTTGTTGAAATTAGGTTGCAAAGGTAACTGTTGTTCCCGTATCTACCCAAGGTAAACCAATGGTATGACTCAAAATCTCCACACCATTCGGGTTGTATTTGGAGCCATAACCTTGTGCAGATGGTCACAACACCTTGTGAAGCAACATAATTTCTAATCACTCCCGAAAGTAGAGAAATCTACAGTAGGGAAATAAAAACTTCAAGATTATGGCAAATCAAGCAACAACCACCTACAAGGTGACAGGCACACGCAAGGCAGTGAATGACCTGTGGAGCACACTCCAAAAGATGGAGGTGAACAGTAAGAACATTTGGCTTTACCAGTTGGCAGAGCATAATGGCATTGACTACGAAACAAAGCAAATCAGTGTTCGTGGTCACATCTATTGGGCAGAGTATGAGGAAGACCCAGCCAATGACTACTATCTACTATCCTTTGAAACTGAAACGGCATGGGATGCTTGCAATGAGTTATTCGAGGAGATTAACCATCTGCTATGGGATGAACTCTCTATCTCATACAGAGTCTGTGAATGTGGCTGTGAGGTCTATTATGTGCATGATGAGTGTGACTTCTTCCCTGAAGAGGTAGCAGTCAGTTCAAGCGGAGAACCATTCGAGGATGCTTGTGATGACATCTATACCACCCTTAAAGATGCTATCAATGAATGGTGTGAGAAGATGAACATCAAGCAAGGTGAGCGAACCGATGAGGAAATGATGAATTTCATCAACGAGTATGAGTATGACGATGATGATACCTACTTCTACATCCGTCAATTTACATTTGAATAACTAACCTGCGGTGGTATGGCTCAAAACCGATGGCATACCATCGCACAACCTCCAAACCATTATGTACACAGATGAAGATAATAATTCCGATATGATAGGAGCATTTTGTAAACTCCTATTCCCATGGAAAGGTCATAGCAACGGCATCATCGTTGATGACTACGGCACTGAATGGCTTGTTCAGTTGACCAACGGCAAAGAAGTCCCTGTTTATAAGGATGAAGTTTTTATTGTATAGTTTTAGGGAAGTCCATCTGTCGCATTTGACATTTGGGCTCTCTTTCTTTTGGACGGCAAAAACTGTTGTAGTTCCACGTGTGGTTTGGAGAGCAATTCTGCAAATGATGATTCGATGATGATTTCAATCACCATCAAATCATCATAAAAGTGACTAATTTAAGCCAGCTTTTCTACCAAAGAAGCTGTTCAAGTTACCCTTATAAGCTTATTTTTGGAATTTGATGATTCCGTGATGATATCAATCACCATCAAATCATTAGTTCTAATATCTGGCTTGGCGTACAAATCTACCACATACTTTCGTTATTTTGAGGATAGTTATAGCGTGGTTAAAGTTGACAAAGGGAGTCGAGAGTTTACTTTTAGGCTGTACCCGTCAGTATGTCTATAAACTCGTTGAACAAGGGAAGTTGCCGACCTCACGGTTATTGGAAGCAACGGGCCAGCAGGCCTATTACCGCCATGTGGGCGGGATAGTAATAGTAGAAGAACTTGCCGAGCCACTTCAGCCGTCCTCGCTGGCCGTTGTACATCGCCAGCAGCGGTACTGCCAGCCAGCAGGCCAGGTGGACCATGCCGTAGGTGGGACTGTGGAATATGAAGAAGGCGACGGCGTAGAGCGAGATGATGGCCATCATCCAGAGCATCTGCTTGTGGAAGCAGCCCCGGTTCCGGCCTATCATGAGTATGGCCAGCGGGGCGGCACAACTCCAGTCGGAGGTGCAGGTGAGCAGGCAGGCCACCAACGTAACACCGACCTTCTGCCATCGGGCAAGTCGCTCCATGTCCCATACTTTCAGCAGTATCAGCCCCCAGAGCAGCGGCCAGGCGATGCTCGTGGCATTGAAGAGCAGGTTGCCGAGCGGGTTGAAGCCTGACATGTTGAAATAGCAGAAGGCGAAGTGGCTCACCACGGCCAGCATGAGCAGACGGCGTAGGTAGCGGCGGAAGTCGTGCGTGTGGTGATAGCCCTCGGCCACGAAGAATATCATCATCGGGGCCGTCAGCCGTCCGATGCAGTGCAGGAATATCTGCGTCGGCGTCTCTGCCTGCTCGTAGGTCTCGATGCCCACCCATGCCAGGTGGTCGATCGTCATGGCAATGATGGCGATAACCTTCAGCGCATTGCCGCTCAGTCCTTTGGTCTGCATTCGTTACTCAAGCGGTATCTCCGGATGCTGCACAGCCAGCGGCATGTCCTTCTGCGAGAGGTAGA
>Ga0256406_1004003_pt1 | contig 17455 bp, 10 predicted proteins | sample RumenRJG_03DNA_FD_185986 | JGI IMG/M metagenome (GOLD analysis project Ga0256406, IMG submission 185986) | Bovine rumen microbial communities from Lethbridge, Alberta, Canada - RJG_03 | ecosystem: Host-associated > Mammals > Digestive system > Stomach > Rumen | place: Canada: Alberta | collected...
CGCCCATGCACTCCATGAGACCATAGACGTCGTGAGGCACGTACCAGCTGTATTGACAGGGATTACCCTCGGTGATGAACGACTGGCCGCGGTCGGGACGCTTGCCATCGATGAATCTTCCGTCGGCATATCGTCCCATGACATAGCCGATGCGAGGATCGAACACATTGCGGAAGTTTTCCGACCGCTTGTAGAGTTTGCGCGCCATGTCGTGGTGGCCGAGGGCTTCAGCCAGCCGGGCCACGCAGTAGTCGTCGTAGGCATATTCCAATGTGCGGCTCACCTGCTCGCGCTGGTGGTAGGCATGAGGCACCTTGTCCTCCAAGGGAATGTAGCCGTATTTCATGTAAGAGGTGAGTGCGCGGCGCCCCTTCCCGTCCTCGTAGTCTTTAGGGTTAGAAGGCTGCTCGAAAGCGTTCTTGACCAATGCCTGACAGGCCTTCTCAGCATCGAAATTCCTGATACCCTTGGTGTAGGCATCTGCAAAGAGCGAGGCGCAGGGGTCGCCAATCATCTCGGAGGTGTAGCTGTTCCAGGCCGGAAAGATGGGTAGCCACCCACCTTGGTCGTACTTGAGCAGGAGCGACTGCAGCATCTCACCCGATTGCTGAGGGTAGAGAATACTGAGCAGAGGGTGAAGGGCCCGGAAGGTGTCCCAAAGACTGTAGTTGTCGTAGTAGGTGCCTTGGGTGTGCATCATCTTTGTGCCTCCGCTGAATGAAGGATAGCGACCGTCGGCATCGCTGAAGGCATTGGGTAGGAAGGAGGCATGGTAGAGGGCTGTGTAGAATTTGGTGAGCGAGGCCTCGTCGTCAGTCTCCACCTCGATAGCCTTCAGACGTTGCTGCCAGATGCGCGTGAGTCGTCGCCTCACCTTGTCGAAATTCCATCCGGCGTTCTCCTGCTTCATGTTGTTGCGTGCTCCATCAAGATTGCAGAAAGAGCTGCTCACCTTCACTAAAACTACCTCACCGGCCTTCACCGGAAAACTGAGATAGGCCCCCATGGCCTTATGATTGCTGAGGGCTACGGCTTGCGGATTGACATGCTGCCCCTCGTAGGTACCGTAGCCGGTGACGGCTTTCCGCACTTGTATCAGAAAGTGACCGCTGAAGCCTGCCTGCTGGCCGTAGCCTTGGTAGAATCTGTGCACGGCATTGTAGCCTGTGACCTCTCCCTTACCCGGGTCTATGTGGATGGCTGCGTCGCCGTAGTCGCTGTTGGGAGTAACCACGAGATGAGCCATCCCGCTTTTTGAGAATGTGAAGCGGAAGATGGCTGTGCGCGAGGTGCCCGTCATCTCGGCCTTGATGGTTCCTTCGAAGAGTGAAACAGCATAGTAGTCGGGTTGCGCTGTCTCCTCGCTGTGGCTGAAGGTGCTTGCTCTTTCTTCAGGCTGGCAGCGCAGTTCTCCGAGCAGAGGCATAATGGCCACAGAACCAAAGTCCTGTGTGTTGCTGCCGTTGAGATAGTGTGAGTTGCGGAAGCCTTGCAGCTTGGTGCGGTTGGCGTAGTAAGGGCACACGCCGTGGCCTTCGCTCTTTTCAGTTTGTGGTGTCCAGCTGTTCATTCCGTTGGGCTCCAGCACGCCGGGCATGCACTGTCCTTTAGCATCGTTGCCATGACTATAGTCGCCGTTGTGGGCACCTGTCCCGATGAGTGGGTCAACGTAGTTGAGAAGTTCTTGTCCGTCTTGGCGCCTGCGTGAAGCGACAGCGCTAACAGTAGCAGCGCGGTAAGTAGTGATAGTTTCTTCATTGTATGTTTGTGGGTTGGTTTCTGGGTTGTGGCCGGAACTATATATGGGGCTCAGTGGCTTTTGGGGGCTTCAGTAGACGTAATCCCCCTCTTTGCCATTTGGTTCTGGCTCTGTCGTAAGTCTTTAATCTGATGGCAAAGTTAATCAAAAACCTTCAAACCCCTGTCTTGGAAAGATGGTTTTTCCTAAGGCTTTTCGGCCTGTACGAATGAAAGCTATTTCATATTAGGGGGAGCACTCAAAACATATGTCCGGTCAAGCACATGCTTTCAATTGGTCAAACAATTGTTGTCCATTTGTCAAACAATTGTTGTCCAAATGTCTAACAATTGTTGTCCATTTGTCTAACATATGTTTGACCATTTTATTGTCATCTGCTCCCTTTGCAGGGGCAACCCTTTTCGACGTTTTATTTTGGTGTAGCAAGGGCGGTATAACTATAACTCGAAGAAGTTGTATAACAACATATAAGGCAGAAAGCGACGGCCTCGGAGAGGTCGGGTGCATCTCGACAGAGATGCATGTAACCCCAGCCGAGCGAAGCGAGCCTGGGGATTGCACACCTCTTTTCTTTCCCCTTCTCGCTCTCGTGCTTCGTAGATGCACGAGAGCGTAGCTAACTTCCAGGAAGAGGTTGGTTCATCTGCTCGCGGACAGCCACAAGATTTGTCCCTACATGGTATAATTAAGCTTCCGAAACTTGAATAATTGAATTCTCCGGTGTATTTATGCAAGCAGTTTCAAGAGTTTGTCCCTCTCGTACCTTATATATATTGTCGTCCTAAGGTAGCTGCCATATAGCTGTCCGACAGGAGCGGAAGTGGAGAAAGAAAGGATAGAAATGAAGAAACACATACTCTTAGGGCTGTTTGTCGCAATGAATTTGTAACTTTGCAATATACTACAAACATTCCTTATTATGAACTTACGCAAAACAATCGCTACACTTGCTGTAATGCTTGTCGCCTTGTGCTGTCCTGTTCAGACTCATGCGGCGGCGCGTGTTGGCAATTTCACCGTGGGCAAGGGCACATTCCTGCTCAACGGAAAGCCTTTCATCGTCAAAGCTGCCGAGGTGCACTATCCGCGTATCCCTCGTCCTTACTGGGAGCAGCGCATCAAGATGTGCAAGGCCTTGGGCATGAATACTCTGTGCCTCTATGTGTTCTGGAACATTCATGAGCCGCAGGAAGGTCAGTTTAACTTTACGGGAAATAACGATGTGGCCGAGTTCTGCCGTCTGGCACGGAAGAACGGGATGTACGTCATCGTGCGTCCGGGTCCTTATGTATGCGCAGAGTGGGAAATGGGCGGACTGCCCTGGTGGCTGCTCAAGAAAAAGGACATTCGCCTGCGCGACCTTGACCCTTACTTCATGAGCCGTGTGAAGGTGTTCGAAGAGCAGGTGGCCAGGCAGCTTGCCCCGCTAACCATCCAGCGTGGTGGTCCCATCATCATGTTGCAGGTAGAGAACGAGTATGGCAGCTATGCGGAGAATAAGTCTTATATCCGAGCCATCCGCGACCTGCTGAAAGCCAGCTGGTTCTCTAAGGACAAGCAGGGCAACGAGGTCGGTCCGGTGCTCTTCCAGTGTGACTGGGCCTGCAACTTCACCCGCAACGGTCTCGATGACCTTGTGTGGACCATGAACTTCGGAACAGGTGCTAACATCGATGAGCAGTTCAAACGGCTCGGCGAGCTGCGCCCTGACGCTCCGAAAATGTGCTCGGAGTTCTGGAGCGGATGGTTCGACAAGTGGGGAGCGCGCCATGAGACCCGGCCGGCTAAGACTATGGTCGAAGGCATCGACGAGATGCTTTCCAAGGGTATCTCATTCTCACTCTATATGACCCACGGAGGTACCAGCTTCGGCCATTGGGCCGGAGCTAACTCGCCAGGCTACGCCCCCGACGTGACCTCCTACGACTACGATGCACCTATAAATGAATACGGTCAGGCTACGCCTAAATATTACGAGCTGCGACGGACGTTGGAGAAATACAACGGTGGTAAGGCTCTTCCGGCAGTGCCCAAGGCAGCGGCGCCACTCGTTGGCTTCGCAAAGGTGAAGCTCGACAATCGCATTACTCTGCGAAATTTCATTACGCGCACCGTGAAGAGTCGCGACATCAAGACCTTCGAGGAGATGGACTTTGGATGGGGCTCGGCCTTCTATTCCACTACGCTGCCCGAATTGAGCCAGTCCAGTCTGCTGACCGTCAGTGATGCCCACGACTATGCACAGGTGTTTGTCAATGGGGAGTTTGTCGGTAAGATAGACCGTATGAAGAACGAGAAGAGCATTAAGTTGCCGCCCGTGAAGAAGGGTGCCAAGCTCGATATTCTCGTTGAGGCTATGGGGCGTGTCAACTTCGGATGGGCCATCAAGGACTATAAAGGTATCACGGGCGATGTAACCATTGCAACTACCCAGGGCCAGCACGACGTGACTTACAACCTAAAGGACTGGACCATCGGTCTCGTGCCCGACGAAGTGGATACTCTGGTGGCACAGTCGCGCAAACCTCATTTAGACCTTCGCATACATCTGGATGTGAGCAATGGCACCAGGGAGCCGAGCGTATATCTTGGGTCGTTCACGCTCAGCAAAGTCGGTGACACCTTTATTAATATGGAGAATTTCGGCAAGGGACAGGTGTATGTCAACGGTCATGCTCTCGGACGGTTCTGGTACATCGGTCCTCAGCAGACACTCTATGCGCCGGGGTGCTGGCTGAAGAAAGGTAAGAACGAAATCATGGTTCTCGATGTTGTCGGCACTGACAATCCCGTGCTTTGGGGACAGAACAAGCCGGAGTTGGACAAACTGCAATTGGAAAAAATCAATCTGCACAACAACATCAGCGATAAGCCCGATCTGAGCAACCGCACACCGGTTTTCAGCGGTGCTCTCAAGTCCGGAAACGGATGGCAGACGGTGAGCTTTGGCAAGGCCCGGCAGGGACGCTACCTGGCTATCCTTGTAGGTAGTAATCAGAGTGGTAAGGACCTCTCTGCCATTGCAGAGCTCTATTTGCAGGATGCCCAGGGGCGTCGCATCAGCCGCGAGTCGTGGACCACGAAATACGCCGACTCAGAAGATGCCCACAACGGCAATCACACGGGCGATAAGACCTACGACCTTCAGGAGTCTACCTACTGGCAGACTGTTCCGGGAGCTGCTCTGCCCCATCTGCTCGTCATCGACCTCGGCTCTCAGCAGACCGTATCTGCCTTGGAATACCTGCCACGTGCCGAGCAAGGGGCGCCGGGAAGTATTAAGGATTGCAAGGTGTTTGTTTACTAAATTGCGGTCTCTTCCTAAGCGAGATTCGGTAAACGTCCTTATGATTTCACAATGATGAAACACTTCCTGGGCTTCCTGCCCTTATTTCTCTTCGTTCTGTTCCCTCTCGGGTGCCGGGCTCAGTCCGGTACACAGAGGGCGCAGGCCGTCCCTGTAGCTGTGCGTCATCAGGTGATGCTCCGTACAACCAAGGGTGACATTGTTCTTGAACTCTATAATGAGACTCCGCTTCACCGCGACAACTTCCTTAAACTGGTGCGTTCCGGCTATTATGACAGTAATCTCTGGCACCGTGTTATTGCCGACTTCATGATTCAGACCGGTGATTCAACGACGCGCCATGCCGCCCCCGGAGTGCAGGTGGGAGACTATGACCCTGGCTACACTGTGCCGGCAGAGTTCCGCTTTCCTAAGTATTTTCATAAGAGGGGTGCCGTGGCCGCGGCCCGTGAGGCCGACAGCGACAATCCTGAACGCAGGTCCTCGTCGAGCCAGTTCTATATCGTCTGGGGACGCGTGTTCACGCCGGAGGCTCTTGATCGGGTTCAGAAGCGGCTTGATGAGCGCACGGATGGAAAGGTGAAGTTAACGCCCGAAGTGAGGGCCTGTTATGAGAAAGAGGGTGGTACACCTCATCTCGACGGACAGTACACCGTGTTCGGTGAGGTGGTTCAGGGACTCGACGTGGTCGACAGTCTCAATCACGTAAGCACTGATGCCAATGATCGTCCCTTACAGGATGTTAGAATAATAAAGGCCGAGGTTATCCGATAGGTCAGCAATGCCAGCGGGGCACTCCTGTTTTGTCAGGAGTGCCCCGCTGTTTGAAAAAGGCTTGTTGCTTAAAAGCCGCGTCTATGCAGTTTTCTTGCTGTGGGACATGCGACGAGTCAGCCACTTGCGCAGCGGCTCATCGTAGCATTTCAGGGCGAGCAAGGCTATTAGCAGACATATTGCTACAACAAGCAAAGCCTGCGGCCAGGCTTCGGCGAGCGTGTGGCAGTGCTCGCGAATGAGCCAGGCGTAGAAGAGATACATCACGGGATAGTGAATGGAGTAAAGCGGGTAGGAGAGGTCGCCGAGCCACTTGCAAGCCATGAGCGACAGTCCGCTCTTGGGTTGTGCCGAGGCCCCCATCCGCAGTATGAAGGGGAACACCACCATGATGCAAATCATCTCGTAGACGGCATTCCAGCAAATAGGACTTCTGCCGGGGATGGCCGGTACCAGGAAAAGCACAAGAAGAAGGAGTGAGCAAATCCAGAATGTGCCCCGTACGTTGTGCCTGGGACGGAAGTTGCGTGCCAGCAACATGCCTAACGAATAGGGAAAGAGCATGCGCACGAGTCCGATGGGAAATTGCCACCCTTCGAGCGACCATCCCTCACATAGCGACCCATATTTACCGAGGTCGAAGATGCAAATGACGGCCAACAATGTGCCGAGCACGACGACGAGGGCACGTAGGGCACGGTTCCCAAGCTTATGGATGAAGAGCACGTAAGCTAAGTTGCCTATGTATTCGAACCATAGCGACCAGGCCGGTCCGTTGAGGGGGAACATTTCTGTGTTGCCTCTTACATCGATGACAGAGCCCGGATAGGCCGGAATGCAGAACATGGTGCAAAGCAATGAGAGCATGACCACCGACAGGGCCACGTGCGTGCCGTCCCATTTCAGACAGCCGCCTAAGATGAAGCTGGCCGCACCGACGATGGCTCCCATCACTATCATGGGATGCAGACGGACGAGACGCCGCTTGATGAACTGTCCTGTGGACATCGTGTGCTTCAGACGTTCATCGTAAGCATAGCCAATGACAAAACCGGAGAGAAGGAAGAAGAAATCTACGGCCAGATATCCGTGGTTAAGGCCGGTGATGGTGTCGGAGCCAGAGGCAAAGGCCAGTCCTTCAAAGATGTGATAGACCAGTACCAGTAGGGCGGCAGTGCCGCGCAGGCCGTCGAGCACCATGTAATGAGGTTTGGAGTCGGCAAAGGAGGCCGACGACCGGTAGGCTGACGGCTTGGGTTGGGATGGGTTGTTCATTTGTCGTATAGGTTTCTTGCTGTTTGTTTCCAAGAGTATGATAGTGTCTGTTGGGTGCGGTCCCTGTGGCTGGTTTGCAGGAAATCCCGCTGCGAAGCATGCAGGCTCGCTGTGCAAAGGTAGGATTATTTTCTTCTTCAGCCAAAGATTTGTCAGGGTTTCTGCTTCCGACAGGGGTGTTCCTGTATGCTCTTGTTTATTGTGACCGACAGAAAACAAAAAGAGCCGGACTTTAGCTTGCGCTGTCCGACTCTTGCTTTGGTTGGGATACCCGGACTCGAACCAGGAATGACAGGACCAGAATCTGTAGTGTTACCATTACACCATATCCCAATAAGTGCATCCTTATTGATGACCCCTCATCGTTGGATTGCGAGTGCAAAGGTACTGCTTTATTTTGTAATACCAAATTTTTTCTGCGTTTTTTTCTAAAATAAATCAAAATAAAGCCCTCTCTCCGCCTTTATTCCGATAAATCAGTGTAACTTTGTGGCTGTATTATAACATCGAATTCATTTTAATGGTACAGCAGACGAACCAGTTAGTAGAATCCATCACCAAGGGTATACAGGAAAAGAAAGGAGAGAACATCATCATAGCCGACTTAAGCGGTATTGAGGGCACCGTGGCAGACTATTTTGTCATTTGCCAGGGTAATTCGCCTTCACAGGTGGAAGCCATCACCGAGTCCGTAGGCGATGTGGTCAGAGAGAGTTCCGGCGAGAAGCCGGTCAATGTCATCGGTCTGGGAGCCGACCAATGGGTAGCCATGGACTATACCGATGTGCTTGTCCATATCTTTCTGCCCGAGACGCGACAGTTCTACGACCTTGAGAACCTTTGGGAGGATGCCCGGCTCATACATGTTGCCGACGTTGACTGATAGTGTTCTACTTAGTTATCACTTATTACGCTAAAACAAATGGATACCAACAACCCCACAAATAATCGTCAGGGCGGCAATCAGCCCAAGATGCCACGCTTCAACATGACGTGGATCTATATCACGATAGCTATATTGCTTGCGGTGTTCCTCTTGTCCGGAGGAGGCAATGCCCTCGGTTCGGCAGGTGCCCAGCAGACGGCCACATATACCAAATTCAAGGAATACGTCAGCAAGGGATATGCCAAGAAGGTGATTATCAACAAAGACAAGAACGTACTTCGCCTGTATGTCAAGCCCCAATATTACCGCGATGTGTTCCAGATGCCGGCCAATCAGTTGGGCTCCGACCCTTATGTGAAGGTGGAGTTCGGGTCGGTCGACCAGGTGGAGCCCTATCTTAACGCTATGCAGAAAGCGGGAAAGCTCGCCGATTACAGCTATGAGAATGTGGGTGACAGTGGGCTGATGAACATTCTTCTGAACATTGGAACATTCCTCTTGCTCATTATCTTCTGGTTTTGGCTCATGCGCCGTATGGGTGGAGGCTCTGGAGCGGGCGCCGGTGGAGTCTTCAATGTGGGCAAGAGCAAAGCCAAGATGTACGAGAAGGGTAACGACCTCGGGGTGACCTTTAAGGACGTTGCCGGACAAGAGGGAGCCAAGCAGGAAGTGCAGGAGATAGTGGACTTCCTGAAAAATCCTAAGAAGTACACCGAGCTGGGCGGTAAGATTCCCAAGGGAGCACTCCTTGTCGGCCCCCCGGGAACGGGCAAGACCTTGCTGGCCAAAGCTGTTGCCGGTGAGGCCGGGGTACCGTTCTTCTCGATGAGCGGCTCCGACTTTGTGGAGATGTTTGTCGGTGTTGGAGCAAGCCGTGTCCGCGACCTCTTCAGGCAGGCTAAGGAGAAGGCTCCCTGTATTATCTTCATCGACGAGATTGATGCCGTAGGACGTGCACGAAGCAAGAATCCTGCTATGGGAGGCAACGATGAGCGGGAGAATACCCTCAATGCCTTGCTCACGGAGATGGACGGCTTCGGAACTAACAGTGGTGTCATCATTCTTGCCGCAACCAACCGTGCAGATATGCTCGATAAGGCTCTGCTCAGAGCCGGGCGCTTCGACCGACAGATTAATGTTGATTTGCCTGACCTGCAGGAGCGCAAGGAGATATTCAAAGTCCATCTTCGTCCGGTCAAGATTGACAAGAGTGTGGATGTAGACTTCCTTGCCCGTCAGACTCCGGGTTTCTCCGGTGCTGACATAGCCAACGTTTGCAACGAGGCAGCTCTGATAGCTGCACGTCATGACAAGAAGCATGTAGGTAAGCAGGACTTCCTCGATGCCGTGGACCGTATCATCGGAGGCCTTGAGAAGAAGACGAAGGTGATAACGGCCGAAGAAAAGAAGAGCATAGCCATCCATGAGGCTGGACATGCCACTATCAGCTGGTTCTGCCGTCATGCTGATCCTTTAGTAAAGGTCACCATCGTGCCTCGCGGTCAGGCCTTAGGAGCCGCATGGTATCTGCCAGAGGAGAGAGTCATTACAACGAAGGAGCAGATGCTCGACGAGATGTGCTCTCTGCTCGGAGGACGCGCCGCAGAGGAACTTTTCGTCGGAGAGATTTCCACAGGAGCTATGAACGACCTTGAAAGGGCCACGAAGAGTGCTTATGGCATGGTGGCTTATGCCGGAATGAGCGATCGTCTGCCCAATATCTGCTACTACAACAATCAAGAGTATCAGTTCCAGCGTCCCTATTCCGAGACTACGGCGAAGATTATGGACGACGAGGTGCTCAAAATGATACAGGAACAGTATCAGCGTGCCAAGAACATCCTGACCGAGCACAAGGAGGGTCATAAGCAGCTGGCAGAGCTTCTCTTCAACAGAGAGGTTATCTTCGCTGAGGATGTTGAGCGCATTTTCGGAAAGCGTCCTTGGACGAGCCGCAGTGAGGAAATCATCAAGGAGAACGAGGCCAATGCTCCCAAACTTGAGGACCAAAGCGAAGAAGTACGGAAGGCTCAGGCCGAGCATGAGGCACGGAAGAAGGAGAGTCAGCAGGCTGCCGGCGACGAGGCGAAGCCGGAGCCCACTAAAGGGCACGACATTCTTCCTGGCAATGTGGATTAAAGGATTAATGATAAGGCTATGACAGAGAAGCTTCAAAATCTCATTGTCCGCACCATTACGGGCATCTTGTTTGTCACTGTCATGGTAGTGTGCTTTCTCAGGCCACTTGCCATGATATTCCTGTTCTCCCTCATCACAGGACTGTCCATATGGGAGTTCACGGGGCTGGTCAATGCCCGACAGGGTGTAAATGTCAACCGCTTCATCACCACGGTAGCAGGTGTTTACTTCTTTCTTGCCGTGGCGGGAGTCAACAGCGGACTGGTGAGAACCTTTGCGGTATTCATTCCCTACCTTCTCACCGTCGTCTATCTTTTCATCAGTGAGCTCTATACCCGTAATGCCGATGCCATCAACGACTGGGCCTACGCCATGCTTTCGCAGATGTATATCGCCCTTCCCCTTTCCACGGTCAACGCCTTGGCCTTCCGCTCTACTCCCGACGGTGCCATACATTTCTATTATCTCCTGCCTCTGAGCGTATTCATCTTTCTTTGGATGAACGATACAGGTGCTTATTGCTCTGGCTCGCTCTTTGGCCGTCACAAGCTCTTCCCGCGCATCAGTCCCGGTAAGACTTGGGAGGGCAGCATCGGCGGAGGCATTCTTGTCATGGCTGTAGCCCTGCTTATCGGCTGGATAGAGCAGCGTGTGGGCGATGTATACTCTGGTCTTACACTCTTGCAGTGGATGGGACTGGGATTGGTCGTCGTTTTCTTCGGCACCTGGGGCGACCTTGTTGAGAGTCTTTTCAAGCGTACTCTCGGCATAAAGGACAGTGGCAACATCCTTCCCGGTCATGGTGGAATGCTCGACCGTTTCGACTCTTCGCTCATGGCGTTGCCGGCCTCTGTCATCTACATCTACACTCTGACACTTTTCTGAACTACCGGCATTGCTGTCCGCACCCTGCTGTCCTCATTCCAGGGTGCGGCAGTATGTCTGAAGCCTAATACCACAAACTCACTCTGTTCCTTTTTTCTCTTTCCCTATTCCTCCTTCCTGAGCTTTCTTCGAACATCGAGCCCGCTGTAGGCAGGCTCTAGCTTTGTTGCCTCTTTCAGCTTGCTTTGTAGCTGCACATCTTCTGTGATACAACTCACATGGATTAAAGACAGCATGGTGCTATTTTGTTTCCTTAACTGAAATATTCCGATGGAAATTTGTTCGCATCGCGGAAATGTTGTACATTTGCCAATGGAATATAATTATGATAGAATGATAATATGAAGTACGTGATTATTGGAGGAGTGGCTGGTGGTGCCACGGCTGCCGCCCGTTTGAGGCGTCTGGACGAGAAGTGCGAAATTGTTCTCATCGAGAAGGGACAGCATATTTCTTATGCTAATTGTGGTCTACCTTATTATATAGGAGGAGTCATAGCCGACCGTGACCGGTTATTTGTGCAGACCCCAGCCGCATTCTCAAAGCGATTTAATATAGATGTACGGACTGAGACCGAGGCATTGTGCATCGATACGAAGCTCAAGACCGTGACCGTCAGTAATGGCGTGCGTGGCATGTACACCGAATCCTACGACAAACTGCTTTTGGCTCCTGGGGCCTTACCCGTTCGTCCGCAACTGCCCGGAATCGGGCTCGACGGCATCTTCACCTTGCGTAATGTGGCCGACACCGACCGCATTAAGGCTTTCATGGAAGGCCATCCGGGGCGGAAGGCCGTTATTGTCGGAGGAGGATTCATCGGATTGGAGATGGCTGAGAACCTGGTGCATGCAGGCTGGACAGTGTCCGTGGTTGAAATGGCTCCACAGGTACTGGCTCCCATTGACTACAGCATGGCGTCGTTTGTCCATCAGGAACTGACGAGTCACGGTGTGGAACTCCATTTGGAAAAAGCTGTGAAGAGTTTTGAGAATGCGGGTGGAAGCATAGGCGTGAACCTTAGTGACGGACAGACTCTTGTGGCCGACATGGTACTGCTGTCCATCGGTGTGCGCCCCAATACGAAGTTAGCCGAGGTTGCCGGGCTGAAGTTAGGCAAGCGAGGCATCAGTGTAAACGAGTACATGCAGACTTCCAATCCCGATGTATACGCTGTAGGCGATGCCGTGGAGTTCGTCCATCCCCTCACTGCAGAGCCCTGGCTCAGTCTCCTTGCCGGACCGGCCAACCGACAGGCCCGTGTGGCCGCCGACAACATAGTGAAGGGTAACAGTGAGAGCTATGAAGGAAGCATCGGAACTGCCGTGGCCAAGGTCTTCGGTCTCACCATTGCCACTGCCGGACTGCCAGCCAAGCAGTTGAAGCAGCGCGGCATAGCCTATGCCAGCTCTACAACCACGTCGGCCTCGCATGCCGGCTATTACCCCGGTTCGTTCCCTCTCACTACGAAGCTCACCTTCGACCCTCATACAGGCCGTCTCTATGGCGCACAGTGTGTGGGCCACGATGGTGCTGACAAGCGTATCGACCAGTTGGCACTCATCATCAAGCATGGAGGAACAGTACGTGATGTCATGGCAATAGAGCAGGCTTATGCGCCGCCTTTCTCCTCGGCTAAGGACCCCATTGCCATTGCGGGCTATGTAGCAGGCAATATCATCAACGGCAGCATGCCGGTTGTCTATTGGCGGGAACTGCGCGATGCTGACCGGCAGAAGCTCACTCTTATCGATGTGCGCACCAAGGAGGAGTTTGCATTGGGAGCCATTGACGGAGCCATCAACATACCCCTCGACGACATTCGCGACCGCATCGGTGAGATTCCACACGACAAGCCCATCGTGGTCTACTGTGCTGTGGGCCTGCGTGGATACCTTGCACAGCGCATTCTCCTTGGGCGTGGATACTCTCATGTGAGGAATCTCTCTGGAGGTTACAAGCTCTATTCCTCTGCCACCAGGCCGATTGTTACCGTGAAGTCCTATAAGCCGGAGATGGCATCACCCGAGAAGCCTTCCACCATTCTTCGCCTCGATGCCTGCGGACTTTCGTGCCCCGGACCCATCATCAAGCTCAAGCAGACCGTCGACAGCATGAGCCCGGGAAGCAGTGTTGAGGTGACAGCCACTGACCCCGGTTTCCCGCGTGATGCAAGAGCTTGGTGCGAGAGTACCGGCAACAGCTTCGTCAGTGCGTCGGAAGCCGATGGACTCCAGAAAGTGGTGGTGCGCAAGGGGAGCGGTGTCCCTACCGGGCAGCCTGCTCTCGCTCCGCAGCGCAACAAGACCCTCATCATGTTCAGCGACGACCTCGACCGTGCCATTGCCACGTTTGTACTGGCTAACGGTGCCGCCGCTACAGGCACCAAGGTGTCAATCTTCTTCACCTTCTGGGGACTGAATGTCATCAAGAAGGAGCACAAGCCCCGCGTACGCAAGGATTTCTTCGGCAGGATGTTCAGTTGGATGCTTCCCTCCTCGTCGCGCAAGCTCCATCTCTCTCAGATGAGCTTCTGCGGATTGGGCGACCGTCTGATGCGCTTCATCATGCGCCGCAAGGGCATCGAGCAGCTTGAGGACCTTCGCCAGGCAGCTATGGATGCCGGTGTCGAGTTCATTGCATGCCAGATGACGATGGACATGATGGGAATAGCCAAGGAAGAGCTCCTCGACGGTGTCACCGTAGGTGGTGTGGCCACTTACATGCAACGTGCCGAACAGGCTAATGTCAACCTCTTTATCTGATTCAACCATGTTCGACAAGCAGAAAATGTGTCGCCTGCGCGACATCTATCGTTCCATTATGGAACTGGAGAACGGAATGGAAGCAGCCTATGGCCTCAATCTCAATGAGGCTATGCTGCTCTGTACTCTGAGCGACAAAGGCAATATGACGGCTGGTGAGGTGGGGGAGTGCCTGGGCCTGACACAGTCGAATGCGTCGAAAGTGATACGTTCGCTCGAGAAGAAAGGACTGTTGAGGCGCTCGCTCGACAAGAACGACAAGCGTGTGATGCACTTTCAGCTCACCAGGGCCGGTAACGAGAAGCTCTCAGGGATGGACTGCCATAGCATTGAACTCCCGCCCATGCTTGAGGATTTGTAGCTGGCGGAGCAGGGCTTCGGTGTATGCCCCATGTTTGCAGTCTTTGGATTGAGGGGAACCGCCTTCCTACTATGAGGGTGGGGTAGGAATTGAGGCCGTTTGACTGCTATTTGTAAAAACAATAGAAAAAATAGGGCCTCTAAAATCGTTTCTTTTTCACCAAGTCCCACTTCGTTCTGAAATATGCGATTTTTCGCGATGTTTGTAAGATACTGATAATTAGGCTATTGAGGTTTCTCTTGCCTTCCGGTGCTCTCAAAATACTCAAGAAAGGGCCGAAAAAGTCCCTATTTTGAGCCTCTCGAAGTACTGTCTCGAGCCTCTCGAAGTCCTATCTCGAGCCTCTCGAAGTCCTATCACGAGCCTCTCGTAGTCCTATCTCGACCGCGAAGCATCCAAAAAAGGTGCTTCGTGCGCCTTGATTTTCTCTATTTCGAGGTTTTTAGTCGACAAGAATTTGTAAAGACTTTTTGTGGGTAATTTTGTGACGTTCTTATTGGAAATTTGTAGTTATCAAACCCCATCTGTGAGCAGGGGAGTCCTGCAAGCTGCCGTTTCTTGTGTTTGGCTGCGACGGGAAGCCCCTATCACAGTTTAGGGATTTTCCACCTTCACTTTAGGGAATTACCATCGTAGATTGTGTGTTCTTGCGTTATCTTTGCAATGTAATCCAATGAGGAAGTAGGTTGCAGGCCTCTGCTCGGGTTGGTTACATCAAGTTGAACTCAAAGAACATACAGCTATGAAGAAGATTACTATTGGTATCGTTGCCGCCATGATGCTGGCCGGTACAATGAATACGAATGCACAGGGTTACGGACGTTATGACCGTCGTGATGTTCCCCGGCAGAGGGAAATGCGTGGCGAGCGTTATGCCCGCCGCGACTATGCCATGCGTGATGGCCGCTACAGGATGGACGGTCCTCACTGCTCCCGCCGGGTGGTAGTGAGCAGAGTCTATCCCGCTCCGCCGCCTCCTCCGCGCCGTAGAGAGGTCTATGTGATGGCTCCTCCCCCTCCACCACCCCCTCCTCCAGCACCCCGTCGCCGCTATGATCGGAGAGCCGGCAATGTGGCTGTAGCAGCTGCCGTCGGTGCTGTCGTGGGAGCCATCGTGGTGGCGGCGACACAATAAGAGCAAGGATGTGAATAACGAGGTGTTGTCTCGCAGAGCTTAAAGCCTGTGGGGCAGCACCTTTTTTCGCGACCATAACTGATAAGCCGAATTCTTTCTCCTGCCTATTCGTTTCTGCGATAGGCTAAGGGCGAGATGCCCGCGTGCTGTTTGAAGAAGCGACAGAAGAAGCTGCTGTTCGGAAATCCCAGACTGTCGGCAATCTGTGTCACTTGCTCATCGGTGTGGCGAAGCATGATTTTTGCTTTTATCACCAGCGCCCGGTCAATCCACTCCTTGGCCGTCTCACCACTGATGTCGCTGACGATGGTGCCCAAGTAGCGTGATGTCATGCAGAGGCGGTCGGCATAATAGTCGAGAGTGTGAGCTTCTTGCGCATGTTCATTCACCATCCTGACAAAGTGGTCGAACACTTCGCGGCGATGTGATACGGGCTAATGCTTGCGCTCCTCCTGGTGCTCCAAACACAGCTCGAAGAGCGAGAGCAGTTGCCCCACACTGAGTCCTGTCAGCCGTCGTGTGTCGTAGGGAAGCTGAGTGATGGACCACAGCGCGTCCATACAGCGGCCGAAAGTGGCGAATTCTTCTTTCGAGGCATGGAGGATACGGTGGCAGGCATACTGCTGGAAGAGTGAAGGCGGCCGACCGTTGAAGGCCAGGTTGAGTTGCTCTTCATCGAAGGCCACCCCCGTGATATCGAAGTCCTCGGTCATCTGACCTATTTGAAGGATGCTGCCACGCCCGATGTACACCACGTCGCCCTCCAGAAAGTCGGTTTCCAAGAGATTGAGCGAGTAGTGGCATCGTCCCTTACGCACAATGAGAATTCGCGCATCTTCGAAGAAGAATGGTTCCGGGCTGGCAAAGTTGCGGATGATGGGTTTGGCACTGCGCGCCATGGCAATGTTGTCCTCGAGGAAAATGCCGTCAATGTCGTTTCCGATGTGCTTATCCATAATGGCACGCATTGTCTCGAAGCTGAGACGACGCAAAGGCTGGGTGTCTGTTTCTCTTTCCCGTTTCATAGAGTGTGGTGTTTAACCATGTTGCTGGTCGTGAGATTTCGTTTCTGTACGCAAAGATAACGATTTCGTTATATTGATGGCTCATTTTTCTTAGGAATTGTACAAATAGGACATTAACCATTGGTAATAGATAATAGTAGTAGCCAAGAACCGCTGTAACTTTGCAGCTGAAATCAAAATCATAGAATGATGAAGACAAGACAACTCTTGACCGTGGTCCTGATGCTGAGCCCACTCGCCCTGCGAGCCCAGCTTACGCTTGACAGCTGCAGGCAGAAGGCCCGCGACAACTATCCTGTGGTCAGGCAGTATGGATTGCTCGACCGCAGCCGCAACTACACCCTCGACAACATTGGCAAGGCTTAGTTGCCTCAGTTGAGCGCTACCGGGGGTGCGGCTGCCTTTACTGACCTTCTGGACATTCCCTCTCGGGCTCAGGCTCTCACCGGAGACACAAGGAACTGGATGGCCGGAGCCTTGGTAAGCGTGCAACAGCAAATTTATGATGGTGGGCAGACCGCGGCTCGAAAGAACACTGCCCTAGCTGAGACGGAGGTGAACCGCCGCAATGTCGATGTGTCGATGTATGCCGTCAACGACCGTGTGGAGCAACTCTTCTTCAGCATTCTGCTCCTCGACGAGCAGCTGAAGCAGAACCGATTGCTGCACAACGACCTCGGCATCAGCGAACGGCAGGTGACCGACTTGATGAAGGGCGGACTCGCTAATGCCACGGATGTCGACGCTGTCAAGGTGGAAGAAGTGAAGTGCCGGCAGAGCGAGGCTTCGCTCACTGCCGCCCGTCAGGCCTGCCTGCGCATGCTCGGTTACTTCATCGGCGAACGGCTCAGCGACTCCACGACTCTTGTTGTCCCGCGCGAAGAGACTGTAGCGGCGGAAGCTCCTGCCCGGCCTGAACTACAATGGTACGCGGCCCGGCAGTCGCTGCTCGACTATCAGCACAGGCAGCTTAATGCCAGGCTCCTGCACACAGTGAAGGCCTTTGGTGCGGCTATGGCCCACACGAGTATTGCCGACATGATGCACAACACGTTTGCAGCAGCCGGAGTGACTGTCAGCTGGAACATCGGTGCTCTCTACACGCGCAGGAACGACCTGCGCAAGCTGCAGGTGGAGGCCGAGC
>Ga0256406_1004005_pt1 | contig 17445 bp, 19 predicted proteins | sample RumenRJG_03DNA_FD_185986 | JGI IMG/M metagenome (GOLD analysis project Ga0256406, IMG submission 185986) | Bovine rumen microbial communities from Lethbridge, Alberta, Canada - RJG_03 | ecosystem: Host-associated > Mammals > Digestive system > Stomach > Rumen | place: Canada: Alberta | collected...
TCCACTATATATTGTGTTTTTGCTCCGCTTCCTCCGCAATATGTTGCGTTTGAACGTCAGTTTCCTCTTTTACACTTCTCTCTGGTTTTTGAAATGAGGCAGTCGTCTGACCCTCTGCAACGCCCTCTGTTGACTCCTTCTGGAAGAGTATTTTAATCGTTGCAAAAATGATCCTGATATCCTGCCCCAGACTTGGATTTGCAATATACATCAGATCCATCAGCAGCTTATCGTAGGGCGTTGTATTGTATTTGCCGAATACCTGCGCATAACCGGTCAACCCGCACTTGGCCTGAAGCCGCAGATGAAATTCCGGCAGCTCTTTTTCGTACTCAGCGGCAATTTCTGGACGTTCGGGTCTCGGTCCTACGAAGGACATGTCACCTTTCAATATATTGAATAATTGTGGAAGTTCATCCAGACGCACCCGCCGGATCACACGTCCAACAGGTGTTATTCTTGGATCGGCTTCCCCGGTCGATAACCGGGCTACGCCATCTTTTTCGGCATCTACCCGCATACTGCGGAATTTCAGGACGTTGAATTTTTTTCCGTCCCTGGTAAGCCGGCACTGCCTGTAAAGTACCGGACCACCGTCATATTTTTTTATAGCTGCTGCTATAAACAGCATAACAGGGGATAAAACGACAAGACCCACGACAGCAAATACAATGTCGAAGAGTCTCTTAAAGAAAAGATATTCCGGTGTTGGATTGTATCTGTCCAACCGAAGGATGGGAAGATGAAACATGTGCACCCGTTTGGCGCCGCTCATTATCACATCACCGATTCGTGGGATAATAAACGTCGTAATATGATGCTCCACGCAGTATTTTATGATGATATTTCGATCATGGTTGTGAACGCCTGTAAGGAATACAGTCTCCACCCCCCCAATTGTGAAAGATCCGCAATGCATTGGGAGGCCTGACAATTGCCAACTACCTGAAATTTCTTGGAAAGCCCGTATTCCTGAATAAGATCCGTCATTCCCTTACGCATGTCCCAGACAATGAAAGTACGCTTCGGCGGAAACGTCTTAAAATACCACTTATGGGCAGCATAGGACCAGATCACGGAAACGACAGCCTGAGTGGCAAAGATCAGCAAAAATACACCTGGATTCGGAAGATGTTTTTCCAGAAGCCACGTGATGATATACAAAAAGAAATCTGAAATCAGGGCAGCCAGACACTGGCTGTAAATCATTTCGGAAATTCGCTTATAGGAAATCAGAAAAGCGTCATAGGTTCTTCCAAGAACGATATAAAGAAGAAAGTAAATGAAAATAATCAGCCAATTTTCTCTGTTGTAATAGGGTGAGGCCATATCATTCCGAAGGACCAGAAGCCATGCGACAGCAAAGGATGCTGTCATGAGCACCGCATTGAGCAGTTTCAGCGATCTGAGTTTAATATTGTGTAAGAGATTATTGTGTTCATCCTGTCTGATGGATTCCATCTTAACCAATACTTCCTCTCCGGAATACTCAATAAAAATATATGAGCTGTTAATTTAGAACCTCAAAGGATGTCACATGTATTCAGGTAACGGTTCTTTATTACTTCATTTTGTCAGTGATCAGCTGCCTTCGCGGGCGGCTCTGAAAATCTCCGCGTTAGTTTGAAGGATATCTTCCAGTTCCTCTGTCATGCCGTGCTTTTTCAGCTCCTGCACAGCCAGTTTCATGTTCGGAGGACGCCGGTCCATGTTATGGCTGTCTGTTCCGAGCACCTGAATCCGGCCATTGCGGATCAGGCGCAAAGCATTTTTCTCTGTCTTACGCATTCCGAAGTTTCCGGCATTCAGCTGAATCGGAAAATCGGAATCCATTAACTCCTCCAGATATTCTTTATCCGCGACCCCGGCATATCTCTCGATATGTGCAATTATAGGAATAATGCCCCAGGTATTTGCCAGTAGCTCCACGCCGCGCATCGTACGATCCGTCCATGGTGTAAATGGCATTTCCAGAAGAAGATACCTGGACTTTCCCAGACAGAGGCGTTCCAGATCCTTATCGTTGACCAGTGTCTCCCGGTAAGCGACTTCCGCGCCAAACGTCACTGCCGGAATCTGATAGCTGCCCTTGCTTTGAAGCAGGTTTACCAGTCGGGCTGTAGCCTCCACCCTGCGCTTCCAAAAGCTCTGGATGGATTCCTGTGCATAATAATGGGGTGTGGCTGCCACACCCCGACAGCCCTGCCGGTACTGTTCTTCCAGAAGCCGGAGGCTTTCTTCCGCTGTCTTGCAGCCATCGTCCATTCCCGGAAGGAAATGGCAGTGAAGATCATAAAATATTGTGGTTTCTGTTTCTTTCATTTCTATCTGTAATAGCCATGCTTATAATATCTATCGTTTCCCGTCTGTTCGGCATCGTTGTAGACAATCCCGATCACTTTTGCTTTGGCCAGTCGCAGCTGCTCCAGTGTATCCGCCACGGCCCGGTATTCGGTTTCCTGATCCCTGACCACCAGCAGATAACCATCCAGAAGCGGCGCCAGGATCATGGCATCCGCTACCGTTGTAACCGGAGGCAGATCGATAAAAATATACTCATAAACCTTACGCAGGCCATCCAGAAGGATCTTCATCTGCTTGGACTGCAGAAGCCAGGTCGGATCCGGAGGAATATTCCCGGCGGGTACAACCGTGAGTTTTTCGCATCTGATCGGATTCCGCATGGCATCGGACAGACGGCACTCTCCGACAAGTACGTCCGTAAGACCAGGAACCGACTTACAACCTACTTTTTTCGATACAGTGGGAAGACGCAGATCTGCCTCGATCAGCGCCACTTTCTTTCCAAGCTGTGTGAAACTGATAGCCAGATTTACGGCATTAATTGATTTTCCGTCGTGCTGCATGGCGCTGGTCACGCCGATGACCTTGCTCTCGCTTCCCGGCAGGGAAAACATGATATTGGTCCTCAGGGCCTTATACGCTTCCTGCACCGGCCAAGGTGAACTTTCTGTGAGAACCTGTCTCTGCTCATTCACTATTTTTTTCTTCTGGGTTCTTTTTTTACCTGATCCAAGTGCCATTGGGTCGTTCCTCCATACAGGTATGTTGAAGTATCTCTTCAGCAGTCAGAAAATCAATCCGATATCATTTTGTGTTCTTTGATAATCCCGCAGTCTTTTTTGATTCATAGTAATATCCGTATTTATCCTTTTTACGGCTGGCCTCAGAGAAATCCGGAATAATGCCGATAATGGAAATTCCAAACCTTTTCTCCAGATCTTCCACATTGCGAATTCTATCATCTGTGAGATCTCTGACCACCACAATGATAATGGCAAACAGCAGTCCGAGCAGTGCACCAACCAGCGTATTTTTGCTGTAGCTAGGAGAATACCTGGATGTTGCAAGTACCGGCGAGGAGACGATCTTCATAGAACTTCCCTCTACAATATTCGAAATATAATCCGGCGCAATATCCGCAATGGCATCGGCCAGTGCTTTGGCATCTTCCGCGTTCTGCATAGTCACATGAAGTGTGACCAGCTGTGTATTTGTCTGTAAATCGGTGGAAATGCAGTTCGATATATCTTCATATCTATAGGAAAGCGAGGCCTGTTTCAGTGCATCCTCCACCACCGGGCGGCTGGCCATAATCACCGCATAGGTCTGTGCCAGAGACTGGCTGGCCGCTGTGTCTCCGCTGTTCAAAGTATCTATGTTGTTGTCACTGGTCGTGGAATGATTGTTGATGTAGGCAGTAAAACTGGACCGATAAGTCGGTCTGATTGCTGCTACGGTGATAAAAAGAGCGAGAAAAGCACCTATGAAAGTAAGGGACAAAACAAAGCCTTTCTTTTTCCAGATGATCCGGGCAACCTCCGCAAGATCTATCGTCGTCACAGCGTTATTCCCGTTGGTGCGCCTCATATTCCCCGCATCTGAACTAACAGGACTGTTATTCACTCTCTTCTCCTCCGAAATTCTGATGATGACCGGCGTTTTCCCTTTTTGTCTGAAAACGGCTTCCTGACAATATGATTTTTATTTATACTGATTGTAAGAAAGCAACTAATATTTTATTTTAATGCTATGTATACGACTTGTCAAGTTTAATATACTTCATAATGTATATTCGCATGGGCCATTTTTCATGGGTAAGAGAAAGTCAGTACCACCAGCTCTGCTGGTGGTTTGAGTTAGCCCTTCCAGGGCATTGTTGCGTTTCCGCCTAAAGGCGGTCTAGCAAACCAGTCTTCTTGTTACTGGTGGCCGCCTAAAGGCGGCTTTTATTTGCTGGGATCTCCTTCCAGTCGATCCCTCTCATACTGTTCTGCTATATACAAAAACTTCCCATACCGAAAAAGGTGTGGGAAGTTTATTTGTAAAATATCCATAGTATCTTCTTGTGTTTTCGTTCTCCTCAATATTCAGTGGCGATTATCATTCCTTTTGATGAAATTCGTCACAAATGTGCCTTCCGTTTCGGGGTATGCGACGCCGGCCTTTTTCCCTGCTGCAAAGCACTGCATCATCCAGATCATATTCCGGGCAAGATTTCTCATCGTCTGCATACCTTCCTCATCCTGGACCGCCTCATCCCCATAAAGGCCATGGACCATGTTCCAGTATGTGGAACCCGCAACCGGCATCTGTGCAATCCCGAAGTATTTATTCAATGCATCGAGTGCGGCCGTCGTACCTCCGCGACGTGCAACTGCCACAGCTGCTCCCGGTTTAAACTTGAAAGCGTCATAAACCCCATCCCTGCCGTTTGCATAAAAGGCTCTGTCAAGGAATGAGAAAATTCTTCCGCTCGGATGCGCGAAATAAGTCGGTGTCGCAAATACAAAACCATCCGCCATCTCTGCTTTCTCAATAAATTCATTGACACCGTCTTTAAAGATACATTTGCCACTCTTCTGGCACTGGTTGCACTGCAGACAGTCGGCGATCGGTTTCCCGCCGAGCTGAATCACCTCTGTCTCTACGCCTGCCTCGTTAAAAATTTTCTCCATTTCTTCAAGTGCACTCATTGTTGTCCCATGCGGATGCGAGCTTCCATTTACCATCAATACCTTCATCTGCAAACCTCCATTACTTTTCTCGATTGCTTCTCTCGATTGCTTTTCTCGATTGCTTTTCTGATGCGGCTATTATATGATGGCTCTGCAAAGAAAGGAAGAACGCACTATTATGGAAGATACTATCAAAAAAGTGAGTAAAGAAAACCCGGACCTCATCCCGATCAATATCGTGCCATTCAATTATGCGGTTTCTCTGATCGGTGGAAAATGGAAGATGCAGATTCTGTTCTGGCTGTGGAAAAATGATGTGATGCGATACAGCGAGCTGAAGAGGAACCTCGGAAACGTCACCCATAAAATGCTGTCATCTAAGCTCAAGGAACTGGAGGCAGATGGGCTGATCATAAGGCATGAATATCCCGGCGTACCGCCGAAGGTGGAATACTACCTGTCCGAACTCGGAAAAACACTCATGCCTGTTCTTCAGGCCATTTGCAACTGGGGACACGAGCACATCCCTAAGGATATTAATGCCAGTCAGTACAATGAATAAAACCTGTGAAGCTAAAAGGCCTCCGGCCATTTCTTTTTAATGGCTCCAAGGACATCTACTTTCTCTGTTGTTCCAGTAAAAATACCGCGGACAGAAGGGGCATGCTTTACCAGCATGAGGATGGCAAAAATTACGGCAAGAACACCGCCCTCTGCTCCGTCACAGAAAAAAGAAAACGGGACAAAGGCCAGTGCTATGATTATGGCGCCAAGACCCAGATATCCGGTGGCAAACACAACCAGCATACCGGCAATCATGGAGATGAGCCCTGTGACAGGATGAATGAGGAAATAGCCTGCACAGGAGGTGGCGACACCTTTTCCGCCATGAAAACGTCTCCAGAACGGGTAATTGTGTCCCAATGTGGTGCCGAGAGCGGCATAGTACACGACGATATGCCCCTCACTGTGAAACAGGAACACGGAAATCAGCACCGCTGCCACCGTTTTTGCCAGATCTCCTGCCAGAACGATGATACCCGGAACAAATCCAAGATTCGCCATGACATTAGCCATACCCGGATTGCCGGTAGTGCCCAGCCTGCTGCAGGATTCCCCGGTGAGGCGTCGGGCTACAATCTCGGCTGTAAGCACGCATCCGCATAAGTAACCAATAAGCAAACTCACGATTCTGGCAAACAGCATATCTACCCTGCGCTTCCTTTCCGTCTTAATGCTGCAAGTATTTCATTGCAAAAACAGCTGCTTCTGAGCGATCATCAAATCCCACTGCGATAGTATTTTGTGTTTCTTCCAGCGCCTTCCCGAATAAGCTCGCCATTTGCCACCATTTTCCTTAAGGCGCCTTCCACAGAACTTAAAGACAGAGAAGGAATAAGCTCACGGATATCCTGTTTCGTGAATCGTCCGATTTTCTGCTCTGAAGCTTTCCGCACCATATCTATGGCGGGCATTTTCTTTTCGACAATAGAGAATCGTTCCTCGAAATCTTTATACGCAGCCAGAACAGTTCCGAGAATATACTTAATAAATGGGTTCGCATCCTCAGTTCCCGTCATCCAGCCCATCTGAGACTGCCTTAATGCATCATAATAAAGGTCTTTATTCCTGTCGATCATTTTCTCCAATGATATGTATTTCCCGACGTAAAAACCATTCTGATAGAGAAGCATCGTCATAAGTAATCGGCTCATTCTGCCATTGCCATCATTGAAGGGATGAATACAGAGGAAATCATGAATGAAGGTCGGAATAAGGATCAGCGGCTCAGTTTCAGAATCCCCAATTGCATGATTATATTCACTGCAGATTCTTTCCAATGCCCCCGGTGTCTCAAATGGAGAAAGCGGTGTAAAAAGAGTTTCGCTATGACCATCCGGATAAGATGCGCTGATATAATTCTGCACATTTTTGGTTCTGCCAGCCATTGGATTATTCATATGGCTGTACATGATCTTATGCAGCTGAAGAATATAATTCGGTGTGATCGGAATGACATCAATATTCTCATGGATCACATTCAGAGCATCCCTGTATCCTGCAATTTCCTGTTCATCCCGGTTTCTTGGCGTTGTTTTATCTTCAACCAGCTGTTTGATACGGGTATTTGTGGTTACAATACCCTCAATTGCATTCGAAGCCTCAGTACTTTGAATCTTCGCAATTTCCACCAGCTTATCCAGCTGTTCTGGTCGCTCAGACAGATACAGTTCCTGTTTTCCCGCCTCTTTATAGATTGCCGCAATCAGTCTCAGAATTTCAGAATCCCATTTTTGATCACAGATTTTTTGATAATTAAATTCTCGCATTCCCTTATTTGTCTCCCATTCCCTTATTTTTTACCATATTTTAAGGGATGAATCAACAAACGGGATGCATCTTCTGCACTTTGTACACTTTCACATAAGGTAACACCTGTCAAACAGGTAGCCTTTATCTGTCAATCAAAACGAGATCTACAAATTTGAATTTGCCCAATCGTCTTGCGCCGATATTTTTTCTACAGTCGCTTCCATACAAAATCAGTAAAGTAATTCAACCCCCAATCCTGCTCGTAATTGATGTTGGCCGGAGTTAGTTGAATGTTCTCCCCAGATAATTGAGTTTTGTCCTCAGATAATTGAATTTTACTCTTTAAATCATTCTTTCAGCAGCGAATACGGCCAGCACTGCGCACACAATGCTCAGCAGCACATAACAGAGCGCAGTTCCCCAACGCCCTTCGCCTATCAACTGATCTGTCTCCAGAGCAAATGATGAAAACGTAGTAAATCCGCCGCAGATTCCCACCTTAATGAATGTTACAAGTTTCGGATTAAGAGCATTTTTTGCTGCCAGTGCCGCAATGATCCCAATCAGAAAAGATCCTGCTACGTTTATCAGAAATGTTTTTACCGGGAATCCGTTCTGAGGTTGTACAGGAATCAACCCGATCAGGTATCTTCCTACTGCTCCGCATGCGCCACCCAGTGCAACAATCAAACAATCAGTCATTTTCCACCTTTTCTCCTACCTGGCAGTATAAGTTTCCTCTGCAAACAGGAATTTGGTTCTGTTACTGCCCTATAATGAGTCCTTGCGGGTATGCTTCCGAGAAAAAGCGCGACAGAGAACAGGACATTATTTTCAGTAAATACCTTCATTCTTAATCCTCATCTCTGATAGATTTCATCAGATTCTCAACGTCCTGCTCCGATTCAATTCCCAGCCCTTCTGCTTCACCTTTAAGTTGGTCCTGCAAGTATTTCATTGCAGAAACTGCTGAGTTCTCGCATGGTTCCCCGCCAAAATAGCACCATTTGGCAATTTCCTGTATCAAAGAAAGAGGAAGAGATTCACTGTATGGAATCTGAATGGATCCCTTACTGTACCTGAGATGAGCCGCCTCAAGTTTCGGCGCAAAATGTTCTACTGCTTCCGGCCCCGGATAAAGACCGATGTGTTTTTTATGCGCCGCAAAGTGAATGATATTATGCCCATTCCAATAGGTTGGCATGCTCCATGATATTTTTTCCACGGCATCCGGAACAGCAGCGCGAATGCACTCCCGCACGGATTCAAGCTGACTCTGGACCTCCGGATCAAACGTATGGATGTATTCTTCGACGGTTTCCGGTTTTTCGCCACAGTAATGCGGCTGATTTTCATTGCGGAACTGTCTTCCGCACTTTGGACATTTCCACATATTCACTCCTGTCAGCCAGATATGTAAACATATCTCTTCCGGCCATTTTTACATAACTATCACCATGTCCGCCATTCAATACATTAATTTCAAATGTAAACCATTTTAATTTACATTTGAAATTGTTGTATCACAGTTTCGATATTTGACAACATGGTGTATATTCTGCTGCCAGCCGCTCAAATCAGGATGCCCTGCAGGTGATCCACCTCATGCTGGATGATCTGTGCCGAAAATCCTGAAAACTTCTGATGATGTTTCTTCAGATCCATATCCTGATAATCGACTTCAATATTCCGATACCTTTTCGTTTTCCTCGTACTGCTCAACGACAGACAGCCTTCTTCGGTCTCGTATTCACCCGTCTTTCCGGTGATAACCGGATTAAGCATCACTATATCTGCAAACCCGATATTTACAACGATAATGTTCTTCCTGACGCCGATCATATTGGCTGCCATGCCGACACAGCGCTCTCTGTTCGCTTTCAGTGTATCCAGAAGATCTCTGGCTGTCTGAAGATCTTCCTTACCGACCGGTTCCGATTTCTGACTCAGAAAAATCGGATCATGAATGATATCCCTTATCATAATTGGTCCTGGTTCTCCTACCTGGCAGTATAAGTTCCCTCTAATACTCCAGTTGTAATGATATTTCCTTTTGATCCTCCGGATGTATCGAGTGCTTCCTCGATTTTATCCGTACCGGAATTTGAAGAATCGAAATTGCCGGGGACAGTATCCGGTGCGGCTTTCAGCGCATAAACGGTCACGATATATCTGTGCGTCCCTGATGGCGGATACGGCCCTACATATTCGCTGTTTGCTGGTGTCTCACCTTCATCCAGATGTGTCCCGGTAAATCCGGTAACTCTCCAGTGAAGCCAGTTATGTCCATCCGGATCGATCATATAAACCGCGTATTCTTCTGCTCCATCAACCGCACTCCACGTGAGTTCGGGGGAACGGTTCTCCCCCGCAGAAGTATTTGTGATGATCTCGTCCCATACACCATCATGAAGATTCTCTGATGTCACTTTCATTTCTGCAGATTCCTCCTCCGCCTGATCAGTATTATTAACACATCCGGTAAAAATCACTGCCATAATCAAAGTTGCAGCTATGGCCATTTTCCTGATTCCGTTATTATGCATCATAATCACTGTTGTTTACCTGTCACCACTTCAAGATTACTAAAATACATAGCAACATGTTCAATTATCTCCTGGTATTTCCATCAAGTATTTCTGTATGAATAATCCATGTTCCCCTTTTTTTTGAACCTATACGGGAAATAATTCCTTTTTCAGAAAGGATTTTAATCTCACGTTTCACTGTACTATCTGAACAATTCAGTTTTTCCGCAAGCTGTTTACGCGTCATTTCCGGAGTTTCATGAAGAGAATGCAACAGGTTTTGTTCACGATTCGTTAATTTTATTAGGTCATTTAATGGGTCATTTAATGGGTCATTTAATGGGTCATTTAACGGGTTATTTTCCTTATGGGTCACCCTAAATGTACCACTTATATGCATCTCACGATTGTGCAATTCATTTTTTTCTCCCAGGAGAAGATTTCTTAAAAATCTTTCCAGATATTCCGTTGTCTCATGAACACCCTTCTGAATATTATTGTAGTTTGCCCTTACCATCGCATTCCGAAAATACCAGGCATTCGATGCAAAAGTGTCATTAGTTACATCGAAACCAAGGCTTCTCAGATATTTGATAAAGAAAACTGCTGTAGTCCGCGTGTTCCCTTCTCCAAAAATATGTATCTGCCATAGCCTTGAAACAAACATTGCCAGATGATGAATTACTTCCAGCATTGTCAGGCCCTGATAACTGAAATTTCTCTCCTGTTCCATGTCGTATTCCAGAGTCGTTCTCAGTTCAGTGGCTCCACCATACATCACAGTATCTCCATCAAGGACCCATTCTTTTTTCGTAATATTGTAATCCCGGATTTTTCCGGCATGTGAATAGATTCCCTGAAACAGGCGTCTATGAATAGAGATATACTGTCCCGGTGAAAAAATAAACGCCTGCTCAGATAGAATTGCTGCAATACGAGCAGATACAAGATCCGCTTCTTCAGTCCGCTCAACATCTTTTTTCGGATTCGAACGATAATAGGATTCAATCAGTTCTTCTGCCTGATCAAGAGAGATATCGCCCTCGATATTCTTCTGTGCAGTCTCTTTCAGATAATCTGAAGGAACAATTCCATCCACAGCCTGAAGTCCCACAGCTGTGTGCCAGGCATAACCACGTTCACGCTTTGATGGCTCGCTTTCATGATAGTATTTTTCAAATGGATCGTTCTGGGGGGTATTCATAAGCATTCACTCCCTCTGAAAATTTCGATAGCTGTTATCATCTGGTCTCACACTTTCTATACAAGTATGCTGATATATGCCATGCTTGTCCGGATTATGACGCAGCGTATAGGACATCTTCTTGCTGATAAACTTTACCCTGTCATCGCTGTCCGCCACTACTCGTCACCGTCCTTCGCGTTCATCCTCAAAAACAAGTCTCTACCTCCGCACTGCCTTATTCCTCTGCTTCCTTCACACGAAAAAGCAATTTGCTGGCATTCTTATCCACATATCTTCGCCTGTAGTACCACTACCGGAGACATATTTATTATAGCAAAGTTGTGATCTTATGTTAGATAACCTGAGATGATATTGGCATCGGATATTGATCTCCGAGCGGTTGGAATCGCCTGCCCTTAATACGATCTGTAATAACTCATCATCTTCTGAAAAATGGCATAAGAAAAAGGAGACCGTTTTCACGATCTCCTCTGATAATTTCAAACGCACACTGGCTCCCCTAAAAACCCAAAAAAATTTGTTAAACTTAGCCGAAGGTGTCAACCTCCAAATTTGACCAAAATACTGACCAAACTTTGACCAAAATCCACGTGATAAAATGCTGGTTTTATGGGTCATTCACAGATATTGACCAAACGGATTTCGGATATCCGTAAGGTCTTGTAAAGCCTTGATTCTCAAGCCTTTCAGGCACATCTACAGAGCGAATTCTCCGAGGTTATTTGCCAAGTGCCTGAGCGGCAACTTCTTCAGCGAAGTTCTCCTGCTTCTTCTCAAGACCTTCACCGGTCTCGTAACGAACGAAGCCCTTGATGGTGACTTTGGCGCCGTTTGCTTTTGCAACCTGGTCAACGTACTTCTGAACGGACTGCTTGCCATCCTCAGCTTTTACGTATACCTGGTCAAGAAGAACGATCTCCTTCAGTTCCTTGTTCACACGGCCGGCGATGATGCCCTCGATAACCTTTGCAGGCTTGTTAGCCTCCTTCGGATCGTTGGCAACTGCTGCGCGGAGAATCTCCTTCTCATGTGCGATGTAATCTGCCGGAACTTCAGCATTGCTGGTATACTTCGGTCTCATAGCTGCGATCTGCATGGCAACGTTCTTTGCCATCTCTTTGATCGCATCGTTGATGACATCTGTCTCAACGTCAACCAGAACACCGATCTTGCCGTCTGCGTGGTTGTAGGTAGCTACAAATCCGTTCTGCTCCTCTACCTGAGCGAAGCGGCGGATGTGCATATTCTCGGAAATAACAGCGATCTCGGAATCAAGAGCATCCTTAACGGACTTGCCCTCTTCGAATTTCCAGGGCTCAGCCAGGAACGCATCGATATCCTTAGCCGTTGTCGTAAGAGCCTGATCAGCAACCTGACCTACATAGGTACGGAATTTCTCATTCTTGGCAACGAAGTCAGTCTCGGAGTTAACCTCGACGATTGCTGCCTTCTTGCCGTCCTCTGCGGACTTGAACATTACGATTCCCTCTGCTGCGATACGGCCGGCTTTCTTCTGAGCTGCTGCCTTGCCGTTCTCACGAAGGTTCTCTACTGCCTTGTCAATGTCACCGTCAGTAGCAGTCAGGGCTTTCTTGCAGTCCATCATGCCGGCACCGGTGATGTCTCTCAGCTGTTTTACAAGAGCTGCTGTAATTGCTGCCATCAATAAATCCTCCTGTTTGCGAATAAGGAGAGGCTGCCCTGGGGCCACCTCTCTGTCTTATGATACCTTATGCCTCAGTGTCTGCTGCAACTGCAGCTGCTTCCTCGGCTGCCTCGTCTCCGGACTCCTGAGCTGCGCCCTGCTTTGCCTCAACGACTGCATCAGCCATCTTGGATACAAGCAGTTTTACGGCACGGATAGCATCGTCGTTGCCCGGGATTACATAGTCGAGATCCTCAGGATCGCAGTTGGTATCGCAGATACCGATCAGCGTGATGCCGAGTGCGTGAGCCTCTTCTACGCAGATATGCTCCTTCTTCGGATCTACTACGAAGATAGCTTCCGGAATCTTCTTCATTTCCTTGATTCCGCCGAGGTTCTTCTGCAGCTTGTCATATTCTTTCATCAGGCCGGCAACTTCCTTCTTCGGAAGTACATCAAAAGTGCCGTCCTCCTGCATCTTCTCGATATCTTTCAGTCTGTTGATACGGGTCTGAACCGTCTTGAAGTTGGTCAGCATTCCGCCGAGCCATCTCTCATTAACGTAATACTCGCCGCATCTCTCAGCCTCGGTGCGGATGGTGTCCTGCGCCTGCTTCTTGGTGCCAACGAAAAGGATGTGTCCGCCATCAGCTACGATGTCTGCAACAGCTTTGTAAGCCTCGTCTACCATGCCGACTGTCTTCTGCAGGTCGATGATGTAGATGCCGTTGCGCTCTGTGTAGATGTACGGAGCCATCTTAGGGTTCCATCTTCTGGTGAGGTGTCCGAAATGAACACCGGCTTCGAGTAACTGCTTCATTGAAACTACGCTCATGTCTGTATCTCCTTTTGGTTTTAGACTTCCGTGCGGTTCATATCTCAGGGAACCTTTTCACAGGCACCGCCCTGAAAATTCCTGCACGTGATTTATACACAGCTTGAATATTGTAGCACAGGCACTGCTTTCGCACAAGTAAAATCGCCAAATTGCGGCCAAATTGCTGCTGACACTATCTGCGGTCACGCATCCGATCTCGCATAGCAGTTCTTCATGTTCGCGCAGGCCTCATCCAGAACCTTGCCGAGCGTATCCGACGTCAGCTTCTGCATGACATCCGCCATATGCTGGTTCGCTTCTTCGCAGATTTCCTGTGCCTTTTCGCCGTCTGCCTGATCCAGCAGTCTGTCATAGTGATTCAGGTTTTCCATGCCCTTCGACTGAACAGCCAGCTGATAGCGCTCGATGTGGATCAGGTTCTGCTTATAAGCCGCATCCGAGAGCGCACCGATGAGGCGGCTGTTCCAGTACAGGCTGTCTGTCGATACACTTTTTTCTGTGCAGGACAGGTAAGCGGGCACGCTGACCACATTGGTGTACAGCGGGATCCACGCGTTAAAAGCATTGGAGCCGAAGCATACCCACTCAACCGTGCGGCTGCTCTCCGGTCTGTAGGGACGGATCTGCATCATGGCAAGCACATCCGTGCGGTTGATGCCGATCGAGCGGTAACGGCCGCGGTTTTCTTCCGGGCCGTAAGTGCCATAGGGATCATACTCTGTTCCCTGATAATGGGAAGAAAGCAGATACTTGATCATCTCCTGCGTTATTTTTTTCTCCGGCACGAGGCACCACGGGAGATCATCTGACTCCGGCGTAAATTCGCTGTCCGGACCATCCCACACATACGTATGCGGCAGAAGCCGTTTCGCCATATACCATGCTCTCGGCGTATTGTACACATGATCCGCGTCCTCATGGCTGCCGAAGGCATCGCGCGGATTGAGTTCACCGTCGAGAGACAGATCCAGATGATTGACTGCGATAAATTCGCGGAGATCAGCTGAGCACATGAATTCCTTCTTATCTCCGAAGGCATCCTCCAGATTCAGATGGTCAATTCCGAGCTGATTGGGCATGATCACACAGCATTCATCCGGCACACGGCGTGCCATCCAGTGATGTCCGCCGATGGTCTCGAGCCACCAGATCTCATTCACATCGGCAAAAGCAATGCCGTTCATCTCATATGTGCCGAACTGCTCGAGCAGTGATCCGAGGCGGATGACGCCTTCGCGCGCACTGTGTATATAAGGAAGAACAAGTACGACCAGGTCCTCCTCACCGATGCCGCCGATGTGCTCCTGTCCGTCTTCCGACTGATCCGCCGGTACGTATTCCACAAGAGGATCAGCACCCAGCACGCGCTCATTGGATGTGATCGTCTCTGTCGCTGTCATCGCTACATTGGCCTCATTGACGCCGTGCGCAGCCCAGATTCCCACACCCTTCACGGCGTTGGGAACGCAGGTGTAGCGCATCGGATCGTCCGGGAGGTCGATCTCCACATGACTTAATACCGAGCGGTAATGACGCGGCTGCTGATCCGGTGTCATAACGGCAAATTTCTTAGGTGTGAAATGACCGGCGCCCGAATCATCGTTGCGGGCGATCATCGTTGAACCGTCATACGATGCATTTTTCCCTACAAGAATCGTTGTACAGGACATGTCTGATATCTCCTTTCTGCTGCTGTCGTTGCTTAATCATGTTTGAATGACCTTGTTAAATAAACCCCATACGATAAATCGTGCCACATACTGTATAAGCTACGGATTGCTCCGTGCTTCGCACTCCCGCAATCCTACAGGTATTCGGATTTCGCGCTATCGCGCTGCATCCTCATACCTGTTGCCTTCGAAACCGCATACAGCCTCTTACACACGCTTCGCGTGTGACGAGTCTGTCTGCGATTCGAAGAGCTTATACTTAAATAACCTTGTGTCTCAGCCATTTTCCCGAGATAAAACGGGCAGAATAAATAATTCCTCTGCAGAGCCAGTCCGAAGCCATACCAATCCAGACAGCGATCGGTCCGAACCCGAACACACGGATCAGCAGTGTTGTCATCAGCACCCTGCAGAACCACATAGTGAGACTGGATGTGATCATGGAAAATTTCACATCTCCGGCTGCCCGCATTCCATACGGCGGAATGAAGGCAAATACCCAGATGATGGGCTTTACTATGGTGACAAATGTCATCATGTCAAAACACTGTGCGGCAGCCTCCGGCTCCATACCTGCAATCGTCATGATGGGCCGGCAGAGTACGTATACAATAATACACGAAGCCAGAACGACAAGCCAGCCGAATTCAGTTACTTTCACGATATAGTACTTTGCTTCTTCTGTTCTGTCCGCACCGATGCACTGTCCGACCACGGTCATGAGGCCGATGCCGATACCTATGCCGGCGATGCCGTTCAGATTTTCCATGACGATTACCATGGCATTGGCCGCGATCTGCGTGGTCGTCAGCGTGGACACGCTTGACTGTATTACCAGCTTACCGAACTGGAACATACTGTTTTCCACACCTGACGGCAGTCCGATCGACAGAACTCTCCGGATCATCGGCGGGTCCGGACGGATGGACAGGTAATGATCGATGACAATCGATTGTTTCGGTTTTTTCAGAAAGTAAAAAATAATGACCGTGCTTGCTATTCTGGAGATCAGAGTGGAAAGAGCAGCTCCGCCTGTTCCCATCTGCAGGCCGAAGATAAAGAAGGCGTTTCCGACAATATTCATCCCGTTACATATGATGGAAATAATCATGGGGAGACGGCTGTTGCCATCTGCTCTGAAAAAAGCTGCTCCTGTCTCAAACAGGGCAATGAACGGGAAAGATATCGAAGTGTAGAAGAAGTAGGCAGCACCATCATCCATGACTGTCTGTTCGACAGTACCGAAGATCACGGAAAGTATCGGCCGCCGGAACAGAAAGCATATCAGACCGACCGGTACGGAAATCATCAGAACGGTAACCAGCACCTGTCTGGCGGCCTCATTGGCGCGCTTCCTGTCTCTGTGGCCAAGGTACTGGGAGCAGATGATGGTGCCGCCTGTGGCTAGTGCAGAAAGCAGTTCGATCATCAGGACATTGATAGAATCCACCAGGGATACCGCCGAAATTGCAGCGCTGCCCACTCTGGAAACCATCATGGTATCAGCCATTCCCATAAAGGAAGAAAGAAGCTGCTGCAGCATCAGGGGAAATAAGAGCTGTCGCAGACTCTGCTTTGAGAACATCATATCGTTCCAGCGTATCTGTGATACATCATACAGTCTGCTTTTTTTATGTGCTTTCATATCAATTTCTCCTGATCGTGATCAGTTTTGGAACGTTGTGTACGGATTGCGGCGCATTAGCGGCGTAAAAAAGGAGCCTGCTGAATGCAGACTCCCAAAGAGGCGTGGACCGGATTTGAACCGGTGCATACTGGTGTTGCAGACCATTGCCTTACCACTTGGCTACCACGCCGTAGTGACCCGGACGAGAATTGAACTCGTGTTACCGCCGTGAAAGGGCGATGTCTTAACCGCTTGACCACCGGGCCTTATCATAACCCGATTATCGGGCCCTTTCTTAAAAGCTCCCCGAGTTGGGCTCGAACCAACGACATCGTGATTAACAGTCACGCGCTCTACCGACTGAGCTATCGAGGATTATATATGCAAACGCGACCATCTCCTCAACACTTATCTGCCATTGGAAATGATCTCGTCGTGTTTCCGCTTTCATTCAGACAGGATATCATAGCTCCCGTGTCTTCTGAAAACATTTATACTATAACACATACCCTCAAAACTGAACACACAAACTTTTCCGGAACATCCGCTTTTTCATTGGCATTTATGGACCTGTCGGATCAGGTCATTCAAAGATGCTTCGCATCTTTTTCATGAAGTTTGCTCCGCAAACTTTCTTC
>Ga0256406_1004006_pt1 | contig 17442 bp, 9 predicted proteins | sample RumenRJG_03DNA_FD_185986 | JGI IMG/M metagenome (GOLD analysis project Ga0256406, IMG submission 185986) | Bovine rumen microbial communities from Lethbridge, Alberta, Canada - RJG_03 | ecosystem: Host-associated > Mammals > Digestive system > Stomach > Rumen | place: Canada: Alberta | collected...
TAATTATGCAGAGACTAAAACAAGGGGAAGTTTAAACGGGCTTTCTACGAAAGAAAGCCCTTGCTAAGCCAGAAACGGCAAAGCAAGGGCCAAATTGTATAGTGTCTCAAATGGAGGTTTCTTTATTCTATACAAATTGAAAACATCCGGTCCCATAATTTGCATATATCATAAACAATTTTTTGTCTCACGCAACGAGATTCGTGCTTATCGCATAGGACAACATCAGAATGTAATAGTTCATCGCTTTATCACCAAAATTACTAAAGTTTTCCAATTGTAAACAACTCGCCATTAAAGCTTTTTCTTGCTGGTTTTATGAGGTGCGGATAACTTTCTTTCTATTAGGATATTTTAGAATTTCTATGCGGTCTGTAAGTGGTCTGAGGGGAAAATTACATCAATTTGAGAGAGCTTTGAGACACGCAGCAAAGCAAAACATCTTTTTTTCTCATTAGCTTAAAAAAACTTTCTCATTATTTTGCATTTTCAATATTTCTTCATAAATTTGCCCATGTGAACCACGTCCGAAACCTTATCGGCTAATGAAGGGTGTGACACTTGTGACCGTCCGCCAATGCGAAGCCCGAAGAGGGTGGGGATGAGCTGCTCATGAGGAGCGGCTTGACTGTGGGGAACATATATATGATGAAGGCGTTTACTTGACGCTTTGTTCTTGACGCTTGGAAACTTCGCAAAGGCACTCGTAAAAGACACAGCCCGGCGCTTTGCTCCGAATGTGACAGAATTTATGTTCGAATACCTCGAACATAAATATGGTATAGATCTGAAACAAAGAGTTTCTGCAATATACTGAAATCAACATTATTGACATCAATGTAAAATAGTATTCTTAACCTAAAATTACAGCTATGAAGAAACTTAGAAGTATTTTCCTTTTGGCAATCATGCTTACTGCTTGCCAAACAGTGTTTGCCCAGACCAACAAGGGCATTGAGTATTATAATAACAAGGACTACGCGAATGCGGTCAAGTGCTTCCAACAGGCTGCAGAGCGGGGAGATGCAATAGCTCAATACAATCTCGGCAATTGTTATTACTATGGTGAAGGCGTGACCAAGAACTTCCAAGAGGCAGTGAAATGGTACCGGAAAGCGGGAGAGCAAGGTAATGCCAAAGGACAATATGCTCTGGGTCTTCAATATTACAAAGGCGATGGCGTGACCAAGGATCTAAAAGAGGCAGTAAATTGGTTCCGAAAAGCGGCCGAGCAAGGTAACGACCAAGGACAGTTTGCTATGGGCAATTGCTATTACTATGGCGATGGCGTGACCAAGAATTTTCAGGAGGCAGTGAAATGGTGTCGGAAAGCTGCTGAACAAGGTAATGACCGTGCACAATATGATTTGGGAGTGTGTTATTATAATGGCCAGGGCGTGACCAAGGACTTACAAGAGGCAGTGAAATGGTACAGGAAAGCGGCCGAGCAAGGTTATGCCAATGCACAATGTAATTTGGGAGTGTGTTATTATAATGGCCAAGGCGTGACCAAGGACTTACAAGAGGCAGTGAAATGGTACCGGAAAGCGGCTGAGCAAGGTTATGCCAATGCACAATATAATTTGGGAGTGTGTTATGATAATGGCCAGGGCGTGACCAAGGACTTACAAGAGGCAGTGAAATGGTACCAGAAAGCTGCCGAGCAAGGTTATGCCTATGCACAATATTATTTGGGTGTTTGTTATTACAGTGGCAATGGGGTGACTAAGGACTTACAAGAGGCAGTGAAATGGTACCGAAAAGCGGCTGAGCAAGGTTATGCCTATGCACAAAATAATTTGGGCGATTGCTATTATAATGGCGAGGGTGTTCCTAAAAGCTCACAAGAGGCAATGAAATGGTACCTGAAAGCGGCTGAGCAAGGTAATGCCAAAGCGCAAAATAATTTGGGATATTGTTATTATAATGGCGAGGGCGTGACCAAGGACTTCCAGGAGGCCGTGAAATGGTACCAGAAAGCTGCTGAACAAGGTAATGACGATGCACAATATTCTTTGGGAGTGTGTTATTATAATGGCCAGGGCGTGACCAAGGACTTACAAGAGGCAGTGAAATGGTACCGGAAAGCGGCTGAGCAAGGTTATGCCTATGCACAAAATAATTTGGGCGATTGCTATTATAATGGCGAGGGCGTTCCTAAAAGCTCACAAGAGGCAGTGAAATGGTACCGGAAAGCGGCTGAGCAAGGTAATGACCTTGCACAATATTCTTTGGGATTTTGCTATCTCTATGGTGATGGCGTTGACGATAACTACGCCTTGGCAGTGAAGTGGTTTCGGAAATCTGCACTTAAGGGCAATGCCGATGCACAATGTAATTTGGGCTATTGCTATGAAATGGGGTATGGAGTAGCCAAGAATTATCAGGAAGCCGTGAAATGGTATAGGAAATCTGCAGGGCAAGGTAATACTACATCGCAACGTAACCTGGCTAATTGCTATGCTTATGGTAGAGGCGTTCCAAAAAATCAGGCAAAGGCTGACTACTGGTATCAGAAAGCAAATGAGGGAGAATAATACAAAAAATATCCATCTGTTGTCTATGTGCGCAATGGACGTGCATCGGCACTGAAGTGGTAATGAAAAAAATATGTGACATATATAATTAAAATGATTACAATAAATGAAAACGCCAATGGATTACTAACTTGAATACATGGAGCACTTGTTCGACAGTATCAAGAACAAGAAGACAGAGAGCTATGTCATTCATCGCATCTGGAATAAGCTGGATGACGACCGCGTGCGGTTCGTCACCCAGCAGAAGATTCCCCTGCCAAATGGCAAATATGCTTTGGCCGACCCGTACCTTCCCCAGTTGAGCATCTTTATCGAGGTCAACGAGCCATATTACGATAAGCAGAAAACTCAAGATAAGTATCGCAATGAAACGATTGAAAAGCTCACAGAGGCTGACCAATTGATCATTGAATGTGGAAAAGGGACGGACAAGTGCGAGTGGAAGTCTTTGTCTGAGATCCATCAGCAGATTGATAAGTGTGTAACGTTTATCAAGAAGCGGATAACTGACATGGGCGACCAGCTCAAGCCTTGGAGCATGAGCAAAAGCCTTACGGTTGAGTTCCACAAGGATAAAGGCTATCTCAATGTTGGTGATAATGATGCCTTGCGGACTATCGATGACATCTGCAGGTTGACAGGTGGAGTAAAACGAGACCGTGGATACCTAAGAGCTGGAACAGCAGGACTTCCCCAACATCCCGATATGGAACTTTGGTTTCCACGTGTTAACAACAGAAGCAACTGGCAGAACGAGAAGAGTGGAGACGGTCAGACTATCTGCGAGTCAAACACAAAGGACCCGAAACAGAACTATGATCATATTGAGGACTCTATCAAGAAGAATCTTCAACGTGTCACGTTCTTTAAGTTCAAAGACAGCTGGTCTGCAAGTGCTTCAGTCTTGCCCTTATTCTATCCATTGCGATATTCACTCGGACTCTGTTTATATTTTCGCTTGAAAAGAGCGGAGAAATACGAAGCTGTAGCAAAACCTGTTCGCACGGCTATCTCGTTAATACTTAGGTCGCTATCACGGAGAAGACGGGCGGCTTTCTGTAATTTGTATGTGCGGAAGAAGTTGCCTGGTGTTTCTCCTGTAAGGTTTTTCAGCCTATAGTTGAACTTTGCGGGGCTTATAAGCAGCTCACGAGCCAGAACCGTTACGCGAAGATCCGAATCAGCCAGATGCTTGTCCATAAGCTTGTACACCTCATCGAGAAAGCGGCGGTCGGCTTGACTCATTCCGTCGTTTGCCAGGGCAGGCGTTCGCCCTATCATTTGTGCAGCCTGCTTCATGCGCTGGCTGTTGTGAAGAAGCGACGCCACCACTTTACGCAAGTATTGACCATCAAAAGGTTTTTCTATGCATACGTTGGCTCCGGCCTCTAAGACTGTTGCCTGTAATCCTATATTCGTTTTGCCTACAAACATGGCAACAGGCACGAATGCCCACCGTTCTTCCTGGCGTAAGTTGCTGACGAAATCAATTTCTGAGCTTTGACCAGCTTGTATGTCGGACAAGATTATGTCGGGTGTGGCAATATCCATCTCAGCCCATGCATCCTCGGTATTGTATTTATTGAATACTATATAGTCTTCTTGAAGCAGACTGCGTATGTATTGCGCCAGTTCTACATCGCTCTCTATGACAAGAATGACCGGCTTTCCTGCCAGATTGTTCTGACGAGAAATGTCATCCAAGGCCTTCGGAGCTTGTTCTGCTTCCTCTATCACAGGCGATGGATTTCCGTTGTTGACCGTAAATGCCTCATTGGGGTAAGCTGATTCATCAATAGGAAGGACAACATCGAAGGCAACGCCCTTTCCTTCTACGTTGCGAACCCTTACCGTGCCATGATGAAGTTCAGCAAGTCGCTTTACATAATAGCGTCCTATACCTGAGTCCCAGCTATAGGAATCGGCCTTATGTGCCTCGGGCAATTCGTAATAGCGAAGAAAGACGTCGGCAAGTCTGTTATCAGGAATTTCCTTACCGCTATGCATCACAGTGAGCTTTAGGTAGCGCATTACTGTTGATGGTGGTAAAGATGTGGGGTTATAGACCTCAGAACTGTCGATAATCGAGGCTGAAAAATCTATCAGTCCGTTCTCTTCAGTATGGTTTATAGCATCAGTGAAAAGATTGCCAAGTATTTTTTCCAGCTTATCGTTGTCGAGCCAGCCAAATACGTTGCCTTTTAGGCCAGACGTCTCCACTGAGATATGCTTATAGCTGGCCCCTTCGCGAAGTGTATCGGCGAGCTTACGAAGCCGTTCCATTACATCCGTTTGGACCACACTCAGTCGGAGGGCATCTTTTTCCAGCTTATTAAAGTCAAGCATTTGGTCAGTGAATCGAAGCATACTCTTTACGCCACGGGTAATAACAGAGAGTGAACGGCGGGTCTCCCGAGGGAGTGTCTTGTCGTTGTTGATAGTCGACAGAGGACCATATATTAAGGTAAGAGGGTTGCGGAACTCGTGAGAAATATTGGCAAAGAAGCTCCTGTTCATCTCATCCGATTGCTCTATGCGTTGTTTCTCACTCTTTTCCTGCTCCAGTTGCAGTCGGTTGGTGCGTATCTTAAGGTAAAGGCGGTTGATATAGACTACCAAAGCCAAAACGAGGAAAGCGTATAGCGCTACGGCAGGAGTAGAGGCGGCAGGTGCCGGCTTTACACGGATGATAAGGCTTCGCTCGCCAAGCACGCTGCCGTGAGGTGCCTGCAAAACTCTCAGATGGAAATGATAGGTGCCTGCAGGCAGGTTGGCATAGGTTATAGAGCCCGGCTGCTGGCGAGTAGTCCACTGGTCATCGTAACCCATCATCTTATATTGGTATACCACTTGCATACAGCTTTCATAGCCTGCACCCGAGAATGCTATGCTCAGATGGTCGTCGCGATGGTTCAGAACTATTTCTTGTCGTCCCGACATCATAGTGCTATCCATAACAACGCTATAGCGCTTCTCGCCTCTCATCGTATATAGTCCGGAAATATACAGGCTCGGTGCCTGCTTTTGTGAGGTTATCTGTCTTGGTACAGCCACGCAACCATAAGCAGAACCGAGCCAACAGTCGTCGCCGACAATGGCAATGCTGTTGGCACTATAGAGCTCGTAAGGCTTGCCTTTTGAAAGTGTTATGTCGTAGAGCTGAGTTTCGCCTGAGGAAGTGTTGACTATGCCCATGCCCAGACGCGTACTTATGAGAAGGTGCTGACCATAAGCAGCCATGCTCATCACGTGCAAGCCTGCTGTAGAAGGGTAAGGGCGTAGTTGCCGCGTTGAAAGATCAAGACTGAATAAACCGTCGCCATTGGTACCTATCCACACCTTTTTGCCCGTCTTGACGATAGCCATAGGCATTCCGCCCCCTTCAGTGCTACCGTTGATGGGTATTTTCTCCAGTTTGCCGTTCCTCGCATCATAGACATAGAAGTGCAGGCCACGGGTAATGATGAGCACACGAAGTGGGTTCAAGAGGAGAAGTCTGGAATCGTTGCCGAAACTTTCGTCGGGCATTTGCACTTTTTTGCTGCTTGCATCATGTTTTATTACTTGAAATCCTTGGTTGGAAGTGACGTATATAAGGCTGTCGTCCATGACACAATCGCCGAGATAGCCATGATTGCGATAGTTGAATCGCGGCACGAGCCTCTTGCCAACGATGTCGGCCAGGACGACACTGCCATGTGTAAGTAGCACTGTCCTGTTTCCTGAAACAACAATCTTACGCAATAGTTGTGTAAAAATCTTGTTCTCCGGGAAAAGTTTGTCCTGTGAAATGACCTGATAGTTATGTTTAGCTACATCATAGCAGAATACGTCCGAATAAGTTCCACACCAGAGCAAGCCGTTGCTGTAGGCGAGGCAAGCTATTCGGTTGCCGGCGGTGAGCGTAGTGAGGGGATTAGCGTTATGTTGCTGAAGTAGAGATCTATAAGGATTTACCACTTCAAAACCACTATTGTAATAGCCAATCCAAAGATTGTGACTTGCGTCGCGGTAAATGTTGGTAACCTGATGAATATCAGTCTCACCAAGTGAGGCAGCCGCACGAAGAGCCTTTGTGCGCGTATCGGTTATGAGCCATTGCGTATGTGTCTTCAGCACTATGGTATGATCATCGTAGGTTGTAATGTAGGTAATGGGCTCTTTTATCGTCTCTGTCGGTCGGTATATCTTGCCTGTGTGTAAATCTATACCGGTAAATCTGTTCTCTTGTGTCACCCACATCTTATTATCCGTGGTCTGAACGGAAAAGCAAACCATTCCTTTTTGGCCGGTAGAGATGGTCCTTATGGTATGATAGAGACTGTCTGTCTGTCGGATGTTGCATGGATCTATAAGCCAAAGCTCACCTCGTTCGCCAGCGCAAATACTCAGATAAGACCGCGTATGATAGATGAGATGCATACGATTGGACTGAGCATCAACCTGAAAGACGTTGCTCGAAGTTCCTACCGTTCCCGATTTGGCTATAATGCGACCATCTGAAAGTTGCACAATCTCACGGACATCATTGTCCTCACCCTTGTCCGGATGAAAACGGCGGAAACGACCATTGCCGTCATAGAGGGCCAAACCGTGGTGCGTTCCTATCCAAATTCGGTTCTGCCGGTCACGGAAAAGTTTTAGTATATTGTTGTCGGGAATGGTCGTAGTATCGTTGTTGTTAAAATAGAAAGAGGTGAACGACTGCCCGTCATACAGGTTTAGCCCGTATGAGGTTCCTATCCACATGCGGCCGTCGAAGTTTTGAACGAAGGTTTTCACCTCGTCGGATGACAGAATGGCCGAAGTCTCCATTCTTCCATCCAGAGCTATCAGTTTGTTTTCTTTTGTACATGATGCCAGGAGCACTGCAAGTGTGCACAAAATAGAGTAGAGTATCTTTCTCATTGTTCATTAGTTTGTCGTCCCAAAGATACATATAAAAAGACAATAAACAAATCTTTTTGGTGAAAATTGTTGTTTTTTAGTGAAAAAAGACATATACTTTATTGCTTTGCTCTATATCGAATAATGAAAAACGACAGAAATTATTGATTTTTACTGCTAATTTTGCAGCGTCAAAACCTAACATCGGTTAAAATCCAAAAAACTTAAATATGAAGAAAAAGTTTTTATCAAGCAATCTGCTCAATAGAACCGTTTCTAAAGCAGTAATGATGTTATTGCTTATCACACAGTCTGCCTTTACAGTTGAGGCTGCAACAAATGAATCCATCAAGTTGGCAACTCCCGTTCTCAAAGTAACCGGAGGCAAAATATCCGGATGCTTTGGTGAAGATTCACACGTTCTTATATATAAGGGCATTCCTTATGCTGCTGCTCCTATAGGAGATCTGAGATGGAAACGCCCCCAGCCAGTTAAGGCATGGCAGGGAACACGTCTTTGCAACACATTTTCCGCAATGGCCTTTCAACGCGAACGTGACATGAAGTCATTTTATGGCAAGGAGTTTCATGATCCACAGAGTGAGCCTCAGCGCAGTGAGGACTGTCTCTACCTTAATGTATGGACTCCGAGAAGCGCTGCAGGCAACACCAAGGCCAAACTTCCTGTTGTGATGTGGATTCACGGCGGCGCTTATATGAGCGGGTTCGGTTTCGAGAAGGAAATGGACGGCGAAGCATGGGCCAAGCGTGGCGTTATTCTCGTAACAATCAACTACCGGCTGAACGTTTTCGGCTTTCTTGCTCACCCTGCCCTCTCTGCAGAAAACAAGGAAGGATTGTCGGGCAACTATGGGCTATATGACCAAATAGCAGCCTTACAATGGGTTGTAAACAACATCGCTCAGTTTGGCGGTGACCCGAAAAACATCACTGTTGCCGGTCAGAGTGCCGGAGCAGGGAGCGTGAAGAATCTTGTTACAAGTCCGCTTTGCAAGCGATTCATCAGCAAGGCCATCATCCAGAGTGGCGGAGGCTTGGGAGAGTTCATCTCTACAGATGCAAGTAAAGACAAGCTTGAGGCCCTTGGCATGCAGATGATGGATCAGCTTCAGGCTCATACCGCTAAAGAGATGCGAGCCTTAAGTGCAGAAAAAGTGCTGGGAGCACTCATGCCGTTCATGCGTCAGGCAAAGGCCGGGCTCTTTACTGCACCTTATATTGACGGTGTAGCCCTGACCGAAGACTTCACATCTGCCGTAAAGGACAACTCTATTGCCGATATACCCTATCTTATAGGAAGCAATGCCAACGACATTATGCCGATGGATAAGGCTATAACCGACTTTGCCGCGGCTCGTGACTCGCTCTCCAAGCGTCCTGTCTACGTCTATCACTTCGACAGATCCCTTCCCGGTGACACCGCAGGAGCCTTTCATTCAGCAGAGATGTGGTACACCTTCCACACGCTGAAGCGCAGTTGGCGTCCGTTTACCCAGGCCGACTATGAGCTTTCAGACCGTATGGTAACCTACTGGACCAACTTCATCAAGTACGGAAGTCCCGATGGTGACAAAACATGGAAGCCATGCACCCGCAAGGCTCCCTATGTTGAAGTGCTTCAGACAAAGAAATAATACCTATCCTAACTAAATATTATTCATAGCAACTATAATTATCAACAATAACTAATTTTTTACCATAACAATGAACATCAATAAACAAAGCACCATCACCGTGTCACTACTGTGCGGAATGCTCTTGAGCTCCACAGCCTTATCTGCTCAGGAGGTTATCAAGAAAGACAGTGTGGCAAACGACAAAGAGGTGAAAAACCGTAACGTCATGCTCAATGCTTCCAGTGCCGACCAACCACGTGAGATAAGTATCGGTCTGCCTGCAGCCACAACAGGTGCAACCATCTTCGAGGATGGTCTGCCCGTATCCTACAATCCTTGGCCTGACATTCCTTACCTCAGTTGGACGGGCGGTAACGGCTACTCCCGTATCCGCGTGATGAGCCTTGGCGAGGCAGCCCTTCAGTATGGTGGCATTGCCTATGCTGTAAACAGCTTCACTGCCGATGCAGGAAAGCAATTCGGTGGTAAGTTAACTTATCAGCTCAACAACTACGGTCGTCAGGTATTCGACGGAGTAGTTTCCGGACCTCTGGGCAAAGGTTGGGGACTGATGGTCAACACCCGCCAGATTTGGGACCCTGGAACATCCAAGATTACAGCAGCAAGCCTGCAGAGCAGAGTTCAGGCTTATCGTTTCAAACTTTCTAAGAGCTTTGCTAAGGGACGTGGTTATATGAGCCTTCTCTATCAGTTCTCCAGCAACATGAACAACACTTCAACAGCATCTCCGTTCATATTTGTAGGTGACGGAAGCGTGAAGAAATATAATGGCATCGACTTTGGCACTGATCCTTATTTCCCTCAGGAAGCCAACACAATATCTTATCGTGATGATGAGACCGGAAAGATTATTACCAAGAGTTGGAGGGACGGCGGTACCACAAGGAATAGCCAGATAACCTACAACTTTAATTACCGCTTCCGTAACGGCATGAAATTCGACTTTACGAGCCGTGCCAAGTTCGGAAACGTTAACCAAGCCTTAAGCCAGGCCACTGGCATATCAAAGAACTCCGGCCGCTATTTCTACGCTGACGGAACCCCATATACCGGCGATTATGTTCAGAACCGTTATCTCATGGTAGTGCCTGGCTTCGAGCGTACGTGGTTTAATACAGCCATGCTCTCGGGTAAGAGCAAGAATGCTGCGCATAACTGGCGCATAGGACTCAATATTTGGTACAACCGTGCGGGAACCAAACAGGCCAGTACCAACTCAGCTCAAGAAGTGACCAAGAACCCACATCTTTTATACGTAAAAGATTCTAATGGTCTGCTGCAGTCGGCCACCGGTCTGAATGCCTATGGTGGTGCCTATTATAACACCCATGACAGCAAGTTTGCCCTCATTCTTAGTGATGACTGGAAGGTAAACAAGCGTCTTAACCTTAATGCTGGTGTTCGTTTGGAGTACAACACCTATGCTGGTAAGAGTGCTACAACTATGAACGGCAAGGAGAATCCTCGTATCAATAACTGGTGGGTGGGAGCAAATCCTAACGGTGGTATCACCCATTTCAATGGCGACTGGCTGAATCCCTCAGCTACATTCAATTTCCGATATTCCATTCTTAAAGGATTCGGTCTTACCGGAGAGTATGTTTTTGTAATGCAGCGCACCGTTCCAAAGGACTATTCTGGCGCGGCTATGCCAAGAATGAAACCAGTTGACATCAATGCAGCCCACGGAGGTATCTTCTGGAACAATAAGTGGATATCTCTTACCTCGCAGCTCTCCTATGTTAGCAGTACTAACTATAAGACTCGCAGCGGCTTCTATCATCAGCTTCAGAACGACGCTACCGATGGCTCCGGCCTGCTTAAAGGCGACGAACAATCGGTTACCGTCACCACCAACTACGATGTTCGCACCATCGGTTGGACTACCGATTTCGTACTTACCCCATTCCAAGGATTTGCCCTTCACGGACTTCTCACTCTGCAGAAGCCTACTTACCAGAACCTCGATATCAACGCTACCTTTGCTGATGGTATAACCGATCACGCCGATGTAAGCGGGAATATTGTAACAGCAATGTCAAGGGTGCTCATCGAGCTCGACCCAAGTTATAACTACAAGAAGTGGTCTGTCGGTCTCAACTTCCGCTACTTCGGCAAGCAGTACATCAACAAAACCAACACCCTCTACTTCAATGGCCACTGGGAGACATTCGGTAACGTCCGCTTCCAGCTTAACAAGAAAATCAATTTTGCCCTCAACGTGGTTAACTTCCTCAACCAGAACGGAGCAAGCGGTAGCATAAGTTCAGCCGATCTTGTCACCGATCCGTCGAAGTATAAGAACTATCTCATGGCAGGCTCCTACATCCGCCCGTTTGAGGTGAGTCTCTCCACAACCATTAATTTCTAAAAGCTAACTGAAAGATGAAAAGAAAAGATTTATTGGCAGGCCTCGTCCTGTTTCTTAGTGCAGCCATGCCTTTTACAGCTGGCGCAAAGGAAGTAACCAACATCAACTCGCAATGGGGATTCAAGGCAGTGGCCTTGATCCCTTGGGGAGTTTACCCTCATGTACGTGTACCAGAGTGCGATACCATTGTCAACCTTCCTAACACTTGGAACGAAAAGGATTTCATGTCAGACAAAGGCTTCCGCAAGGGCGAAGGCTCTTATGAAAAGAAGATAATGATACCAGAATCCGACAAGGGTCGCCGCATCTTCATTCATTTCGAAGGTGTAAGCCAGACTGCCAACGTGTTCTGTAACTATAAGAAGGTAGGTGAACACCGCAATGCCTACACCGCTTTCACCGTGGAGATAACCAATCAGGTGGAATATGGCAAGGAGAACAAGATTACCGTGATTTGCGACAACAACCACCAGCTTGACATTGCCCCCATTGCTGGCGACTTCAACATCTACGGCGGCATCTATCGTGATGTATGGTTGGAGAAATCGGCTGAGAATGCCTGTATATCGCCTCTCTTCTACGGTAGCAACGGCGTCATCCTGCATCAGAAGTCGGCCGATGCCAATCAGGCACGCCTTCAGGCTGAGGTTCACCTCTCTACGACAACCGACTATAAAGGCTGTACTGTAGAACTACAGATAACCGATGCCACAGGAAAGGTTGTCGCATCGCAGCAGACTCCGAACATCTATAACGACAAGTGCGTGATGAATATCGAAGTTCAACATCCTCATCTTTGGCAAGGCACCACCGATCCCTACCTATATAATGTTGTAGCAGTGCTCAAACGTAACGGTAAGGAGATCGACCGCGTTGAGGATCAGACGGGATTTCGCAGCTATTACATTGATGCCGACAAAGGTTTCTTCCTCAATGGCAAGCATCTCAAACTTCACGGAGTATCACGTCATCAGGAATGGGCCGGCGTGGCTACCGCACTCACAACGAAGGAGCACGACACCGACCTGAACCTTATTCAGGATATGGGTGCCAATGCCATCCGCATGGCCCATTATCCTCAGGCCCAGTACATGCTTCAGCAAGCAGACAAGCGCGGTTTTGTTGTTTGGGAAGAGATACCTTTCGTAAGCCATTACATCCCTTCAGAGTCATTCGACAATAATCTCCGCGAAGATCTCCGTGAGATGATTTATCAGAACATTAACCACCCCTCAGTGTGCTTCTGGGGAATCTTCAATGAGGTAAGCGGCGGACAGAACAAGATAGCCGCCGAGCTCAATGACATGGTTCATCAGATAGATCCCTCTCGTGTAAGCACATCGGCTACATGCTTTGAGGGCGACTTCAACTTCATATCCGATGTGCTTGGCTGGAATAGATACTTTGGCTGGTATAATGGCAAGGACACCGATCTTGGCCCGTTCCTCGACGAGTGGCACAAGGCACATCCTTACACAAAGATTGGCATATCTGAGTACGGCGCAGGCTCCGGACTCACACAGCATGTTGCTAAAGCCCACACCGGTGGCGGTCATAAGATGACGATGGGACGCTTCCATCCCATGGAGAATCAGACAGCGGTGCACCACAATGCCCTTCTCGACATTCAGAAGCGCGACTACGTGTGGGGCTCCTTCATTTGGAACATGTTCGACTTTGGCTCTTCTATGCGCACCGAGGGCGAGTTCAACAACCTCAACGACAAAGGTCTTGTGAGCCACGACCGCAAAGTGAAGAAAGATGCTTTCTATTTCTATCGTGCCAACTGGAACCATACCAGTCCTACCACTTTCCTCTGCTCAAAGGGCTACACCGACCGTAAGGAAGATGTTACCGACATCATTGGTTTCGTGAGCGATGGCAGTGCTACCCTCTATCTGAACGGAAAGAAAATAGGTACACAGAAAGCCGATGATGTGCACACAGTGAGCTGGAAGAATGTCCGTCTTCAGAAAGGCAAGAACGAGGTGGTTCTCAAGTCGGCCCACGGGCAAGACAGAGCTACTTGGAATGTAAATCTATAGAATTAGCTTCTTCGTTTTTAGATAGATAACAGGTTTATAGGAAGACAGGGGGCATGAATATGCTTCCTGCCTTCCAACAACTTTTCAAGAAAACATCATAAAGATAGCAATTAAGAAAAATATACAATGGAAAGAACATGGAGATGGTTTGGCAAGAACGATAAGATAACTCTTGCACAGCTAAGACAAATAGGCGTCGAGGGTATCGTAACAGCCCTTCATGACGTGCCGCTCGGTGAGGTGTGGACAAGGGCTAAGATACACGAGCTGCGTGAGTATATCGAGAGCTACGGCATGAGATGGAGTGTTGTGGAGAGTCTGCCGGTGGTAGAAACCATTAAATATGGTGGTCCCGACAGAGATTATCAGATAGAGGTGTATAAGGAGTCGCTGCGCAATCTGGCCGCTGAGGGTATCCACTGCATCTGTTACAATTTCATGCCGGTGCTCGACTGGGCACGTACCGATCTTCTGCACAAGAATCCCAACGGATCAACCAACCTTTACTTCAACTACGCTGAGTTTGCTTATTTCGACATTTACATCCTCAAGCGCAAAGGAGCACGTGAGGAATGGGCTGCTTTCAAATTCCCGAAGGGGTGGGACGAAGGCCGCGACGTCCTCGCAGAGTGTGATAAGCTGGCTGAGACCATGACCCCTGAGAAGGACCATCAGCTGGTGGAGAATATCGTTATAAAGACGCAGGGCTTCGTTTCCGGCAACTTCAGTGAGAACGACGAAGCACCCGTTGAGAAGTTCCGCGAGTTTCTTAACCTTTACAAAGGAATAGACAAGGCCAGACTGCGCGCCAACATGAAGTACTTTCTTGAGGCTATCATGCCCGTTTGCGATGAGTGCGACATGAATATGTGCGTACACCCCGACGATCCTCCTATCGAGATTCTTGGTCTTCCCCGCATCGTGCGCACGGAAGAGGATATACAATGGTTGCTCGATGCTGTGCCCAACAAGCATAACGGATTAACATTCTGTGCCGGATCGCTCAGTGCCGGTGCATATAATAATGTAGTAGAAATGGCAAGCAAGTTTGCTTCACGCACCCACTTCGTCCATCTGCGCAGCTGTCATATCTTTCCCAACGGCGACTTCACAGAGGCTTCGCACCTCGGTGGCCGCGCCGATATTATAGAACTGTGCCGCATCTTCGAGAAGGCTAATCCTCAACTGCCTATGCGCGTGGATCATGGCATGACCTTCACCGACAAGCCGGGCGGCATTATGGATGAGTCAAATCACGGACACAACGCAGGCTACACCCTCTTGGGCCGCATGTTCGCCATGGGACAGGTGCAGGGAATACTTGCCACCGTAGACCGCGAACTGGGTATCGAATACAAGCAGCCGGGATTCTTCGACTAATTGTCATCATAAAAACAAGAAACATCATGAAACTACTGGATATATTAAACAACGGATATAGCTCGTCTGAATGGGAGGCCAAGGGCTACGAACTCCCAAAATATGATATAAAAACACTGAGAAAGAAAACCTTCGAACACCCCACATGGGTACACTTCGGCGGTGGTAACATCTTCCGTGCCTTCCCGGCCTCGCTTCTCAACGACTTGCTTAATATAGGCAAGTACGACCGCGGTGTCATAGTGGCCGACACCTTCGATACTGAAGTTATCGACAAAGTGTATGCCCCTTATCAGAATCTGTCGCTATCGGTAAGCCTTAAGACCGACGGAACTATTGACAAGAAAGTCATAGGCTGCGTAACCGAGGCTCTGAAAGCCAGCTATGAGTTTGATGACTGGAAGCGCCTGCAAGAAATCTTCCGTAATCCCTCGCTACAGATGATATCCTTCACCATCACGGAGAAAGGCTATAGCTATAACGAAGCCGACCTGGCCCGTGGCATGACGCCCGTCTTTGCGTTGGGAAAGGTCACGGCTCTGCTCTATGAGCGCTTCAAGGCAGGACGGCTCCCCCTCACCGTTCAGTCTATGGACAACTGCTCTCACAATGGCAGCAAGGTGCAGGCCGGTGTCTTTGCATACGCCGAGCGGTGGGTTGAGGATGGACTTGTGCCGCAGGATTTCCTCGACTATATAAAGGATGAAACGAAGATAACCTTCCCATGGTCGATGATCGACAAGATTACGCCCCGGCCACACGAAAAGGTTAAGGAATTGCTCGCGGGCGACGGTTTCGAAGACAATAACTATATCGAGACCTCGCGCCACACCTTTACCGCGCCGTTCGTCAACTCTGAAGAAACACAGTATCTCGTCGTAGAAGACCATTATACTAACGGTCGTCCTCCTCTCAACTTGAGTGGAGTTATCTATACCTCAAGGGAGATAGTAGATAAGGTAGAGACTATGAAGGTTACCACTTGTCTCAATCCGCTCCACACTGCCATGGCTATCTTCGGCTGTCTGCTGGGCTATGATCTCATCTCGGCTGAGATTGCCGATAGCGACATCCGTGCCTTGGTACAGAAAACGGGATATATTGAGGCAATGCCAGTGGTGACCGATCCCGGAATCATCAATCCTTACGAGTTCATTGGGGCTTTCATCAACAAGCGATTACCTAATCCGTTCATGCCCGACACTCCTCAGCGCATAGCCATGGATACCAGTCAGAAGCTTGCCATACGCTTTGGTGAGACCATCAAGAAGTACCTCTCTCGCGGTCTCGACACAGGTAATCTCGTGCTCATCCCGCTCATCCTTGCCGCTTACGCACGCTATCTTAAGGGCATCGACGACAACGGCAAGCCCTTCGATCCGTCACCCGACCCACTGCTCGCCGAGCTTCAGGCTATCGTGGCTCCGCTGACCATCGGCAAGGCTGACCAGGATGTCAGTTGCGTCGAGCGACTCTACCGCCGTAAGGATATCTTCGGTGTTGACCTCTACGAGGCCGGACTCGGAGAGCGCATCGAGAGGATGGTCAGCGAGCTCTTTGCAGGCACCGGTGCCGTCAGGACTGCGCTCCATAAGTATGCCACTCGGCGTTGATTTTAGTTTCGCCATCATACCTGCGCCAATACCGACGGATTTATGGTATAATTGCGAAATATCATTACAATATTATTAGATAGACCATTTCACCTTCTCAAACGGACCGTTTCAGCTTGCGAAACGGTCCGTTTTGCGTTCCAATATGGGCCGTTTTGCAACGCAAAATGACCCTCGCTGCAATTCGTTGATTACTAAGGAGTTGCAAGGATGGAAATTTTTCGGTTTCTGTTTGAAATAATTTTACATAATCTTTGAGATTAATTATCTGTTCGATGGATATGGGGATAGAATACAATACATGTGCGGAATGCATACAACACATTAAATATCAGCGTGCTATTTGTATTTATTCGTGCCATGCTGCTTGACCGCAACTGCGAGGACGGGGATAACCCCAGCCCCTATGGTTTTACCATCTTTCACCGGTTAAAAGCTTATTCTCTCGGCTTGTCTCTGAAAAATCTAATTGCAGACTTGCATTCGTCCATCACATCATCGAAGTTCGGGTTATCGTTCCTTGTAATGATTGCGAAGTAGTTCTCTGTGCCTTCTTTATCAACGATGGAGGATTGAAGAAAAGCGTATTTGTTCTTATCGGCAAAATCAGCAAACCAATGACTAAATAGTCGGCTACGCATAGCCTGCCTTCCATCTCCCGATTCACATATCTATAGCATTGTGGCATTGTTGACACGGAAGAATTCGCTGATGACTGCAAATATCGTATCTTTAACGCTTTTATCACGAGGTAAGGCAACTTATTGTTCCTCAGAGACTTATAAAAAATATTAATAAAGGATTGCGCAAATGGTTGCGGAATTAACCCAACTTTGACATCGTATTTTGCTTAGTTGTTCTGTATCAGCAATTTAGTGTTTTTAAAAAGTCCTACTGTGTTCTACAGATTTTTATTTTTTTAAATGGCACTTTACTGATTTTCAACAA
>Ga0256406_1004007_pt1 | contig 17438 bp, 17 predicted proteins | sample RumenRJG_03DNA_FD_185986 | JGI IMG/M metagenome (GOLD analysis project Ga0256406, IMG submission 185986) | Bovine rumen microbial communities from Lethbridge, Alberta, Canada - RJG_03 | ecosystem: Host-associated > Mammals > Digestive system > Stomach > Rumen | place: Canada: Alberta | collected...
CTGGCGCAGGCCTTGTGCTGGTAAGCTGTGCTGCGGGAACAGATTATCCGAACGAGCTGTGAACATATCTGATTGGTGAATAACTATTCGATGAAAAGGTCTTGACCGAGAACTTGTTGACACATACCAAGGCATTTGCATTTATTGACGAAAATAGTGGTTCGTGCTAGAATAGCGTTGTTTTTGCAAGTCATTTGCAATAAATAACGAAAAACGATCACAAGGAGAAACAATGAAGAAAGGATTCCTTATTCTGGGTGTGCTGTGCCTGCTCCTTCTGGCAGGATGCACTTCCCGTAAAGAAACGGACCAGCCTGCTGACGGCAGGATGCCCGTAGTCGCCAGTTTTTATGCCATGAAGGAGCTGACGGAAAGCATCGGAGGCGATAAGGTCAGGGTGACTGTGCTGATCCCGGAAGGCACGGAACCGCACGATTTCCAGCCTACGACAAAGAGCATGAAGGCGCTGAGCCGGGCCCGTGTCTTTGTCCGCCAGGGACTTGGGATGGAGCCCTGGGCCGAAGAAATGGTCAGGGCTGCGGAAAATAAAAAAATGGTCCAGGTCGTGGCCTCCCGGGATGTGGAACCCATCCGCAACGAAGATGCGGACGAAATCCGGGAACATGGCCAGTATGATCCCCATGCCTGGCTGAGCCCTTCCTGTGCCGGGAAGGAGGCGGCCGCCATTGCGGAGGGACTGGCGGAGGCGGATCCGGCAAATGCGGCATATTACCGGAAGAACGCAGCAGCAGTTACGGCCCGTCTCCATGAGCTGGCGGATGCGTACGGAAAAAAATTCAAGACCCTTCCCCGCAGGGACTTTGTTACAGGCCATGCTGCTTTTGCCTATCTGTGCCGCGATTTCGGACTGCAGCAGCACAGTGTGGAAGATGTCTTTGCTTCGGGCGAGCCCAATGCCCGCCAGATGGCAGGCCTGGTGGAATTCTGCCGGGAGCACCGGGTGAAGACCATTTTCACGGAAGCCGCCGTAAGTCCTAAAACGAGTGAGGCCCTGGCCCGGGAAGTGGGAGCCAAAGTAGTGCCCATCCACACCCTGGAAGGAGGAGAAGGGGAAGGGGACTATCTGCAGCAGATGGAAGAAAATCTCCAGCGCATTTATGAAAGCCTGAAGTAGGAACGGATATCGTGGGAACCGGATGACCCTGGCCGGTTCCCGTTTTTTTGTACAGGAATGCCGCTCCGCCGTCCCGGAGCTCCCGGAAATCATCATTTTTACAGAGGCAGCAGCTGTGGTCTTCATATTTTCTTCATGTTTTTCCCACAGCTTATGCATAAGCCGTGGATATAATGGGGACAGTAAAGATATTTCCGGACAGAAAGGATGAGGATGATGGATAAAAAAGGTAAGATGATCGTGATGGCCGCTGCTTTCTTTGCCTGCGGGGCCCTAGCGGGGCCGCGGGTCTTTGCTGCCGCTCAGGACGGGCCGGCAGCCGGGGAGAGACGGCCAGCCGTGCAGGCACTGGATGATACGGCCGGCTGCCCCTACTACCGGCAGAATGGGCGCCACTGGAGAGGCGGCCGGCGCGGCTGCTGGAATCAGGACAGTCAGCCGCCCTGCTGGCAGGGACAGGAGGGTGACGGGAACCGGGAGTGAGACCGGGAGTCCCGGGCTGCAGGACCGCAGCGTACGGCTGCGGATCTCCTTCCAATACCGTGGAATCCATCCCTTACGGGCCGGAGGCTCCGGCCCGTAAGCATCAGAAATGGAGCTGTGAAAAAATGATTGCGCATTTTTTCACAGCTCCATTTTTCAGTGTCCGTCCGATGGGGAGCGGACCCGCATCATCCACAATTTTTTACCGGAGACGGCAGTCTATTGATTGACTTTGCTGTCGTCTATGTATTCGATGAACAGCCTGGCACCGGTCATGAGCTGATACGTATTGCGGTAGTACATCCAGGTGTCATAAAGGACCGGTTCACCTTTTTTGTTCGTGATCCGGATCACATTAAGATCCATGGAAGCGGCGTTTTGGCGGCAGCATTCCGGCAGGATGGTAAAGCCGAGCCCGTGCTCGGCCAGACTGAGTGCGGCATCCATTGAATCCGTTTCCACAGGGATCGTGGGCGGTTTCTTGTAACTGGCATACCACCAGTCCCTTACGAGGGAAGGCAGGGTGAAACCGCTCGTGCAGCGGATGTAAGGCAGCGCCGGCAGCTGTTCGAGGGAGACGGGCTCCCGGCTGAAGATACAGAGCGGATCGCTGTGGATCTTCTGCTTCTGCTCCGGCCAGTCATGATCGAAGTGAAGGATGCAGAGATCGCTTTTCCGTTTCAGGAAATCACGGTAGTACGTTGGGCCTATCCCGGATTTCACCTTTACTTCCACGCCCGGATAGGCCTTTTTGAATCCGCTCAGGATCGCGGGCAGTTCATAGCGGGCAAAGAAAGTGGAACAGCAAATGGAGAGCGTCCCGAAGGTTTCGCCCACGGGGGAGGAAATGATGTTTTTTACCTGATGGTACCCCTCGGCCGCTTTATTGATGTAACGCATCAGGACTTCGCCCTGGGGTGTGAACTGGATGCCCCGGGGCTGCCGGACAAAGAGCTGACAGCCAAATTCAGCTTCCAGATGTTTCAGACGGTCACTGATGGCCGGCTGGGAAATGAACATACGCTTTGCCGTGTGCGTGATGTTTTTTTCTTCATAGAGAGTCTTTAGCAAGGTAAAGTCTTTATCATCCATAGTCATTCCACCTGCAGCAGTTTAGTTTGATACAGTCAATTCACTTTCATTATACATGATAAAAAGCCTTTTAAGAACAGTCGGAAGTGTGAAAAAATTAAGACATTTAATATCCAGATGGCCAGTGTGATTTGAATAATAAATACATCCGATATCGATTGTGGCTAGGTTTATAAGACTTCTTGTGACTGTATAAGATTACTGATAATTACAGGATATGGACGGTGAATATGCTGGACGGCCAGCTGCATCCATCCGGTCCTGCTGCCCGCGGGCGAGTGTTTGCATATTTTTCTGATTTTATTCATGATGCTTTCATGTCCGCCGTCTATGATTGGAAAACAGCAAGGGAAGGAATCACAGATGGATCAGGACCCATTGGTTCCTTTCTCTTTCCGCATCCGTGCCGGCGCTGCTGCAGGAATCAGATCCCGCACGGATTTCAAATCAGTCTGCAGTCCCGTTCCCTGCGCAGCAGCAGAAAGACAGAGGATCCGGATGGACTGCACCGTATTTTAGAGGAGGCTATGATCATGGACGGACAAAAGTGGGATACATTGAAAGAAACGGCTGGAAAGACAGCCCGGTGGGCACGGAGGACTGTTACGCCGCAGCGGCTCCGCAAGGGGGCCGCGGTCCTTGCCGTGCTGGCTGCAGTCGGCACGGCCGGCAGTCTGGGCATGCTGAAGGCCCGGGCATCGCAGCGCGCGGCAGAGGATATGGCCCGTACGGAGATGCTGCAGAAACTGGCTGAGCAGCAGCACCGCAGCATCCTGTCCACGGATGCTGTCCGTGATCAGGTCGCCGGTCTGATCGGAACGGATGCAGATTCCCTGCAGTTCCAGCGTCTGAGCCTGAGTGACGGGAGCAAGGCCCCCGGCAGGAAGGATGACGGAGAAAAAGCAAAGAAAATAAAAAAGGAAAGACAGGAAAAAGAGAAGAAACAGGAAAAAGAAGGACAAAAGGACCGGCAGATGCCGCAGGACAGGAACCGCGGGAATGGCTCCGGTGAAATGAAAGAGGGCCAGGGTTTTCCGGGCAATGCTCCGGCTAATGGCCAGGGCAGGGCTCAGTCCGGGCAGCGTCAGGATATGCCCCGGGGGAATGCACCACAAGGAAACAGGTCTCAGGGCAATGCACCCCAGGGAAATGGAAACGGGCCTGCGGGCCGGCAGGCTCCCGGTGAGGAGCAGGGGGCACCGGCCTTCCGGCCTGACCGTCCGGGAACCAGCGGCGGGAACGGACAGCGGCCGCAGAAAGAGGGACAGCAGCCGCTCGTCTATGATGTTTCTGCCGTCAATAATGGAATGACCTATCGTTTTGCCATCGATGCAGAAACAGGGAAAGTGATGCGCAGCCAGGTCCATCAAACGAAGCTTTTGGAAAGATTTCTCTTTTGACCGATGGCTGTACAGGGCCGGCTGCAGAAAGCCGGCCTCTTTTTTTGCACAGAGGAATAACAGGGCTGTGGATGTACCGCACGTTTTGTGCAGGTGCTTCCGCAGCCCTGCTGCCGTTTTATGGCTTTCCTCTCCGCACTGCTTTCTGCGCCAAACTATGCTTATAAAGCATAGCTAAGCATGAAAAACAAGTATTTGTATCAGGAGATGTTTCTTTACTATACTTATAAATATAAAACAGTATATCTGCCTGCAGGATGCAGGGAATAAGCAAGGAGAGGGTTCCATTATGAAAAAAATCGTTCAAACGGCAGGGCGTGAGGCACTGGGTCAATTTGCACCGCTTTTTGCCGAAGCCAATGATGATTTCCTGTTCGGCAAGGTCTGGAACGATCCGTCCGTCGATGTAAAGACGCGCTGCCTGCTCACGGTGACGGCTCTGGTCGCTTCCGGAATGACCGACAGCGCACTGCAGTACCATCTGCAGAATGCGAAGGAGCATGGTGTGACGCGGGAAGAAATCGCCGGCGTGCTGACCCATGTGGGTTTTTACGCAGGCTGGCCAAAAGCCTGGGCTGCGTTCGGCATGGCAAAGAAGGTCTGGGCAGAAGAAGCCCCGCTGACGGATAAGGACAGGTTCCAGCAGGAAATCATGTTCCCCATCGGAGCTCCCAATGACGGTTATGCTCAGTATTTTGTCGGTCAGAGTTACCTGGCTCCTGTTTCGACGGAGCAGGTCAAGATCTTCAACGTCACCTTTGAACCGGGATGCCGCAATAACTGGCATATCCATCATGCCGACAAGGGCGGCGGCCAGCTGCTCATCTGCGTGGGCGGCAAAGGGATCTACCAGGCCTGGGGAGAAGAACCGGTTGTCATGACGCCAGGCACGGTCGTCAATATCCCGGCCAACGTCAAGCACTGGCATGGTGCGGCCGATGATTCCTGGTTCGCTCATCTGGCCATGGATCCTGCCGGAGAAAACACGTCCAACGAATGGCTGGAAGCCGTATCCGATGAGGATTACGCAAGGAGCTGTGAAGCAGCCCGCAATATCTGAGTGAAAGACCCGCAGAGGGGCAGCAGATCATTCCTGTGCCTCCGCAGTTTTTCTGCAGGTGCTGCTCCTGTCGGAAGCCGGCAGGGCCGGGTACATTTTGCAGTGCTTCAGGAGAAAAGGAGAAATAAAATGAAAAAGACCGTCATCGGACTTCTTACCTGCCTGCTTTTTGTGACGGGCGGAACGTTCAGGGTTTCCGCTGCTGCCGCGGCACCGCAAAGAGAAAAGATCGTGCAGACGGCCGGCCGCGACAGACTGGGGGAGTTCGCACCGCTTTTTGCGGAGGCCAATGATGACTTTCTCTTTGGCAAAGTGTGGAATGATCCTTCGGTGGACCTCAGGACAAGATCGATCATTACCGTTACGGCCCTTGTTTCCATGGGCGTGACGGACAGTTCCCTCAAATATCATCTGCAGAACGCCAAAAACCATGGCGTCAGCAGAGAAGAGATTGCCGGCGTACTGACACAGGTTGGATTCTATGCAGGCTGGCCGAAGGCCTGGGCTGCCTTCAATCTGGCAAAGGAAGTCTGGCCTGACGGAGCGGCAGCTGACAAATAAGACAGATGGAAAGAAAGTGTACTATGAAAAAAATCATGATGTTCCTGGCTGCGGCACTCATGGTGCTGGTCATGGGCTGTGCCAGTGCGGGCAGCCAGGCGCAGTCCGCGAAATCTTCGGACGGAGCCGGAAAACCGGCAGCACCGGCTGCGGCGCAGAAAAAAACGGCCGTGGTTTATTTTTCGGCAACCGGCAACACCCGCAGGCTGGCTGAAACAGCTGCCAGGGCCCTGAAGGCTGATCTGATCGAAATCAAACCGGCCCAGCCCTATACGGAGGCGGACCTGGATTATACCAGTTCCGGCAGCCGTGTGTCGAAGGAGCACGCTGTCGGCAATGCCCGGCCGGCTGTGGCCGAGCAGGCGGACCTGTCCGGCTGTCAGTCCGTCGTCGTGGCATATCCCATCTGGTGGGGCGAAGCACCGGGTGTGGTCTATACTTTTGTTGAAAAAGCAAATCTGTCCGGGAAGAATATCGGTGCCATCTGCACGTCTGCTTCCAGTTCGATCGGGCAGAGTGGTGAAAATGTGGCCAAAGCTGCCGGCGGCAGGTATGTCGGTGGTCAGCGTTTCCGTCCTGATGCGCCGGAAGCTGAAATCCGGGGATTCTTCTCCGGAAAGCTCTGAGGACAGCTGACAGGCAGGCGGTATCAAAAAGTTTCCGTGTCACAAGTGAGCGGCACGGGAATTTTTTTGTGCGCCCGGCAGCCTGAAAAAGCATCCTGCGGAAAATTCCGGCTTCCCTCCATCCAGCTTTACAGGTAAAATAAAAAGAGACTGCTGCTGCCGCATGCCGGATGGGGAGTCGGGCTGCGGCGGCAGCATCCCGAAACGAGTGGAAAAAGGAGGCAGTACGGTCTCTGCTGACGGGACGCCTCATTTTGTAAGAGAAACTGTTTTGATGGAGACAAAGGGGTGGGGAACTGATGATCCGGCTGCTGATTGTGGATGACCAGAAAATCCTTCTGGATGGGCTGGCCAGACTGTTCGAACCGTACGAAGATCTGGAAGTGGTGGGAGAACTGCCTTTTTCTGAAATGGCGGAAACCGCCTGTGCCCGGCTGAAGCCCCATGTGGTGCTGATGGATATCTGCATGGAGGGAAAGACCAGCGGCATCGAGTGCACCCGCAGGATCAAAAAGCATTTTCCCCGGCAGAAGATCATCATCATGACCGGATTCCAGGATGTGCATTTTGTGGAACTGGCCAGGGAGGCCGGGGCGGACAGTTTCATTTACAAGGAGAGTGCCGCGGACCAGTTCGTGGACTGCATCCGCCGGACGATGGCGGGAGAGCATTTGTTCCCGGATGTGCAGGAGCGGACCACCTTCGGTTTTTACAATGCCACTCTGACCCAGCGGGAAATCCAGATCCTGCACCTGGTCTGCCAGAACCTGAGCTACCAGGAAATCGCCGACCGGCTGCATCTGACCCGCCGGACCGTCAGTTTCCATATCAGCAACATGCTGAGCAAGACCGGACACAAAAGCCTGGTGGGCCTGGCTGTGGAAGCGGCGGAGAAAGGGTATGCGGGAAGAGAAGAATGATGGTCCCGGAGACTTGAAATTTTCAGGAGCTGTGAAAAAATGCGTATTTTTCACAGCTCCTTTTCAAATGGTTTCGGGCCAGGGTCTCCCGCCCGGCCGCAGGGATGGGGCCGGGCGGTACTGGAAGGGAAACCGCATTGCTCCTGTCCACACGGCATCACAGCTGTTACTACCTGTACTTTAATACAGTGTCTTGAAATCTGAATATTGTTATAATGGAAAAAACGCAAAGACGAAGGCTGGTAAGGGCTGTCGGCAAAAGGAGATGAGGAAGATGGAAATGCGGAACGATTTCAGGAAATTCTGCTGCATCATAAGTGCGCTGGCGCTGCTGGTCCTGGTTCCTTTGAGCCGGGGGCAGGCGGCGGAGAAGGAAAAGGTGATCCTCGATACGGATATGGTGGAGCTGCTGGATGACGGAGTGGCCATGATGATGCTGGCCCAGGCGCCCAACATCCAACTGGAAGGAGTGACCATCGTTTTCGGGAACACCTGGGTGGAGACCGGGACGGCAGCAGCCATCCGCCAGCTGGAAGGCATGGAACGGAAGGATATCCCGGTTTTCATGGGAGTGGACGAACCCACCCGGAAGGACCGTTTTGATCATATGGCTGAAGAAAAGCGGCTCTATGGCCAGAATTTCGACAGTCACAGAGGGGCCGCCGGTTATCCCCGTCCTGCATCCTGGCAGCGGGCTTATCGGGAGCGGTACCGGCGGGAACCGGAACTCCGGCCTCAAAAAGAGGCCGCCGCAGATTTCATCGTCCGGACCCTCCGGGAAAATCCCGGGGAAGTGACGCTGGTGGCCATCGGCAGCGGCGCCAACCTGGCTGCGGCTCTGGAACGGGATCCATCCATTGCCGGTCTGGCGAAACGGGTTGTGTACATGGCCGGGGCTTTTATGGTCGAAGGGAATGTGATGCCCCATGCCGAATTCAATGTCTGGATCGATCCGGAATCGGCCCGGAAAGTGTACCGGGCGCCCTGGAAGGAACAGATCTTCCTGCCACTGGACGTGTGCAATACCGCTAAACTGAGCCATGAGGAATATCAGAAGCTGACGGAAAAGATCAGACAGCCCTGGGCCAAAGCCATGTGGAAGGACTACTGGGCCGGACCGCTGTTCCGGCAGGATCCGGGATTTTCCAGCTATATCTGGGATGTGCTGGCTGCTGCGGTGGTCATCGATCCCCAGGTGATCACCCGGGAAGAGACCCTGCCCGTGGACGTAAACGACCAGTACGGCCCGGGCTACGGCGACACCATGGCCTACCGTGGCTTCGGACCGGAAGGGACCCAAAAAGCAAGGATCGTATTTGAAGTGGACCAGAAGAAGCTGTGGCCGATGGTGGAAGGGGTCTTCGACCGGCTGTAACGGAAAAGAAAACGCTGGACAACGCCCGGGAGCTGCGCTGCGGCCGGGTGATTCCCTGACGGAGGAGCTGCTGCGGAAGCAACAGCTCCATATTTTTTTCAAAAACCTGTACTTTACTACAGTCTATAAAAACAAAAAATTCAGTACAATAAGGCTGGAAGAACGACGGACGGAAAACAGATGGATACAGCAAGGGAGGTATATCATGGGACTCATCAAAGCGGGATTGGGCGCGGTTGGCGGCGTTTTGGCCGACCAGTGGAAAGAGTTCTTTTACTGCCAGATGGCACCGGACATCCTGATGATGAAGGGCCGGAAGCGGACCGGGAGCCGGAGCTCCAACGAGGGCGACGACAACGTCATCAGCAACGGATCCCGGATTGCCGTGAACAACGGCCAGTGCATGATGATCGTGGAAAGCGGCAAGGTGGTGGACCTGTGTGCGGAACCGGGGGAATACACCTACGATAAAAGCACCGAACCCTCCATCTTCACCGGGGACCTGAAAGACAATGTGAAGAACATCTTCAAACAAATGGGGAAACGGTTCACCTACGGCGGGGACACCGGCAAGGACCAGCGGGTGTATTACTTCAACACCAAGGAACTGATCGGGAACAAATACGGCACTCCCAGTGAAATCCCCTTCAAGGTGAAGGATGACACCACCGGTCAGGTGCTCACCATCCGGCTCCGGTGCTTCGGAGAATACAGCTACCGGATCACTGACCCCATCCTGTTCTACACCCACGTGGGCGGGAATGATTACGACGTGTACAAACGGGAGACCCTGGACGGCCAGATGAAAAGCGAACTGCTCATGGCTCTGGCACCGGCCTTTGCCAAACTCAGTGCCCAGCGGATCGACTATACGGAAATCATGGCCCACACTTTTGAACTGGCCGACGCCCTCAACGATGTGCTGAGCAAGAAATGGCGGGATCTCCGGGGTATCGAAATCGTTTCCTTCGGGATCAGCAACATCAAAGCCAACGAAGCGGATGAAGCAAAGATCCAGAAGGCCCAGATGGGCATGACCTTCGGGAACGATCCCCGGATGGCCCTGGGGAGCATGGTGGATTCTTCCACCGATTCCATGAGGATGGCGGCTTCCAACGAGGGAGCCGGAGCGCCCTTCGGATTCATGGGTATGAACATGGCAGGAAATATGGGGGCAGGGATGTACCAGGCCATGGCAGGCCTGGCGGCTCAGCAGATGAACCAACAGCCGGTCCAGCAGCCCATGGCCCCTCAGGCAGGTGCTGCTGCAGGAGGCCCGGCCCCTGTACCGGGAGCCTGGGACTGCAGCTGCGGACAAAAAGGCAACACCGGGAAGTTCTGCATGGCCTGCGGAGCCAAAAAGCCGGAACCGGAAGGGACCTGGGACTGCGCCTGCGGCCACAGGGGCAATACCGGGAAGTTCTGTATGGAATGCGGGGCCCCGAAGCCGGCCGCCCAGCCCCGGGGCTGGACCTGTCCCGGCTGCGGCACCGTGAACCAGGGGAAATTCTGTATGAACTGCGGCGCCAAAAAACCGGAAGACGCGCCTTTGTACCGCTGTGACAAATGCGGCTGGCAGCCCCCGGATCCTCATCATCCCCCCAAATTCTGCCCCCAGTGCGGAGATCCCTTTGATGACAATGACAAGAGCTGAGCCGGGAGGTGAGTGAAAATGACCGATACCTCTGTCGCCTACAAGTGTCCCAACTGCGGCGGTCCTCTGGAGTTCAAACCGGGTGCCAGTCAGATAGTCTGCCCCTACTGCGATACCAAACTGGACGTGGCCCAGGTGGAAGCCCTCTTTGCCCGGCAGCAGGAACGGGCGGCTGCCGCCCAGGAAGCCAAAGAAGCCCGCTGGAACACGGAAATGGCCGGCAAGGAATGGAGCACGGAAGAAGCGGCCGTCCTGAAAGCCTTCACCTGCTCCAGCTGCGGGGCGGAAATTGTCTGTGACGAAAATACTCTGGCCACGGAATGCTGCTACTGCGGCAACCCCACCATGATGCCCAATCGTTTCAGCGGCATGCTGAAGCCGGATTTCGTGATTCCCTTCAAAAAGACCAAGGAAGACGCGGTGGCGGCCCTGAAGGAATTCTACAAGGGCAAACGGCTCCTGCCCTCTGCCTTTACGGCGGGCAACCGGGTGGAGGACATCCAGCCCATGTATGTGCCTTTCTGGCTGTTTGATTCCAAAATCAACGCCAGCGCTGACTTCCAGGGGGAAGACGACAATGTAATGGAAACCAGCGATGAGATCATTACGGAAACCCGGGTGTTCCAGTGCATCCGCAGCGGCCGCATGGCTTTCCATAAGATCCCAGTGGACGGGTCCAGCAAAATGGACGATACCTACATGGAAAGCATCGAGCCCTTCGATTATTCCGAAATGGTGCCCTTCAGCCCGGCCTATCTGACCGGCTTCCTGGCGGATAAATACGATGTGGATGCGGAAGCCTCCGTGCCACGGGCCGATGAACGGGTGGAACGGTCCGCCGTGTCGGTGCTGGAAGAAACGGTCCGGGGCTATGACCGGACCATCCTGAAGGACAGTGTAGTCCGCAAGGAGGAAGACCGGGTGGCCTATGCCCTGGCCCCGGTGTGGATCCTGACCACCCGGTACCAGGACAAGCCCTATACCTTTATGATGAACGGCCAGACCGGGAAGATGGTGGGTTACCTGCCCTATGACAACCAGAAATCCCTCATGTACATGGCAGCTGTGGCGGTGGTCCTGACACCGGTGCTGTACTATATCGCCCGGCTGTTCCTGACGGCATAAGGAGGTCATTATGAAGAAGATACTGCGCGTCCTGGCCCTCCTGGTATTCCTTTTGGGCATGGCGGTTCCCGGTTCGGCAGCGACTGCCCTGGTGCTGGATCAGGCAGATCTCCTGCGTCCCCAGGAAGAACAGGCGCTCCAGCAGTCCCTGGACCAGTTGGACAATAAATACCAGGTCCGTCTGGCCGTGGTGACGGTGAAAAATACCGGGAATGTGAAACCCGGGGAATTCGCCAACGTGATGCTGGACAAGATCAAAGACAGCAGGCTCAAGGGAAATATGGTTCTGCTCCTGTCCATGAAAGACCGGGACTGGTATATTTCCACCGACAACAACATGCGGAAAATGATCACGGACAAAGCCGGCATCAAAGCCCTCAGCGGGAAATTCCTGCCGGACCTGAAAAAGAACAAGTATCCGGAAGCCTTCGGCCAGTTCGCCAAAGGGACCGATGAACTGCTGGCCTATTACCAGAAGGAAGGCAAACCCTACGATCCGTCCGCCATGTTCAACCCTCTGGCTCTCGCCATTGCAGCGGCCATCGCCCTGGGTGCGGGATTCCTGGTGCGCCGGGTGCTCATCGGCCGGATGAACAATGTGATGCCGGCCCTGGAAGCGGGAGTCTATCTGGACAGGGACAGTTTCCAGCTGGAAGAGGAAGCGGACAACTACCTGTACATGACGGTCCACCGGCAGCCCAAGTCCAAGTCCAAATCCGACTCCAGCGACAGTGCGGACAGCCGGGACGACGATCATGGCGGAGGCGGCGGCAAGTTCTGAGCCAGCCGGCCAATAAGGACGAAGGTACGGCGGAAACGGCGCAGGGGCGGCTCAGGAATTTTGCCCGGTAAAATATCGTCCGAGCCGCCTTCGTGCTCATATACAGGAGGTGATGGTGTGAAACAATCTGAAAAAACGCAGTGGCCGGGCCGGACCGGAGCAATCCTCCTGGGACTGGTGCTGTGGCTGGTACTGACGGCTTCTGCCTTTGCCGCACCCCGGCGGACGGTGCTGGTCCGGAACGTCCGGGAAATGATGGAGGCTCTGGCGGACAATACGGAAATCATCCTGGAACCGGGCCGGTACGATCTGTCCCAATGGCTGGAAGGGGAAGGGGCGCAGCGGCTCATCCACAGATACGCGTGGAATCCGGACAGCCCTCCCGGCCTGTACCTGTCCCATGAACTGGAAATCGCCGGGTTCCGGGATCTGACCATCCGGGGCCGGGGCTCCGGAGAGGAGGATCCCGCGGAAATCGTCATCCGGGACCCCTACTGCCCGGTACTGAAATTCCGGAACTGCCGGAATCTGCGGCTGGCCCGGTTCCGGGCCGGTCATACGGTGGAAAAGGGAAAATGCAGCGGTGCCGTCCTGTACCTGGAGGCAGCGGACAATGTGACCCTGGAAAACCTGGACCTGTACGGATGCGGGACCTATGGGCTGGAAGCCCGGAACAGCGAGAACATCACCCTCACGGGCAGTGTGATCCGGGACTGCAGCTACGGACTGGTTTCTGCCGTTGGGTGCGGCAGTCTGCGGCTGGTGCGGACCGCGTTCCGGGATACCCATACCAACCTGCCCCTCTTTGATTTGAATAATACCCGGATGGAACTGACGGACTGCACCTTCTATCATGTGCAGGGGATACTGAGCAGCCTGTCCGTTGCTGCGGGAGACGGGGCATAAAGAAAAAAGCGGGATCCCGGACGGGAAAGAAAGGAGCACGGAATGAAAATCGCATGGAAACAAACCCTGATGAGCGTACTGGCCCTGTGTTTCCTGGCCAGCGGCTGCGGAGGAGGGGGCGGCGGGGAACCCCCTGCCCAGAAACCCAAATCCGATCTGCCGGTGCGGAAGGAGATCAGCACCCCTGTGGCATCCAGCTTCAAAGTGGACGGCCGGACGGTGAATATCTATGAATATACCGGGCTCACCTTCAAGGACCAGACCCTGTGGACGCACTCCCTGGCCGTGGACGGAGACCGGATCTACTTCTTCGGCTTCGATAACAAGGATAAGGAGTATCGGACCAAACTCCGCCGGGTCCATTACAAGGATGAGACCCTCAGCGGCCTGACGGTGCTGGATGAACGGGCCAACTGGCGGGACCGGATCGTGGTGTCCGACGGGAAGGTCTATGACTGGCACCGGAAGGGGGATTACAGCAAAGAAAAGAAATCCTCTGCTTCCTTCTGGCATTATTATGACGGCAAGGCCATGGTGGCCACGGATCTGACCACCAGCATGACGGCCATCGGCCAGGGGAAAAAAGTGGTGTACGTGGCCGGCCCCAACTACTGCCTGGGGACCCTGGACAAGGGGAGCATCACCAAAGAAAAAGAACTGATGCCGGTCATGGAAGTCAAGAAAGACGGTTTCAACATCAAGGGACACTGGGCGGACAAGGACGGATTTTACCTGATGGGGTACCTGAAAAACGACAAGGGTGAAAATACCAATATGGTCCGGCAGTACAGCCTGGATGACGGCAAGCTCCTCCAGACCTTTGACGGACCTCCCACCAAAGAAGGCCACGGGTTTGCAGTCACCGAGCACCGGGTTGTGATGGGGCAGGAAGGCGGCAGATACTGGATCTACAGCAAGAAGGACGGAAAGCTGCTGGGGAAAGCTCAGACAGAACCCAAACTGACCATGGAAATCCTGGCCCCCATGAAAGACGACTCCATTTTGATTTACCGCCGGCTCAACCGGTCCGAAGCCAAACTGTACCGGATGGATCTGTAGGCGGAAACAGCCCGGGAGACGGAGAAAATGAGAGCCGCTGGTACGGGAGAAGAGGGGTGACGGGGATGGAAATGCCTGACAAAAGGAAATGGACGGGGCTGCTGCGGGTCCTGGCACTGGGGCTGCTCCTGGTCCTGGGGATGATGTCCGGGGCCCTGGCTGCATCCCGGCAAACCGTGCCGGTCAACAATGTAAAAGAGCTGATGGAAGCACTGGGGGACCATCGGGAAATCATCCTGGCACCGGGCCGGTACAATCTGTCCAGGTGGCTGCAAGGACCGTCTGCAGAACGGCTGATCCATCATTTTGCCTACACTTCCGCAAATCCCCCGGGCCTGTATATGGTCTATGACGGACTGGAACTGGCAGGATTCCAGGATCTGACCATCCGGGGCCGGGACCCCGGGGCCATCACAGCGGAAATCGTGATAGAAGATCCCTACTGCCCGGTGCTGAAATTCCGGAACTGCCGGAACCTCCGGCTGTCCCATCTCCAGATGGGGCACGCAGTGGCAAAGGGCTACTGCAGCGGAGCCGTGCTGTATATGGATGAGGTACAGGATATGTCCCTGGAGAAGGTGGACCTGTACGGATGCGGCACCTATGGATACGAAGCCCGGCACAGCCGGAACATCACTGTGAGAGACAGTGTGATCAGGGAATGTACCTACGGTCTGGTGAGCGCAGTGGCGTGTAAGGATCTGAAGTTCCAGCGGACCGTTTTTAAAGATACCAGTTCCAGCCTGCCCCTGTTTGCTGTGTCCGAAGCCCGGCTGGACCTGCAGGATTGTATTTTCCAGAATGTCTGCGGGAAAATGAGGAATCTCTCCGTGGCCACAGGGGATGTGGGAAGATAGGGAGAGACTGCGCGGCGGACGGGATATCGCCGGAGCCGTCCGGACCGGGCACTGGCAGAAGGCTGCCGGAGCCGCCCGCATTGTATATCACGAAAGGAGGAACCTGCATGATATGGCTGGGTAAGAAATCCGCTGTTTTCGGTTTGCTCCTGCTGCTGTTGGGAGGGACCCGGGCCCTGGCCTGTGAGGAACCCTTTATGCTGGACGGGCCGGGAAGCGTCTATGAACCTCCGCCCCTTTCCGAGGTGCAGGTCAGGAGTCAGCTCCAGATTGCCATGGCCAACCGGTCCCGGTGGGATCTGGTCCAAAAGGATCAGGGGCCGACGCTGTTTGCGGTTACGGATCTGGACAGGAACGGAAAGGTGGAAATCCTGTCCATGACCCAGGCTGAGGGAGTGCTCCACGGGTTTGAAGTGCAGGCTGAAAGAGGGGAACTGGAGAAAGTCTCCCCCAAATGGGTGATGCAGATCATGCAGAACCAGCCCCACCTCTTTGCCTGGTTCACCATTACAGGCGATCCGGGCCAGCGGAAAGCCTGGCTGGAAAGTGACCCTTCCCACAATATCCGTATGCTCCTGGACAGCTATGAGATCTTCGCGGGGAAAAAGGAGGGATTTGGTTAAAGCCGGAGAGCGGCTGAGTCAGAGGCCGGAAGCCGAATGGGGAATTTGCAGGCAGATTTTTGAATGTGCAGAGCCAAGCTGCAGAGCGGCAGGTCCTGCCGCCCGCAGCGGCACCAAATGTTCGTGCCTGAAGCGGACCGCCCGGCAGGCAGCTCCTGCGGTTTTTGCATCATAAAAAGGACCTGTCCGACCAGGGCAGGCCTTTCCTGAGATTCCAGACTGCAGACTTCCGACTTTTCGACTGAGGGAGGCTTCGGCCGCCCTTAAAAATACGCCGTCAGACTGGTTCCCAGTACATATTCGCGGAAGTCCCGTGTGAGGCTTCCGCTTTTTCTGTTTTTCAGGGCGAATCCTTCCACGGCCCAGGCAAGGCCGGGAACGACAATATAATCCAGACGGACGCCCCAGCCCTTGAATCCCATGCGCTGGAAGAACTTTGTATCCCCGTCCATGGTGTGATAAAGGATGCTGGACTGGGGCTGGTCATAATAGCGGACCCAGGCTTCCCAGGTCCCTTTTTTCTTTTCGTCCAGATGTCCACAGGTGGCGGCGGCTACGAAACCGCGCTCATTTTCGTGGTAATGGTCCCGGTCATGGCTGCCCCGGGACTGGAGGAGGTCCAGACTCAGGTTCCATCTGGCATCGGGACGGTATTCCAGGAGTGTTTCCCAGATCTCCTGGCGGTCAAAACCACTGCCGCTGCGGCCGCTGAGCATCCCCATGCTGCTGAGCCCGGGGAAACTGTCCGGCAGGGCATCTTCGTTGCGGAAGTGCAGGAACGCGGTACGGCCTTTCAGTTTTCCCTCTTCGCGGTCATAAAGGAGGCTCCAGCCTTTTTTGCGGCGGAGACCGTCCCTGCCGGTCGTGCGGGCCGCAAGGATGGTCAGCCGTCCCGGTTTTTTGCGGGCGGAACCAAAACTGGCACGGATCCCGTCCACCCGTTTATCGATGACGCTGCCGTCGAGCAGGTAGTAGTTGAACCGGCCGGCTTCCCATTTGCTGTGCTCATTCTCGCTTTCCAGATAGAGCCGGGCCAGGCTTAGATGATGTTCGTCCGCAGGGTCCTTGCTGTCCCGCTTGTCTTCCAGCATCCATTTCAATCTGGTATCGGCACTGGTGTGGAGCGTGGAGAAGAGCCGGAGCCGCCGCTGGGACCGGTAGGCCTTCTCTTCCCGCCGGGTCCACCGGTTCTGCTGCAAATCCGGAGTATGGGCCGAGAAACGGCCTTTGCCGCAGAGCCAGCGGTAATTTCCGTGGATCTCCAGATAGGGATGCCGGTTCTTTTCCGGTGTCAGCGGCGGTTCTTCCTGGAACGGATCCGGGAGGACGGATCCGGCTGCCGGTGCGGCGGGGACGGAGGATGCCGCGGCAGGGAATGGCATAAAGACAAGGAGAAGGATACTGCTCATGCCCGCAGTAAGGGTAGTATTCATGGGGACCTCCGGGAAATGGAACTTCTTTGCAAAGGCGGTGCTGTCCTGCAGCTTCTTTTAGCATAATTTTCTGCATTATAAATGTAAAGTAAAATTTATGGATCCAGACACTTTATGGAAGGAATTATGTATGGGACTGCGCGGCGGTGCCGGCCCGGGAGCGGAAAGAGGCAAAAAAATACTGCTGCAGCAAATGGGCTTGCTGCAGCAGTATTTTGTATGTGCGCCCGGCGGCGCACGTTTCTAACCGGTGAAAGTCCGGAATCTGCCCGGCAGCGGGAAAGATACAGCCAAAGGCAAGGGTGTCCACCGTGAGATGGAATCTGAAGGAAGCCGGCGGCAAACCTC
>Ga0256406_1004008_pt1 | contig 17437 bp, 17 predicted proteins | sample RumenRJG_03DNA_FD_185986 | JGI IMG/M metagenome (GOLD analysis project Ga0256406, IMG submission 185986) | Bovine rumen microbial communities from Lethbridge, Alberta, Canada - RJG_03 | ecosystem: Host-associated > Mammals > Digestive system > Stomach > Rumen | place: Canada: Alberta | collected...
CTCTACTTTCCGGGCAAACAGCGTGCGCTGCTGCCCTGACAACCGGTTGTTAGCCAACAGGATTGTTCTTTAAATTTCCGTTCAAATTGCGATCTCGTACTTTTTCAGGGCCCTGGCGCTGTAGCCGTGCCTCAGGAGGATGCCGGCGATCGTGTCCCGGCACCTCATGAGGACGCGCCTGGCGCGCTCGCCGAGCTTGCTGAACCAGTCGCAGACCATCTGCTCGATGATCCTGCGGGCCTTCTTCTCCTTGCCCTTGGCAAGGCAGCCGGCCTTGGCGAGCTTCTCCGGTAGCTCGGAGCACATCCTCACCAGGGTGTCGACGGCCTCTGCGACCGAGCGGTCGTGCACGGCCTCAGAGCACTTGCAAAACAGGCCTCCGATCGTGCGCAGGTCGTCGCAGCCGCGGCGCATGATCCCGGGGAAAACCTCGCGGAGGCAGGCCAGGTTCGCCTCGGCGCTGAGGCTGTCGAAGTCGGTCGAGCGTGACTTGCCAAGGCCGAGCAGCTGCTTCTGGTTCTTGAAGCCGGCCTCGATGCGCCAGCGGCGGTCGTATAGCTGCAGGATGCGCTCTGCGGAGAGCGAGAGATCGGTGCTTCCGATGGCGAGGATCTCGTCGGAGTTCCAGGCCCTCACATAGACCACCTTGAGCTCGATCCCCTCGTCCGTCTCATCGCCCGCGGCCTTGCGCAGCAGGATCTCCGAGCCGATGATCGGGCCGCCGCGCCGCCTGCGGCTCTTGGAGGCGAAGCCCCTGGCCAGATCCGGCAGGCGCCCTTCCCAGTGGAGCCCGCAGCGCCTGCTCTTGCGGCGGCAGGAGGCGCTGCCCATCTTGAGCATGCCGATCACATCGAGGCCGAGCGACTTCATGTTCTTGAGGAAGCCCTCGGACGTGAACCAGGAGTCCACGAGGACATAGCGCAGCGGGATCTCCATCCTGACGGCCCGCGCGGCCCACTCGAAAGCGAGCTCGAACTTGCTCCTCCTGGCGTCCCTGCGTATTGCGGCGCCGCTGGTCCTGCCGTCGCAGGCCTTGGGCTTCGCCTCTGGGCAGGCGTGCTGCGGGTGGTGCTTCTTCTTTTTGGCAGTGCCGCCGCCGACGCCGGCCTTGGCGTCCTTGCTGCTGCTGGCTTTCTTCGCCGCAGGCTTTTCGTCCTCATTCGACGCGATGAGGCGGGCGCCAAGGGAAAAGAAGCTGGTGCCGTCGGTCCATCCGGCCTGGAGGCAGTCATAGCCCTTCACGCTGCATCCGAGGTTGTGGTCATGCGTCCAGGTGCACAGCTCCATGGCGCGGGCGCCGCTGTGCTGGAGCACCGAGTCGTCGAACACCAGGCAGCAGTTGTTTTCCTTGTCGGCCTTGAAGGCCCACTTGGCGGCTGCGGCGCCCGCGTTCATCAGGAGGGAGTTCCAGCTCCCCTCGGGCTTTGCAAGGAAGCCGTATGCGGCGCTCCTGCCGGAGGGCATGAGCGGTGCGGTCTCGCTTGAGGCATAGGCCTTGGAGAGGGTGGGGCGATGAAGGCCGCCTGGACGAGGCCCTTGATCATGCTGAGCGGGGAGGCCTCCCTCGCATCGCCCACGCGGGACTTGCGGAAGTGAGCCCTCCTTGCGGCATTGCCCAGGCGCATGATCCTGTACACGCCGTCTATGGAGGGATCCTTCGATATGCACTCGAACTCGGGGCGGCTGCCTGCTGCGGTTGCGTGGCTTATAATTTTCATGGCGCTTTTTCATCCTTTCAAATCTTTTTTAACAATTTGAATTATAACGCAAAAGCGCCGCCTTCGCAATGCCTTTCCTTGATTTTCCAAGAAAAATTCACAGCATAATCAAAGATCTATTTTCAACGAAATTTAAAGAACAATCCTGTTTGACATCAACAGGTTGAATCAGTTTCACAGGTACCCTTTTGCCCGGAAAGTAGAGAAGAACTGCAGGCATGGGGCGAACAAGGCAGGCATTGGAGGATCGCAATGATCAGGCAGGCAATCGGCATGGGATCTGCTGCTGAAACATTCGTACCGCACCGAATGGTCATTACCGGGGGCGCCGGCTTCATCGGATCGAACTTCGCCCATTACGTGGCCTCCCGCCATCCCGAGGTGATGATCACCGTTCTGGATGCGCTTACCTATGCCGGCAACATCCACAACCTCGATGGGATCGATCCAGCCTAACTTGCGGCCCCTAATGTGTGGGTCGCTTTATCCGTGCCGTCCATGAACGAGAGATCGAGCTTCAGGTCCTGCAGCAGCTCCCTCTGGCTCTTGGTGATAGCGTCCTTCATCTTCCATTTCCCTTCTATTTTCACATACTTGATCTGTTTCAGAACCTCGATCGCATCCTCGACCGTGGCGTTGTTCCTCTTGAGCCAGCCCTTGATGCGGCTGTGGATGGCGCGCCACAGGATCAGCGCCACGAACATGGCGAAGAGCTTGCCGTCGGCCTGGGCGTCGCCCTGTATGTGCAGCCTCCCGTCGCAGAGGCCGTTCTTGGTTGTGTCGAAGCAGTCCTCGACCGCCTCCTTGGAGCGGTAGGCCTCCATGATCTCCTGATCCGTCATGTCCGTGCAGGTGGTGAACAGCACGGCCTTGCCTGCGAGCGCCACCCTCTCCTTGAAGCCCTCCGCGTCTTCGGAGTACTTGAAGCCCCTGCTGTTCCTGGCCTTTTCAACAATGAAGAACGGCCTGAAGCTTGCGGCCCAGGCGTCGAACCCGCTTGCGGGGCAGCGCCTGCACCCTTCAAGCTCCGCCCGCTTCGCGGTCTTCCGCCTCGACAGCGAGTCCATCATTGCCGCGCGCGAGTCGATGTCGCGGCAGATCAGGAGCGCTCCATCGACACCGCCCAGGGTGAACGGGATCCTGCCTGAAACATAGGGGTGGCCGTTGACCTCCCACATGCGCCCCTCCACGTCGTCGTTGACCTCGTGCGCCCACTTGAGGAAGGCCTCGCGCACCGGCTTGATCCTGCTTGGGGAGACGCCGCCAATGAACTTCCACCCTCCGAGGTGGAGCCAGCTGAAGCTGTCCGAGGAGAACCCGCCGTCCATGATCATGACGAGCCCGCGCCTGCTCGGCTTGAGCTGGCATGCCCTCGCAAGCTCGAGGGCGTGGGAGAAGTTCGAGGCGTCGTTGAGCGAGCCGTTGTACGAGCACATGAACAGCGGCATGCCGGTCTCGCGGCAGCAGAACAGGCCCTCGTTGATCTGGGGGAGATCCTCGCCGTCGCGGTTGTAGCCGAAGGAGGCCCTGCGGATCTTGCCCGAGTAGGTCGAGAAAGAGGTCACGTCGTAGAAGATCTGCCTTGCGGCCGGGGCCTGGACGCGGTTCCAGGCCTTGTAGAAGGCGCTGCGCGCCTGCGGATCGAGCCTGACGATCAGATCCCCGGCCAAGCGGCTGTCGAAGGAGGAGTCGACGAGGAACGGGAAGTTGTCGGCGATGAAGGAGTTGAGCTTGGAGAGCGACGAGTGCGCGCCGTCGGCGAGGAAGGCGGCGAGGCCCAGCAGCCTGCAGGCGTCCCTGGTGCCAAGCGCCTCCTGGAGCGCGCCGAGGAGCCCGGTCTCCTCCGCCAGGGCTGCGGAAGCAAGGCCGTAGCCCATCGACATCCCGGAGCCCTCCTCGCGCTCGGCGGCCGGCCTGCCCTTGGGCGCGGGCTTGCGCCCCGCGCCCTCGGCTACGGCCTCCGAGGGAAGCGGGAGCTTCATGAGCTCGTAGTAGAAGGTGTTGGGCATCAGCTCGTCCTTGCCCGAGGCATCCGCCTCGACCCTGCCAATCATCCTGGCCGAAGGGTGGGTCGACCTGCCCGACTTGGTCCTGAGGCGCGGCCCCACGTATGCGTAGAGATAGCGAACCTTGCCGCGCTGCTCGACATACCCGCTGACATCCGGAAGCGGGACCCTGATGAAAGGATAAATCATTTTCCTAAATGCCTATACCCCCTATCTACTTACTGAATAAACGGTAGCACAACGGGCATGAAAAATCAAGGCCTTTCAGGTCTTTTTTATAAAAATAACAAGGAGAAGAATTAGAGGCTAAAGGCGGGAAAGCGGGTCAAAATGCGACCCATACATTAGGGGCCGCAAGTTAGGATCCAGCAAGGCTCACCTTCGTCCATGGCAACATCTGCGATGCCGGCCTCGTCGACAAGGTATTCTCACAGGCCGACTGCTGCGTGCATTTCGCAGCCGAGAGCCACAACGACAATTCGATAGCGCATCCCCGGCCTTTCCTGAAGACGAATGTGGAGGGCACGTTCACGCTGCTTCAGGCCGCGAGGAAGCACGGCGTGCGCTTCCACCACATCTCCACGGACGAGGTGTACGGCGATCTTGCCCTTGACGATCCCTCAAGGTTCACCGAGAGGACGCCGTACAATCCATCGAGCCCCTACAGCTCGACCAAGGCTTCCTCCGACATGCTGGTCAGGGCATGGACGAGGACCTATGGTATCAAGGCAACCATCTCCAACTGCTCCAACAACTACGGCCCGCGCCAGCACATCGAGAAGTTCATCCCGCGCCAAATCACCAACATCCTCTCCGGGATCAGACCGAAGCTTTACGGGGACGGGCGCAATGTGCGCGACTGGATCCATGTCGACGATCATTCGAGCGCGGTGTGGGAGATCCTGACGCGCGGCACCATAGGGGAGACCTACCTGATTGGGGCTGATGGAGGGCGCAGCAACATCGACGTGCTCAGGCTGATCCTGAGGGCGATGGGCAGGGCGGAGGATGATTTCGACTGGGTGCGCGACCGCCCGGGCCACGACCGCCGCTATGCCATTGATTCGTCAAAGCTTCGCGCGGAACTCGGCTGGAGGCCCAGGCACGTGGACTTCTACAAGGGCCTTCTGGAGACCATCAGGTGGTATGAGGAAAACAAGGCCTGGTGGCGTCCTGCCAAAGCAGCAACGGAAGAGAAATACGCCGGGAAGGGGCAGTAGGAATGAAAAGCATCACATCTGGTAACTTCACATTCACCACGACCGGGATAGAGGGGTTGATCGTTGTTGATGCAAAATCCTACGGCGACCAACGCGGTTATTTCATGGAGACGTACAGGAAGCCCGACTTTGCAAAGGGAGGGATAACCTGTGACTTCGTCCAGGACAATCAGTCGCTGTCTGGCAGGTACGTGCTTCGCGGCCTGAATTACCAAATCAAGCATCCGCAGTCAAAGCTGGTCCGTGTGGTGAAAGGCGCGGTGTTTGACGTTGCAGTCGACCTGAGAAGGGGCTCGAAAACCTTCGGGAAATGGGAAGGCGCGATCCTGTCAGAAGAAAACCGCAGACAGGTTTTCATACCACGCAATTTCACACATGGCTTCCTGGTCATGTCAGAACAAGCTGAATTGTCCTACAAGTGTGACGATGTCTACCATCCGGACGACGAGGGTGGCCTGATGTGGGACGATCCCCGGATAGGCATCGAATGGCCTGCTCCGCTTGGGGAACAATGCTTTGACAGGTCAAAGCTGGTTCTAAGCGACAAAGATAAAAGCTATCCGCCCATTGGGGATGAGTTACAGGACAAATGATGTATTCCCGGGTAAAAATAGGATCGAACGCCGATATCATAAGTAGAAGAACCAAGCCGCGATGATTGGATTGAGGTTAACCTGACAGACGTCAATAACAGAGACGTTCAATCAAATCCATAAGAAAAATCTCTTTCCAATCACAGAAGATCTACATATTTAAAGTGAATATAAAGTTTAGAAAAGATTGCGAGAATCGTAAGTACAGAAAGCCAAAGCAAATGGTACCTGTTTCAAACATTAGAAACCTAGATCCTATAATAAAAATAAAAGTAGTCAGAAAATAAATTTTAGGAAGAAATAAATAATTTCCTCAACATTGATCATATATAGAATATAAAAAATTATTAACGAGTAAAAACATATAGATTGTTTGAATTTATAAGTTGCAGATAAATATTAAAAATTAGAATCTATATTATAAAAATAAAGAAGGTTAATAAAATGTATATCGCAAACTTAAATAATTGCTGGTTTACTAATGTTGGCGAGGGATTTATTGATATAGGGGTCTATGCGTTATTTACAAAAATTAAAACCTCGCTTGACTATATTCAATATGGGGCATTATCAAATATGTCCAATTTTTATTTAAAGAATTTACGATCGGAAAACAATATAAAATTATCAGATTTAAATACAGTAAGAAACAACGTAATAAAAAATCAAGTAAGAATCTCTAATTATTTCTACCCTGATTTAATAATTGCCCCGGGAATGTTTGCGACAAAAGGTTTTGTTAACGGAGATGATAATAGTGAGATTGCTATTATGAGAGAAATAAAATCTCACGGAGGTGAAGTTGGTTTTTTAGGGTTAGGATGTGCTGAATATTCAAGAAAAGAAGCAGACTGTTTTTTGAAGACATTAGAAAAATTGAATCCTCTCTTTGTTGTTACAAGAGATCAAAAAACATACGATCTCTTAAATAATTATATAGAATGCTATCAAGGGATTGATTGTGCTTTTTGGATTGATGAAGTTTACAACCCCAAAGGAATAAAACATAAAGATTATATAATATCAACATTTAATAGGTCTGATGAACCGGAAGATCTGTGTCAACATCCCGAATTTATTCGTCCATGGCATATGCAATATTTTTTAACGAACAAAAAGACAAAATTTTTACGTAAAAAAAATATAATGATATCAGATAGTCCATATGAATACATTACTTGGTATGCAAATGCTAAATTGGTGTATACAGATTTGCTTCATGCCACAATTATTAGTCTGCTCTTTAATACTCCTGTTAAGTTCTATCCTGTCGACAAAAGAAGTGATGCAATCCTCTCTCTTTCTGGTCTTTTAAAGGATCAATATGGTTTTCTGTTATTAGATCTGAAAATATTAAGGGAAATAAAAGATAAAGAAGAAGAATATATAATCAATAAATTAAGAAAAATGATTTAAGCATATGATATGATGGTCTAGATCATGTTAATACTTTGATTAAAGTTATCTTTAACTTATAATTTATCGCTAACAATTGATTCAATAAAAGAATACCGCAAAATGGAAAATAAAAAAAAGTATGTTATTTTTGGGGCAGGGTGGTTTGGCGTTCAAGCACTAAAGCTCATCGGAAAAGAAAAAATTGAATTTTATGTTGATAATGATGTTAAAAAAGATGGTTCATATATAGAAGGAATTGAAGTTTTACTTGCAAAAAAAATATATGATCAATTAAAAACAAAAAATATAATCATTGCCGTAAGTGAAGAATATTATAATGAAATTATTGAACAGTTAAATTCAAATGGAATTAAAAAGATAATTTTATTTAAAGATTTTGGAAGAGAGATTATAAGAAGTCAGATTAAAAATCGAAAAAATTACATAGAAGTATATAATAAGGCGATAAACTGGGTTCTTTCTAACACGCTTAAAGAAGAAACTGGCTCATCTGTTGTTTGTACAAGCACATTGAGAAAAGGATATCCAGAAGTAACTGGATATTTTATTCCAAGTCTTATTCGGGCAGGATATAAAAGTCTTGCAATTGAATACGCCAAGTGGTTATGTTCAATTCAACATGATGATGGGGCATGGTGGGATACAGATAACAAAGCTCCATATACATTTGATTCTGCACAGGTTTTAAAAGGCCTGCTTTCGATAAGAAAAATAGCATCGTTTGTAGACAGTCACATAATTAAAGGTTGTGACTGGTTGATTACAAATATTCAAAAAGATGGACATGTAACTACAAGTAACGAAAGCGCTGTAGGAAATACAAAGGTCTGCTCAGAGTTAATTCATTTGTACTGTTTATCTCCCTTAATTGAAGCGGCAGACATTTTTAATAAGAACGAGTACAAAGAGAAAGCAATCCTTGCCTTAAATTACTACAAAAAAAATTTTACAAATAAAATCCTTGATTTTGATATTCTCTCCCATTTTTATGCTTATATCATAGAGGCCTTGCTTGATTTAGGCGAATTTTCATTAGCTAGAAATGCGATGGAGAAGATAGACAAGTTACAAGCAGAAGATGGTTCCATTCCAGCATATAGATGTACTCACTGGGTTTGTTCTACTGGAATTTTTCAGTTTGCCGTCATTTGGTTCCGTTTAGGTGATTATGATCGCGGCGAACGTGCTTTTAGATACGCTATGTCTTTACAAAATAATACAGGTGGATGGTATGGAAGTTATCCATCAGCTGATAATAAAGAACAAAACAATTACTTTGCCTTTTCTGAAATAAGCTGGGCTGTTAAATTTTTCTTAGACGCATTAAATTATCGAAATATTTTAAATTTCGAAAATCTATCTTCAATTTTCTTAGACCATATAGATAAAGAAGATGGTAGATATAAATTTATTCTAAATGAAGTTGGCAAATTAAATAAAAATTCAAAAGTTCTTGATGTTGGATGCGGCAAGGGACGATATTTAAATAATCTTATCGTGGATAATCCTGACATAAACTATTATGGAGTTGATATTTCTTCTTCGGTTCTAGACTACATAGTTGATAAAAGGATTAGCACGCGGCTGGGAAGTTTAACAAATATACCATTTGAAGACGACTTTTTTGATATTGCCTTCGCTTGCGAAAGCCTAGAACACAGTATTGATATAAAAGCATCTATAAAAGAACTAGCAAGAGTTGTTAAACCTGGTGGACACATTATTATCATAGATAAGAATGCCAAATCGCTTGGGGTCTTAAAAATTGAAGAATGGGAACAATGGTTTACGGCTTCTGAATTAAAAAAAATGATGGCTTTATTTTGCGATAAAGTTGAAGTTATCGATGACCTTTTATATGATAATAACAAACACGATCTTTTTATAGGTTGGAATGGTCTTGTTAATAGTAAAAGAAACATCATTTAACAGATACGGTGAATAAATCCCTATTGATCTAGATCACATTTGACTGGGCGGATTTTCGCCGCCTGGAGCTCTTTGGAAATTTCATAAATGAAAGTGCAAGTGATGTCGGTCACGGTTTAGAAAACTCGTGGCTAAGTGACTGAGAAAAATAATAATTAAAATTAATTACTTAGCCAATTAACTGTTTTGCCGATCTTTTTTGTCTGTACTGAAAGTGTTTTAATGCGCTTGGGAACTTCATTTATCTGCAGGTGCATTGATGGAATTGGGGACGCTGAAACTCAAGCTCGAGGAGCATGTTGCTTCCCGCGGCTTTTCCAGCGTCACCGCATCCCGCTTCGACGAGATGAAAAGGCAGTACCACGAGCTGCTTGCCCAGCACGGCTTCACTCCAGGATCAGACGAATGGGTGGACTGCGACGACTACATCGAGTACCTACGCATCCACTCGCAGCACATCTCCAGGACCTGGTTCGGCGCCATCCCCGGCATCATGGCCGAGATCAGGGAACGCTGGGCCGGGCTTGATCCGCGCAAGATCGACTTCCACCCGCTCGATGTTGTCCTCACTGTCATCCTCCTTGCGAGGCTTGGCAACGTCACCGACACTGCCGGCATCGCCGGCTACTGGCGCAAGAACAACCCCATCCTCCAGATCCTCATGCCCGGCATGCCGGATCCCAAGTGGATGATCTCGACAGCCACCCTCCACGCCGTTATTACGCTGGCGCCGGAGAAAGTTGTTGTCGGCTTCTTCACCAAGTACTTCAACGAGATCAAGGCAATGGCGGAAACTGTTGCAGAGCTTGGCGAGGGCGCCGGCAAGCGCTTCAGGCCCACGCTCGGAGGCGACGGGCAGGAGATGCGCTCCTCGTACAAGAAGGGAGAGTACGACCGCAAGGGCAAGGGCGCCAACTGCATAAGCGTCTTCGAGTGCGACAGCAAGACCGTCATATCCTGCACCGCCAGGGACAGGAAAAACCAAGAGGCTGACGCCTTCATCGAAATGCTCAAGAACATGGGCGCGATCGACAACTGCGTGTTCTACGCCGATGCCATCAACACCAGGCCGAAGCTGACCGACTACCTCGACAGCGCCGGCTGCGACTGGATCCTCCCGGTCAAGCGCAACAACGGCAACATGAAATTGAACTTCGCCATCGAAAGCAGATTCGTCTCCTTGATGGACAAGGGAGGGATCCAGTTCTCCTGCTCGTTCAAGGAAAAGCGCCACGGCAGGAAGGAGGGGTCCGATTTCCCGGCCATCCCGGCTTCCGAGATCGACCCGAAACTCCTGGAGAAGTTCCCTTCAACGAAGAGCATCATCCGCTGCGAGAAAGCCGTGCGGCGCGTCCTTTCATCCAACCCCGGCGGAGCTGCCAGCGGCCCCGCCAGGCGCGCCTCGCACCTCATCTCTTCGCTTCCATGCGACAAGGAGGGCTTCGAGCAGGCCGTGCACTCCATCAGGGTGCGCTGGGCCTGCGAAGCCCACCACAACACGCTGGACGTCGTCATGATCATGACAGCGTCAGGGCCTGGAACAGGAACTGCCTGAGCTTCACGGCTGGTTTCAACAAGATCGCCTGCAACGTAGCCAACTGGGCCAGGCACAGGATGCCGTACGAAGGCTGGGGCAGGTCAAGGCCTGCAAAGCCCGGATCCAATCCCAAGCCCGTGTCGTTCAAGACAGCGTTCGAGGTGATGTCCAATCCCGAAAAGGCAATGAGGCACCTCCTTGAATACCTGCTCGAAGGCAACCGGCTGGACGAAGCCAAGCCTGAAAGCAGCGAAGGCTGACAGCCTCCGCCAACCCCCCGCACCCTCAGCTCACCAAATTCCCCACAAACCACGCCCAAGGCAGCCGGATAACGTCTGCCTTGGGCGCAATCCGCGGGCAATCAGCCGCAGATCGCCACTTTCATTTGTGAAATTTCCAAAGAGCTCCTGGCGGCGAAAAACCGCTGGGTCAAATGTGATTTAGATCAACACGGATTTATTCACCGTATTTAACAGACTTTTGAAAGTTTTTCCACATTAAACTATTTTAACTTTTTTAATATGAATAATAAATTCCTCACGTTGTCTCATTGAGATCACAGCCTTTGTTTAATTTGCACGGTTCTTACTCAGGCTGTTTGCTGGATAGTTGATGGAACATTTGCAGATGAAGTCAGTGAACTTGATGGAACTTGTTGACTTGCTTTAATTATATAAATAATTTGGGATTAGATATGGATAAAGTAATTGCTTATGGATGCGGTACATATTTTTTTGAACATCAGAATTTATTAAAGAATACTGAAATTTTAGCTTATTGCTACACTCATCACTACGATGCCTTTGATAAAGTAAATATGTTTATCCAAAAAGCTCCAATTATCACAATTGAGCAATTAACTCTTTATAAATTCGATTATCTGATAATTTGTACAACAGGTGACTCTGCTAAACAGATTTTAAACCTGCTAGTCAGGAATAATTTTATTTCACCTAATAAAATAAAAACAATATGTCCTGACGATTGTTCAGAAGCGAATTATCTTTTAGAAAGGTTGAACACGATAGACTCTTTCACAGAGAAAGAAAGTTTAAAGTTTGGAAACAGACTTATGTTTTTATCCTTGTTAGAATTTCAAGAGATGTTTTTGAAAGTTAATGAAAGGCTTGAAAAAATTGAAAAGAAAATTGATGTTGGATTATCTGATAAAGAAAATAAATATAAAGTTGTGAAAAGCAGGATATTTGATCTTGATTTAAAATTTAGAGATCGTTTTTTATCTGTTACTGTTCCAGTAGTAGAAAATGAAATTAATCATAATCAATACTTCGATCTTAGTAAGTTCGATTTTAAACCAGGAGATGTTGTTGTTGATATAGGAGCAAATGTCGGAGTGGTTTCTATATATTTGGCAAAAAAATATCCATTTTTAAAGATATTCGCATTTGAGCCAAGTAAGGAAAACTATAAAAATTTCCTATATAATCTTAGACTAAACAATGTCAATTCTGAATGTATACATGTATTTAATTTTGCGGTTACAGGAAACGGCCGATTAGTTCAAATGCATGAAAGGAGATATGATTCTGGTTCTGCCTCGGTTGATTCGAGTCTTTTCGGCACAAATGACCATAATGACGGTAATTTTATTCAATCCATTACTCTTTCTCAGATTTTTACTAAGTTCAATTTATCTAAAATAAAATTATTAAAAATTGATTGTGAAGGAAGTGAGTATGAAATTTTCGATAAATCGACAGAATCTCTATTAAACAAAATATCAGCTATTGCATGTGAATTACATTGGACTGACCAATCAGGAAGGGTAAAGCCATTTAATTTGTTGCAATATTTAAAAAAACATGTTCCTCTTATTTCATCTACATACAGCAAAATGTGTATTGACTCAGATTTATAATCGAAAATCCCAGCCCAAATGTGTAGTTTAAATTTCCTCCGGCGTTGCCATTGACTGGCCATGCTCTGGATTCAGTAGCCGCTCTCGAACTCTTTCATGAACGAGAGGTCGGTAAGTCTGTTTAACTCCATGAACGCAGGTTTAAGACGCTGCCGGCCGTGATGCCGCGCGATCCCTGATCTGCATTTTACAAAAACGGAGATGCGGCTGGGCGGGCAGGACCGCCTGGCACGGCCGAAGGGTGCTCCGCAGTGGCGCAAAATGACGCATTTGGCGGCATTGGGGTGGGGCGCTTGGCGATGCAGGGCGACTGCGGCCCCGGCGCGGTCTCCTGCCCGGGCCCGCCCCCGGTTCCCCTGCCGCCCCTGGGCGCCTTCCTCCTGCGCGGCCCGGCCTTCTCGCTTTTCGAATCGAACAGCATGTGCCGGTACGTGCCCTCGTTGCACAAGGCCGAGAGCCCCTGGCGCACGAACGCGAGGATCCAGGCGCGGGCGTCGGCCTGGGTGCACGGCGGCCTCAGGGCGTCCTTGAACCTCGGAAGGCCGCTCACCCTCGCGTCCGAGGCCGCGCGGCGGGCCATGTCCCTCCACGAGGCCGCCTCCTCCTCGAGCATGGCCATGCTGCGGGCCATGGAGTCGAGCCTCGCCGAGAGCTCGACGCACTTCCTCCGCGCGGCGGCGGGCCTCATGGCCGCCGCCTGCTGGGGGGAGATGAGGAGGAAGGGCGCGCCCATGCCTCAGCCCCCGATGCGCCTGCCGTGGCGGAACAGCCTCTTGCACTCCTCCTGGGAGCAGTGCCTTCCGTCCACGATCCTGCCTATGTGCTTGCGCTTCTCGACGCTCCTGCCGTTGACGCGCGAGTAGGAGCTGAGCACCACGTGCACGAGGCCCGGGCCTCCCCACGCCATGCGGGCGCCGGGGATGCCAAGGGGGAAGCCCTCGACCTGCGATGGATCGGGCAGCGGGTGCTTCCTCGCAACTGAAGGCATCGAAGCCTGGCGCGCCTTGGGCGGCGCGGGCTTCCTGCGCACGTGCTTGCGCTTGGGCCTTGGCTCCTCCCTCCTCCTGCCGCCGCGGGCGCAGAGCCTGCGCTACTCCCCAATCGGCACGTGCCTGCCGTCGACCACCCTGCCTATGGCCCTGGCCGTGCTCCCGGGCTTGCCGCCGCGCCTGAAGCAGGTCCTGACGATGACGGTCCAGTTGCCCGAAACAAGCTTGAGCCTGGCCTTGGGGTTGTCGGAGGGGAACCCCTCCACGTCTTCCGGCTTCACCTTTGCGCCTCCATGGCGTTTTTGTAGTGGATCTTATATCTACAACTACAGGACGGAAAGCCTGAACTTGCAAGTGCTTTTAATTGTTTTTCAAATGATTTTATTCGATCAATCCGCCCTCCGGGATGAGCGGATTTGATCACCGCGCGGCGGCCCTCAGGACGCTGCCTCCGACGCCACCCTCGAGGCCGCCGCGGCGATGTGCGGGTTCGAGTACGGCCCCTCGACCGTGCCGTCGGCAAAGAGCCTGCGCAGCTGCCCGCGCGTGAGCGCCCTGCGGCCCTGCCCGGAGAGCGCGGCGAGGAACCTGCCCTGGTGGAGCTTGCGCCGCGTCAGCGAGTACCCGGTCGCGTCGACGTGCAGGCAGGTGCAGCGCGTCCTCGAGCGGTTGAGGCTTATGATCCAGTACTCGCGCCCGGGATCGTACTTGATCCCGAAGCCCCCGCTCACGAGCATGGCGTAGTGCTTGCGGATCCCCCACGAGGCGCTCACCGGCTCCTCGAGCAGGCAGATCACGCCCGAGGCGAACAGCCCGCCGCCGCCCCCGGGCAGGAACGTGAAATCGCCGTCCAGTGCGCTCATGCCGCGCCTCCCATTGCAAGCCTCAAAAGGATCTCAAGCGACGCAGGATCCGGGGCGCGCCCCTCGTACTCGATCTCGCCGCACCGGGCCTTGATCACGAGGCGGAACCCGGGCGGCGCGGCGGACCCCGCGGATGCCGCCGGCATTGAAGTCGTTGCTGCCGTTGCAGGCGTTGCAGGGATTGCAGCCGTTGCATGGGCTGCGGGCTGCGGCAGCGCTTGCGCGGCGCCCTGGTGGCGGAGCCTGTCGATGGCGTTCCAGCGCCTCTTGACCAGGCGCGGCGGCGTGGCCGTGCCGAGGCTGAGGCACTGCGCGACCGGGCCGGTGAAGCTGCCGGCGAGCGCTGGCGACAGCGCGCGCAGATCTGCTGTCACGAAGTCGGTGTAAAGGAACAGCTCGATGGCGGCAAGCTGCGCCGGGGAGAGGGGCTCCATCAGATTGCAGCTTCCGAGCCACGGCAGGTGCGGCCTGAGGTCGGCCCGCCTCGAGGCAGGCACGTGCCGCTCGAACCAAGGGGTGTGGCGCCCTTCCACCACCACGTCCGCGATGCCCAGGCCGCCCGTGTCGATCGCGCGCTCAGCGGCGCAAGGCTCAGCGGCAGGCCGCCTGGGCGCTGCTGCGGGCCCGGCCGCCGGCGCCGGCACGATCACGACCGGATCTGAGTCGCTGCAGCGTTCCCCGGGGCCTGCCTTCTCCGACTCGGCCCTCGCCTTGATCTCGCCGAGGGCGCGCTCCTGGGCACGGCGCGAGAGGCATGAGGTGCGGTCGGTGAAGAAGGACTTTCCAAAGTGCTTCCACCCAAGGCGGTAAAGCAGGGTCTTGTCGGTGATGCCGAGCCTGCGGTTGATCTCGCAGGGGCGCAGCTCGGTCTCGATGAGCGCCCGCAGCGCCAGCTTGTGGACCTGGCTCTGCACGGCGGAGAAGTCGATGTCTTTGTAGTCGTCTGGAAACATGTGGCCTCCTCGTTCAGGATGGCCCCATGGTCTCAAAACGTCTCAGGCATTATGATGGGGGTTATCGAACACAGTTACTGCGGAAAGCTGAAGCATTCGCCCGAGGAGATGGTGTTCCTGGCCGTGCCGGTGACGCTCATGACGAATGCCGTGCCGCCGCGGCCGAGGGCCGAGGCGGAGCTGGCGCAGAGCAGCCTGCCCTGGCGCTCGTCGAGCTCCGGGAGCATGCGGGCGAGCACGTCCCTCGTCAGTTCCTTGGTAATCGCTTCCAGTGCCATCGGCAGCCTCCACAGCATTATTCTGCACTGGTGGAAGCTTGCCATACTGTCACAAAATAATGTCACCTGTTTTGTGACAAAGTAATCAATTTATTTCGTGACAGTTCCTAACCTGCGACAGCGGCGGCAGCAACGGCAGCCACATCTGGCTGTGGAAGTATTACGTCCAGCGCCTCGCCGACGAGTCGGGCCTGGAGGTGTGGGTGTCGCACTTCCCCACCGGCGCTTCGAAGTGGAACAAGATCGAGCACCGGCTGTTCTGCCGCATCTCGAAGAACTGGCAGGGCCAGCCGCTGCTGGATGTCGAGACCGTGGTCAGCCTGATAGGCTCGACCACCACGGAAAAGGGCCTGCCCGTGCTAAATCCGCTTAACCTCGATCACTTATCCATGTGCTTCGATCACCTTTCCGCAGGCTTCGAACAGCAACAGCTTTGAACGGCAGTCCGTAACATTCCGACTGCCGTCCGTTTCATCAAACCAGTCCGCATCCTTGCAAGTCCAGATCCGCCTCCTCGCACCCCAGTGCGCAACCTTGAAAGCACGATCCGTCTGAAAAAGGCGATCCGCAACTTCAAAGTCCGATCTGCATCCTCGATGATCCATACGGGACCTCGAATGCGAGATCCGCAACTTTCATGAATTGCAGTAACAGGCTGTTATGCATATGTTCTATTAAGTTAACTTTTCTTTTGAATCCGCAACATCGAACCAAAGTCCGCAACTTTATTTCAAAAGTGGATGATCTGTCACAAAAAGCCGGCATGGCGCCGCAGGGCGGGGAAAGGCACCCGGAACGGCGGCTCCGGCTCCAGCCCTTGAAAATCAAGGACCTCCCATGTCGCTGGACGCATGATGAATGCTGATTTTAAAGCGTTTTTATCAGAAACGCTTGATCTGTGTCCGTAAAAAGCATTCGCAATACTCTGTTCTAAAAGGAATTTGCCATTTGACTGGACGCGGGCCGCGCCTGAGAATGGCCCCGCGCGGCGGATGTCCCGCCGCGCTTTCCTGAAACAGAAGGAGTTTTCATGTCACAAGGAAAGAACCTTACAACCGGGCAGCTCAGGGGGATCTGCGAGGATCTCCTGTGCAGGATCCCGCAGCGGGGCATCGCCTCGAGGCGGGAGTGCTCGGCGTCGACGGTCTCGCGCATACGCGACGAGATGCAGGAGGCGGGCCTCGACTCGGCGGCCGCGCTGGAGGCCATGGGCGACCAGGCGCTGGTCGAGATGCACTTCGGCAAGGGCAAGGCCGGCATAGGCAGCGACGGCTCGACCATCACGGTGCTGCGCGAGTCGCGCAGGAAGAGCCCTGGCGAAGGGCCGGAGGTGCTCGTGCCCGACTTCGACGAGCTGGCCGACTTCGTCATCGAGAACCGCGTGCAGCGCGCGCTGGCCTATGCGGACTACAGGAGGGACTGCTGCAGGGAGCGCCTCAAGCCAGTCTGCCGCACCGTCTTCTACGAGCGCCTGAGGGCCGCCCTGCGCAGGAAGGCAGGACCCTCGGTTTACATGCCGCAGGCGCGCAGGTACGGCGAGGCGGCGGCCATCGACTACTGCGGCGACACGTTCCGCGCGGTCTCGCCCGAGGGCGTGGAGAGGGAGTACGCCGTGGTCGTGCTCGCGTGGGCCGCGAGCAACATGGTCTACGCCGAGCTCATAGCCGGCCAGGACACCGCCAGCACCTGCATCGCGGTGGCCCACGCGCTGCAGCGCTGGCAGTGCGCGCCCAGGGTGCTCCTGTGCGACAACGCCAAGTCGATGGTCACGTCGCACAGGATCGGCAGGGAGCCGGTTTTCAACCAGGCGTTCATCCACTACATGCACCAGCTGGACATCTCGGTGGAGGCCAACAATCCGTACAGTCCGAGTTCCAAGGGCTTTGTGGAGCTGTCAGTCAGGCTTGTGCAGGACCGCGCCCTGACGGTATCTGTGAACGACAACCCCACTGGCAGGGCGAGCCTGCCTGAGTATCATCAATGGTGTCCGATGGGATGCCTGCCATGGGGCGGCCTGGGGGCTGCCGCCCGGGGGAACTCAGAGGACGGGAGG
>Ga0256406_1004009_pt1 | contig 17437 bp, 11 predicted proteins | sample RumenRJG_03DNA_FD_185986 | JGI IMG/M metagenome (GOLD analysis project Ga0256406, IMG submission 185986) | Bovine rumen microbial communities from Lethbridge, Alberta, Canada - RJG_03 | ecosystem: Host-associated > Mammals > Digestive system > Stomach > Rumen | place: Canada: Alberta | collected...
CTTCAACACGTCGATGCTGGCGATGTCCGAGGGCGGGATGTCGTTGATGTTGCTCTGCTGGAAACCGTCAACGATAAACAACGGGTCGTTGCTCTGCGTCACTGAAGAGGCTCCGCGCACGCGGATGTTGATGTCAGCACCAGGCTGTCCGTCAACGGTGGTCACCTGCACGCCGGCTATCTTGCCCTGCAAAGCCTCGGCAGCCGAAGCTACAGGCACTGCGGCAAGGCGTGCGCCTGAAACCGAACCCACCGAACCGGTGAGGTCCTTACGCACTGCACTGGTGTAACCCAGCACAACCACCTCGTCGAGTTGGTCAAGATTTTCTTTCAATACGATTTGCTGGCTACTGCCCACATGAACTTCTTGGGTCTCCATACCCACATAAGAAATGACAGCAATCTTGCCTTTCTTCAGGTTCAATGAGAACTTACCATCAAGATCAGTTACTGTACCGTTCGCTGTGTTGCCCTTTTCCACCACCGTGGCGCCAATAACAGGTTCATTGTCTGAGCCTATCACCGTGCCTGATACGAGGCCTTGGGCGAACAAAGAAGAAGGTGCAAGCAAGAATAATGCCATAAGGCAAATTCTAAAGAGTTTGTTCATTGCATCTTTCATTTGGCTTTTAGTTTGTTTTTTAATATTTGATAAGTTTAAAAGTTTTGTCTTTAGGTAGAGGCAAAGTTTGTCTGTTTCTTTGCAAAGTTAACACTATTTATGCAATTAAACAAGAACTTCTTTATTCAATATAGATATACTGGCATATTCTATAGACGAAAATCACTATAATATATGCTATTCATACCTTGAATTTTGATACCTTAAAAGTAATCTTAACGCTTGTAATACAAGTTTAACCAAGCCCTAAGGCACACCCCCGGCGCCCTCCCCATATTAAATAAGGTGTAAGCATGCATGCCAATGCCCACACCATGACCGTGTTGTAACAAAAAAGAAACAAGGCTAAGACAGTCATTAAAAGTTTTATTAGTAACTTTGCATCACAAAGCAAAAATGAATACACAAGGCACTTTTCACCCATTCGCGACAGCGTTGCTGGCGTGGTTCAATGTCAATAAGCGCGACCTGCCGTGGCGACATACCCACGATGCCTATGCCATCTGGCTCAGTGAGGTTATCCTCCAGCAAACACGCATAGCCCAAGGCACGGCTTATTGGCTGAGGTTCATGCGTGCTTATCCCACAGTAGAGGCACTTGCGGCAGCCAGCGAAGACGATGTGCTGCGCCTATGGCAGGGGTTAGGCTACTACAGCCGCGGAAGAAACCTTCACAAAGCGGCTCAGCAGATTGTTGAAATGGGGCATTTCCCCGATGAAATGGGCGAAATTTGCAAGCTAAAAGGCGTTGGCCCCTATACGGCAGCAGCCATAGCGTCATTCGCCTTCGGCCTTCCCGTAGCGGCTATAGACGGCAACGCCTTCAGAGTGATGGCCCGCTACTTCGGCATATCCACACCCATCAACACCACCGGGGGCCGTCACACCTTCGAGGCACTGGGCAATGAGCTCGTGCCCGTCACACGGTCGGCCGACTTCAATCAGGCTGTGATGGATTTTGGCGCTACTCTTTGCACCCCCACGTCGCCTGCCTGCCCTGCCTGTCCGCTCATGGAGGGCTGCCAAGCGCTGCGCTCCGGGCGCGTAAACGAGCTGCCCGTGAAGCTCAAGACGGTGAAGGTGAAGGAGCGGCACATGAGCCTTATATATATAAGGTATAAGGATCAGACCGCCATCTGCCGCCGTTCGGGGCACGATATCTGGCAAGGGCTGTGGCAACCGCTGCTCATTGAGGGCTCCGAGATGCCCGCTCTCAGCGGCCGTCTCACCCTTTTGCGCAGCCAAGTGAGGCATGTGCTCACCCACCGCGTTATCCTGGCCGACTTCTATCTGCTCCAATCCGGCACCCGCCCCACCCTGCCTGAGGGCTATATATGGATTCAGGAGAGCGAGCTGGGCCATTACGCCCTGCCCCGACTGGTGCAGAAGCTGGTTGAAGACGTCAGAAAAGAAACTCTTAAACATCAAACAATATGATTAAAAAACTATTTTTCATGCTGCTGCTTGCAAGCTCCGTGCTCTCGGCATCGGCACAAGTAGAACGTCCTAAGCTCGTCGTAGGCCTTGTGGTAGACCAGATGCGCTGGGATTATCTGTATTATTATTACAACGAATACGGCAACGGAGGCCTCAAGCGTCTGCTCAACGAGGGATTCTCATGTGAGAACACGCACCTTAACTACACACCAACGGTAACGGCAGTGGGCCACTCCACCATCTTCACCGGCGCCTTCCCCTCTGTGAGCGGCATTGCCGGAAACAACTTTACCATCAACGACAAGGAGGTGTATTGCTGCACCGACAATGGCGTGAAGAGCGTTGGATCAAACAACTCAGCCGGACAGATGTCGCCACACAACATGCTTGTCACCACCATAGGCGACGAGCTGCGCATCGCTACCAACTATCAGTCAAAGGTCATCGGCGTTTCTCTCAAAGACCGCGCTTCCATCTTGCCCGCCGGACAGTCGGCCAACGCAGCCTATTGGTGGGACACCAAGGCAGGACAATTCGTCACAAGCACTTACTATATGAACGAGCTGCCACAGTGGGTAACCGACTTCAACAAGGCCAACCACACCAAACCGGGCTTCGACATCAAGACGTCCAACCTCGGAGTGACCGTAACCTTCAAAATGGCAGAGGCTGCCCTGAAGAACGAACAGCTGGGCAAGCACGACGCAACAGACATGCTCACCGTGAGCATATCGTCTACCGACGCCATCGGACACACCTACAGCACACGCGGAAAGGAGAACCACGACGTGTATATGCAGCTTGACAAAGACCTCACAACCTTCCTCAACACCCTCGACAGCGAGGTGGGCAAGGGCAACTACCTGCTCTTCCTGACGGCCGACCACGGCGCAGCTCACAACTATAATCAGATGAAGAGCCACAAGATACCGGCCGGAGCGTGGGACTATGACAAGACAACCACCGAGCTGAACACCTATCTGAAGGGTAAGTTCGGCATGAGCCAGAACCCCGTTATGTTTGAAGACAACTATCAGTTCTTCTTCAACGACAGCCTCATCGTAGCCTGCGGAAAGAAGAAGCAGGACCTCATCGACGCCTCACTGCAGTGGCTTCGCAACGACCCACAATTTGTTTATGCAGTAGACAATGAGAAGGTTGCTACGGCAACCATGCCCGACATCTTCAAGAAACGCATCATCAACGGCTACTTCCCACACCGAAGCGGAGAGATAAGCGTGGTTACCCGCCCGCAATTCTTCGGCGCTCAAGACAGCCCAACCTACAAGGGCACACAGCACGGACAGCCATATCCCTACGACACACACATACCCTTGGTGTTCATGGGCTGGCACGTGGCCCACGGGCAGAGCAACATTCACTACGACATGACCGACATCGCCCCCACCGTATGCGCCATGCTGCACATACAGATGCCCGACGGATGCGTGGGCACAGCCATACCGGAGATAGCCAAGTAGGCTAAAGTTAAAAAGTGCGGCAGGCCATGAAGCTTGCCGCATTTTTTGTCTTGCACGGCAAAAAGGGCCTTTCTGCACTGCAAAACAGGCCTTTTCACGAGGCAAAACAGGCACTTTCAGACACCCAAACGGGCCTTTTTGCAACGCCACATTTATTCTTCTGACTATCAACTTTTTACAAAACACATTATAAGATGCATCTTTTTACTGCAAAAAACAGTTTTGGCCTGCCGACAGAATATTCTGACACAAATATTACAATATGAAGAAACTGGCCAAGAAAGTGTAATAATCCCGCAGAATGGGAGTCTATATAATATGTAAAGACAAACCAGATGGACGATAAATTTATCATAGACCATATTCTGAAAAGCGGCAACAGCAATGGCTACAAACTCATCGTGGCCAAATATTCGGGGCTGCTTTTCTCTAAAGCTGTCGGTGTTATAAAAGACGAAACCGCCGCAAAAGACATTGTGCAACAAGCCTTTATACGTGCATACTCACGACTCAGCTCGTGGAACGGTGCCTCGCTTGGCCCATGGCTCACTGCCATTGCCGTTCATCTGGCCCTCAATGAGCTGGAAAAGAGGCGCAGGCTAGTCACCCAACCGCTGAACGGACGCGAGGCGGATGCCGCCGATGAGGGCTATAGCCAAGAACACGAAGAACTGCTGCAGCGCATGGAGGCGGCCATTAGCAGGCTGCCTGAACGAGACAAGCGCATCATCCGGCTACATTACTACAAAGGAATGAAAACCAAGGACATTGCCCTGGCCCTAAATATGAGCACGGGCAACGTGCTGATAAAACTACACAGAATAAGAGAACAACTAAGAAAGGACATGCAAGATGAAAACAATGAATGACAACGACATAGACAAGCTCATAGCCGAAAGTCTGAAGAGGGAGGCCATTCTGGACGACATCAACCGCCAGGTGATGAAGAGCGTAAAAGCCAAAACCCGAAAACGAGGGAGGCAAAAATGGGGCAAGCTGCTGCTCACATGCTTCGGCCTGCCGCTCATCGTGCTTGCACCCACGGCGTGGATGGTGCTTTGTGCCAACCAGGAATCCAATCCTTGGTTCACAGGAGCCCTGCTGCTCGGCTTGGCCGGCTTCGTGCTGCCCGCCATCTGGCTCACCAACAACTTGATGAAAGATTTTTCTCAGAAACAAGCGTAATGTTTTAGCCCTATGGCTGTCTTAATAACAGAGAGCAATAAAAAAATATATTCATAAAAAAAAGAAACATTATGTTAGGACCTATGGAAGTTGGAGCCATCAGCTCCGCACTCGGAATTACTTGTGGAATAGTAGCTATTGTCTGCGCAACAGTGGCTAAAGCCAAGAAAGACAAAGAAGACAGCCGCATCAGGCAGGCTATCATAGACAACCACACCGACCCTGAGACCGCCAAACTGCTGATAAGAGACGATGAGAAAAAGCAGAAAAACGTGTTCATCGTCCTGCGTTGGGCCCTGGTATTGCTGCTGGGCGGCATCGGTTACCTGCTGGGCGCGCAACTCTTTTCTTTCTCAATGACTTGGGTGTTTTGCGCCATCGGCGTGGGGCTTGGCCTACTCATAGTCTTCCTCATTGAGTATAAGCTCACCCAAAAGCAATCTCCCAAAGAGTAGCATCAGCCCCTTGCGCCACACTGCAGCATGATCCCTCACCCCTGCCCCACGCTCAAGAGCCATCTCCCCACACGGAAGATGGCTCTTGGGTATCATAGGGGGAAGAAAGCCCGTCAGACTTTTCTGCCCAGAAGAAATCGATTATCGCCTCAGCACTTTCATCACCCTGCCGTGGGCAGTGCGCACAATGTTGATGCCTCTTTGCCATTCGCACAGCCTCATACCCGACAGGTTATACCAAGTCTCGGAGCCCTTTGCAGCCGTACTTACGTCTTTTAAGCCCGTGGCAGAACCCTTGTCCAGCAACGACACTGCGGACGCATTGTCTATCACACAGTTTTCCTTGTCGTCGGCATCATAGTTTCCTACAAACGCCACGGCCTGCATATTGTCTAGCTTCCAGCTTTTGTCAATGGCAAAAGTGCATTCATAGCTGAAGGTATTGCCGTTCCACTCCACCGGCACGCCCCATGTGCTGTTGTGCGCACGCGTTACGTGGTTTTGCACAAAGGTGCCGGTAGCTCCCGTCTGATTGGTTGTGGCTATGCCGTTCTCCACCAGATAAACTGTGAGGCGTGGGTTCTTGGTGGCGTAGTTGGCGTTCTTCTTGCCGTTCACCACCACTGTGGCGTAGGTAGAGTCGGCATTCAGGGCCACGCTAACACCCACGGCCAGTTCGGCAACCCTGTCCATATAATAGTCCAGAACCTGCTTCATCTCCGTTGTACTCTGCGGGATGAAAGCCGTGGGTGTATTTCCGCTAGTGCTGGAAAAGTCAGGACGGCGGTCTACAAGCACAGCCGGAGCGTAAGAATTGTCTTTTGTGGCATACAGCCATACCAAGTCTTCGTCCCAAGGTTGAGTGAACTGGTCGGTGTAATAGCCCGCGTGGTGGCACACGGCTGCCACTCGGTCGCAGTAAGGAGCCTCTTCGAGCACCGCGTTCAATATATTTGCTACGCGCGGACAGTTCACACACTTCTCTGTTGTAAACTCTTCCACCAGCACATTCTTTAAGTAAGCATAGCTGGCCCCGACGCTGTCGTTGGCCGACGTCTCATCGTCAAAGCCGTCAACATGCCGCAGGCAGAGCGTGAATTGCTCGCTCTCGATAGCTTGTGAGGGGTTGACGACAAACGTAACAGCCTTTGAACGGGCTGAGAGCACGGTGTCAGGCACCTGAGCTTCCAGCTCTGTTGGGCCGCTCAACAAGGCAAAACGCAGTGCGTGGGCATCGTTCATGCCAAAATTATGCACCTGTGCCGTAACGCGCAACGCATTGGGTCCGGCTGTGGGATAAGGGCTTACAACAGCTCCGGTAAGTCCTAAGTCGAAGGAAGGCACAGTAGAGCCCTGCACAACAGCCTCTATACTCACCTGTCCAAGCTGGCTTACGTCTTGCCAGTCAGCATCGCCCAACTTCACGTAAGAGGTGTTGTACATGGGCTCACCCACAAGTGAAACGCCCTGAACGCTGGCCCGCTGCTTAAAGCTGAAGCCCACATAGAGTTGCCGGCCGTTGATGCTGACAGGCTTATCCAACTGCGCCGTGTTCCAACCACGTGCTATCTTGGGACTCGAAGTCCTGGTTATCACGCCCTCGGCAAGGTTTTCGCCGTCTAGCTGAGTGCGCACCCAAACCTTCAGTGTGTCGATGTTGATGCGCTGAACCAGTGCCACACGCACGGCGGTTATGTTGCTGCCTTCGTAGGCAGAGGTTGCCGTGACGGGCAAACAGATAGCTCCCTGCACCCAGCCTGTGCTGTTCAGCACTTGCTCACTGCTCGATGCCACCTCGCCATTGCAGTAGCCCAAGTTCACCGTATTCTGCGCGCTGGCCGCAACAAAGACCGCCAGCGCGAATATAAAGAATATTATCTTTTTCATCTCACTATCATTTTACGTACCTTACCCCGTTTTTTCACAATATATACGCCATTAGCCAACTGACCCTTCATAGCCTTTGCGCCATTCAGCTGATAGATGACGGCGGTGCCTTCTGCTGCGTCGCTCACGTTCGTGATGCCCGTAGTGGCCGACAAGGTGACAGGTGTTTCGGGAGCAGAAAGCGAATATTGTCCATTGTGCACGCCACGCAGAGTGAGCACATAGTTGCCTTGCGGCAAATGGCTGTAGGCATAGCTCAGCGTGTTGCCCACGTTCTGCCGGTCGTGTCCGGCCACGGGGGTGTGCTCAAGACAGTGACAGCGAGCCTCAACATCATCTATCACCACATAGCCGGAGGTGCGGTGCAACACCAGACTAACTGCATCTGCCCCGTTCGTAGCAAGGCGCAAGATTTGCGCCGTAGTGCTTACGGGCTCTGTAGCTACGGTGCTCCACTGTCCGTCATGCAGTGTCTTCACCTCTATGGTATTGCCTTCGCGCGAGCTGCGACACCAGAAGCTGATGCTGTCTGTGATACTCTCACCGAAGGCCACCTGCAAGTAAGCGCTGTCGGTGGCCAGTCGCAGTGAGGGTGAAGCATTGCCGTAATAACCTTTTACGGCAAAATAGCTGTCGCTGTTGGTTTTCCATAGGGCTGGCATGCCGTCAGCGCGGCCGCTGAAGTCGTAGCCTTTGCTCACCAAGTTGCTGCCATAGGCCAGACTACTGAGTGTGAGTTCGTAGCTGTCGGCATCATCCAACGCATTCCAATGTGCCGTGAAGCCGCTCGCAGAGAGGTCGGCTACTGTCACGCCTGAGGGGCGACGCTTGTCAAAAGGCAGCACCAGGGTGCGTGCTGTGCCCTTTGTAGCGGCCGAAGCATAAGAGCCCCGGCGTGCCGTAACGTCTATGCCGTACTCCGTGTCGGGCTCAACCGTCGGCAAAGACAATGAGGTAGGCTCACCAACCTTAACCACAGTGGTGTCGGCGTTGGTCTCTATGCCATCGTCATTCAGCATATAGGTACGCACCAAATAGCTTGAGGCATCGCCTACCGGAACCCAAGCCCAGGTGAGAGTGCTGTCTGTCAAGACTGTAGCCTTGACTTCCTGTGGTGGCGCCAACAAGAACTTGCTGGGAGAGAAAAGCACCTTCACCGTATCATCAGCCTCGCTCACATCATCTAAGTCCGGCACGAGACTTCCGTTCCATGCAGTGAGTGTCAGCGAGGTTATGCCATTTGTACCCGGCAAGGCATCGTTTATGGGGTTATTGTCTTGCTTGCCTGTCACTTCCACAAGGTCCACATGCTGGTGTGTTGGGTCTATGTTGATGGCGTTTCTCTTCCACAAAGAGTCTACTTCATCAATGTGCCAGACCAGCAAGCCATGGTCGTATATGTATTTGTCCCAACCTTTTTGCTGTCTGTACTCTAGCATGAAATACTCGCTGTCAGTGCCCGGCACCTTCACACGCAGGGCTTTGTTGCTCTCTGCAAGATTAGGCAAGCAGGCTATGCTGTCTATGTCGGCCGACACGTCCTGAGGCTTCATCCATCCCAGCACCATGCGCTCATAACTGGAGAAAGTGGGCGGGGTGTTCATGTTGTTACTATAACTTCCGGCTGCCATGGTGTCCCAGTAATATAAGCCGTATTGAAGCATTGACGAGAGCATGTTGTACGACACGTCATAGAGGTCGGGCAAGCCGAGGATATGCCCGAACTCGTGCACCACAGTGCCTATGCCTGTGGGCTCTTTTACCGATGCATCGGCATTATATCTCACCTCGTTAGAACAGAAATAATGGCTTATTTTCTTGCCGTCTTCCGTCATACTGATGCCCCAATCGTCCTCCATATTGGCAGCATGAGGCCATATAAACTCCTTTCCGTTAGGATCGTCAGCTTCACCGTAGCCAGCGTAGATGATGGCGATATTGTCTACCACGCCATCGTTGTCATAATCATACTGTGAGAAGTCTACCCCCATGTCATGGGCTTTCTCTACAGCTTCCTTGACAGCCTCGCCCATGTGAGCATCCTGACTGGGTGTGTCGGTGCCGTAATAAGTTGCTCCCTTAGACAGGGTGATGGGCCCGATGACATCCCACTGAGGATCGAACACTCCCGTGGAGGCATCGTTATAGAAATCGCGTGCCGAGCCATTAGCGCCGTTGCTATAAGTAAAGCCTTTGGTGTTGAGCAGATTGTTATAAAATTGCTGTGGATTGTCGATAGACGAGAATTTTACGTCAGAAAACTGAATGAGCAGACAGAGCGTCTTCATGTGCCCCGTGGTAGGAAAGTTGTTAATCATGGGGTGGGTGTAACCGCTTGGCTCTGTCACAGCGCGGCGCATCATAGGCCTGGATAAAGGCATGGTGGCAGCTGCTTTAAGCATCTGTTGACGGTTGGCACTGGCTACGTAAGCCTTTGCCTGAGCATTGCGCTCACCGGGGTTAGCGGCACAAATGCCACTGGCCACGAGCCTGTTGTTAGTGAGCCGGGCATACTCAAACTGTTGTTTCTGCGTGTTGTATATCAGCGGAAAACCATCTTCTGACAGCAGCACATGTCTATGCTCATCGCCCCGCATCAGAACGGTGAGTGTTGTTCCGTCGGGCTGACGCACGGTTTTTGGCCGAGGATCAGCGGGGATAGCCATTGCGCCTTGTTGCAGAAAAACGGCTAAGAGAGCCGCCATAGTTGTGCGTTTTAGTATCTTCATCTTGTAAAAAAAGTTGTTGAACATCGCCTGCTATCTTGCTTAGGAGCATCTTAGCTGGCAGAAAAGTTCGTATTAAAAAAGTAAAAGGCGGAGGGCAAGGCCCTCATGAGGCTGTCCTCCACCTATAAAAGAATCAATATCGATGAGCTTATCGGATAACCACCTTATGGCTCACGCCGTTCTGCTTCTTGATGTAGATACCGCGCTGTGCGGGCTTTGCATGAAGCAAGCGGCCGTTTAAGTCATAGTAGGTAGCCTCTCCTTCGTCAGCTGTGAGGGTGGTTATGCCCGTCACCACGTTAGAGAGGGCACTCTCGCCAAGATCGTATACGGCACTCACGCTGTAAGAGCCTGCACCCTTCACGTTGGCAGAAGGTGTTGTGACGAATGCCACCTTATCGCTTCCGTAATAAACGTTATAACCCAAGAGCTTAGGAGCCTTAGCCAGCGTATAGCTCATATCGTCTACCAGAATGCCGAAGCCGTTTTTCGTTACATGCAGTGCGGCATACTTAGCGTCTGAGGGCAGAGTGATGCTCTCCTGTGTCCATGCAGATTGTGCTGAGAAGTTAAGTGTCTGAGCCACGTTGGTGAAGTCGGCCGGCTCACGACCGGTAGATGATGTGAGCACCTCTACCGTAGCAGCGTAGTTGCTCTTGGTGTAGAAGCTCAAATCAGAGCCACCTTTCAGCTCGGGCGAGATGAACCAGTCATCCTCCGGTTCGCTGCTGTTGGCACGTCCTTCAGCATCCTCACCATAGTTGCCCCAAGCGATGAGGCACTTGTCGCCATTGCGCGCGCCCCAGAGAGAGCGTCCTGAGTAAACACCTAAGCCAGCCTCTGTGGTGCTCCAAGTCATCCAAGCCAATGGATTGTTGAGGTAAGGCCACCAGTTGCCGTAATACTGTACGAAGCTTGACGACAGATGCTTGTCGCCGTCATAAGTATTCCATCCGGCAATGTTATCAGTCTCAAAGGCATTCTCATCCTCAAAGTCGAGGGCTACGGGATAGCCGTCATAAGCTTCGGGCGCTGTCCATGTAAGGGTATTGTCACCCGTGAAGGTCAGAGCTGAAGGAGCGTTGAGTGTGAGCTGACGAGCCTGAACATCCACGTCGGTGCTGGTGTTGTTGGCGTCGTTGGTATCGGCATCCCAGTCTACTGAGGCGTTATAAACCAAGTCTGAAGCGTTAGCTACTGTGATAGGCAACTTGAAGCTGAACTGCGCTTCCTTGCCTGCTGCGAGTGTTTCAGTGGGCTCTGCCACATCCACTGTCTCACCGTTCACATTGAAGTAAACCGAATAGCCCTGAGCATCAGTAGCACCCTCGTTGGCCACTGTAACGGCTACGTTGAGCGTGTCGCCCACCACGGCATGGCGAGCCGAGCTAATGGCTGTTACGGCTAAGTCGCTGCCGCTGGCATCAACAAGTCGCCAGTCGGTTGCCCACACGCGGTCAGCAGGATTAGCTGCGTAGGCAGTGAAAATGAGTTGTGCTTTCTTGCCCTTTAGCTTGCTCAGTTCGAACATGCGATCCTGCCATCCCTCGTTGCCCGTGAAGTGTAACGTGTCGGCAACAGCCTGTGTATGATAGCCGTCGATAACAGCGTCTATCGTAACAAAAGCCTTGCTGCTGATGCCCGGCGCGTGCCAAATCTTCATAGTCAGTACGGGCTTTACAGCCGTAGTGAGGTCGATGATAGGTGTAGCGATGCCACCCGATGCCTCACTTGCATTGGTAGGAGCAAAGACAAACGACACGGTGCTGTCGGCATAGCTTGTCACGTTGGTGTCGAAGATGCCGCCGTAGTCGATGGTCCAAGTTTGATTGTTGATGCCCTGATAGAGTATGTAAGGCTGATGGTTCAGGCCTGAGCTCTTCATGGGCTCAAGATAAGGCAGAGCATAAGGAGTACCTATCACGATGCCGAAGTTCTTATAGTTCGACTCACCCTCATCGTTAAAGGCTGTGATAGAGTAAACCACCTGATTCTGACCCGTAAGGCCTTGGTTGTCTACCTCTACAGTCTCGTTAGTAGACATTGTAGTTACTTCCTTGTGCGAAGGATAGTTCTTGTTGTTATAGGTATACAGGCGATACTTCACCGTAGCCGGGTCAACATAACCGCCATGACGGCCCACGGTAGAAACCTTGTCGAAGTTGATGTTGGTAACATAATCGCCGTCACCCCAAGTAGCGTGAGCGCTGGCCACGTCTTGCGGCACATCAGGTCCTACGTATATGAAGCGCTTCACGGGATAGCCGTCTCCATGGTCGTTGGCAGCACGTACAAAGAAGGTGTTATAACCCTTCACGGCATTCACCTTGACGCTGCCCGTAGCACCGGCTGACACTTGTGTGGTGCCCAGCAGCTTGCCGTTGGCGTCATAAACGTTCACGGCGCTTACAGTAGTAGTCTCACCACTGATAGTCTTGGTAGGAGCGGTAAAAGTGAAGGTGCCGTTAAGCGCGCCCTTGTCACCGGGAACGAACTGCAGGTTCTGCACACTATCAGGAGCTACCATCGGAGCCACGGCACTCACCTTGACGGTGTCTACCGTCCAGCCGTCGTTGTCATTGCCCACGTTGTTGGCATACAGAGCGAAGCAATAAGTGCCATTCTCTGCAGGAGAAACAAAGTAGTCTTTGGTGTCTACGGCACGACGCGTATAGCGGTCGTCCTTGCCCGTGATGTTTCTTGTAGCAGTTATATTGTCCAGAACGTTGGTTTGAGCCTCTACGGTGTTGTCTGTGCCGTAGGTTACCTTCAGTATGCCCTCACCCCGCAGCTGGAAGCCGAAGTGATAGAGAGTATCGGCATGCAACTGGAACTTAGGAGTGATGAGCCAATCGTCCATGGCTCTTCCTCCTGCCGTCACCACGGAGTGGCTATACTGATTGTAATACCATGTCATGTAAGAGCCATTGTTATCGGCGTTGATCACCGTCCAGGGTGTCATGCTGCTGGCATCGTCGAAGTTCTCTTCATAAGGCAGAGCCATGTAATTGCCACCGGCAGCGGTGTTGGTCTGCTCGCCTACGCCCTTGTTGCCATGAGAATAAGGATAGATGGTGTATGACCAAGACTGTATAGTCTCGGGCAGCGTGTTGTCTTCAACCGTGGTGTTGGCAGTGCTGTCCACCACATAACCGTCGCTGCGCACCACCTTATAAGTAATGTCGCTGGCATCGAAGGTGCTGCCGAAGTCGGCATAACGTCCTGCGGTGGGCTTGATCCATGAGATAGTGGCCTTGGTGCCGTTGATGGTGAGCTTGGCATCGGTTACAGACGCGGGAGCGTCATAACCGGCAATGACATTGGCACTCACCAGAAGAGGATTGAGTGAGAGATTATAGTCGTTGCTCGAAATCTTCACTGCAATGTTGTTAAAGCCGCTGGGCAACGTAACCTTACCCTCGTAGTGTGTCTTATAGTTGAGGCTGCGCGGGAAAGGTGAGGTGATATAATAATTGCCCGCGTGGTTGGATGAGGAGACATAGCACGTCAGATTCTTATAGTTGTAATATTCAAACTTCATCTTTGTGCCGTCAGCATATACAGAGTCGGGGGTAGTAAAGCTGATGGTAGCCTCGTTACTGCCCTCGGGAATAGTGACCTTGAAGTCGGTGATGGGTTGGAAATACTTGGTATAGGAATTCTTTACTGTCTCAGGGCGCTGGAAGAAGAAGTTGAAGCCCGTAGGAGCATCTATTATCTTAGTGGCCTCCACTTTCTTCTCGGTCGAGCCGTAGGGAACGTAAGTGTTTACCTTATAATAAGCAGTGCCCGAGTTCAAGTCATAGTAATTCATGATCAACGAACCGTTTTCGCTGACAATAGGCTGAACACCATAGACATATTTATTAGGCAAGCTGCTGATCATGCCTATGGAATCGACGCTGAAATCGGATGTGTTGATCTTTCCCAAATAAAGAGAATCATCTTTCCACACAATATAGAGGGTACCGTAAGAAGCCGTAAACGACTTGATGGCCATATTGCCCTTCTCCTTGCTTGAGTACCACTTGCCCAGCACACCCAGGCGCTTGAGCTCGCAGGTAGCCGTATCTACGATGTTCAGACAATAATTCTCATGATCGGTAGAGCCCTGCGCGTTCTTGATATTTTCAAGCGTGATGGCGTAGGTATTGCCCGTCTGGTCATCATAAGCCATGATATAGGGCACATAACTCTTTGCTCCGCCATGACTGGTGTTAAACACCTGCGAGCTCAGCGGCTTCATGGTGTTGGCGTCATACACGGTGCGCGTGATGGTGGGATAGGTGGTATAATTGGTTGTGTGTGGCAAGAAGCTATACACCTTGTCGCCGATGAGCACCGAATAGGGCGACGCGCCCCCGTCTGAGCTGATGGTGTCGCATGTAAAGGCCGGGTCCTTGGGGCTATAGGCATTGCTATAATCCTTATATAAGGAGAAGTTCACCCAGCCACCTGTGGCCGTAGTGCCGTCGCTCGCCACACCGGCACCAGCGTTGAAGCCAGTGTAATGATAAACCGTTGAGTCTTCCGGGGCATTCGGATTCTTCCTTACTTGCGGCAGGCGAGAAGCCGGAGTCTTGCCCTGACCCACATATTGGTTGTACTGCTCAGCGTCAGCCAACGGCATAAAGCCTTTTACTTGCGTGGCTGACTGTCCTTTCTTGCGCACGGCAGTATTCTGCATGGCAGCACCGGATAAGCCCGACGCAGCCTTGGGTGGTTGAAGCGTGAGCACCTTCTGTGCCTGCACCATACCGGGCAATGCACAGAATGTGGCAAACGCCAACAAAACTGATTTGAAGAAGTGATTCATAAGCATTTCTTTTAAAATGTTAGATAGCTATTGAAAATTGATTAATTCTGTTGCAAAAGTACTGAAAATAGTTGCTATATTACAAATATTTTATGCCTGCGCGTCTTCGATTTCAAGAAAATGATGATGTTTTGCCCATTTCATCGGGTATGCTGAGCCGGAGATGCATGGAATAGCTAAGAAGGCAAATACGGCCAATAATGCGATATGTTTCACCAATATTAAAAATAATTTGCTAACTTTGCAACGGTATGGCAACAAAAACAAGGCTTTATATAAGCATCATCATTCTGCTTTCCCTTCTCCCTACACTTGCCAGGGCCCTTGATGAGACACCCGGAAAGGCTGTAGAGCTGAAGCTGAAGGCCGACAAGTATATGGCGCACGAGCAGTTTTCGGAGGCGCTCACCACTTACACCCGTGCCTTGGAGCTGGCGCGCAAGCAAAACGACAGTCACACGGCTGCCGCCTGCCTGGGAAATATAGGTACTATATACGGTGAAATGGCCGATTTTGGGAGGGCTGAGCATTATTACAAGAAAGGTTACGACATGGCCGTGGAGCAGAAAGACTTGTCCCTGCAACAGAAATTTGCCATCAGCCTGGTCATGGTGAATTGCGAGAAGGGCAATGTGGAGGAAGCTCGAAAATACTATAATATACAAATGAGCATTCCGCTCAAGCCCACTCCCGTCATGAGATATTATGCCCTCAACAACCAAAGCACCATCGCCATGGCGGCGCACGACTATGTCACGGCGCACTATTACTTGAGCAAGGTGAGGCAATATATAGAAGACGCGGGGCTAGATTATCGCTATCTGTGCACCACTTACGGCACCAACGGCTCTATCTATATGATGCAGAACCGCACCCGTGATGCCATCAGCAATTTTCTGACAGAGCTGCATCTGGCTAAGAAGAATCACGATGCCAAGCTTGAATGCTCCATCTCAAGAGAGCTATACGTGGCTTACAAAAGGGCCGGCGACGCGCTGCAGGCACAGGCTTATAAGAGCAGGTATCTGGTGCTGAGCGACTCACTCTTCGATCAGAACCGGATGAACGCGGCGCAGAACAAGCTCTTCGACTATGAGAACCAGCTCAACGACCAAATCATCAGCAGCCTCACAGAGCGCAGTCGTATGCTCATGGCCAACGTGGCTCTGTTTCTGTTTTTCATCATCGTGCTGAGCGTGCTCTACATCAAGCTCAGAAAGCGCAACCGATACTTGCTTGAGGCACAACAGCTGCTCATTGAGAAGAACAAGGAGCTCACCCGGCAAGATGATACCAGCAAGGCCATGCTGCGAAAATATGCCGAATCCATCGGGCAAAAAGAGGAACAAGACGAGGCAGAGAACACAGAGGGGCGCCCACTGCTCACTGCTGCCCAGCAGGCAGTGTTGCTGGATAAGATAAACAGGGTGATGGACGATATTGCCGTCATCAGCCGACAAGACTTCAGCCTGAACATGCTGGCCGAGCTGGTGGAATCTAACACCAAGTATGTATCGGCCGTAATCAACGAAAACTACGGCATGAACTTCAAGACTTACCTTAACGAGCATCGCATTCGTGAGGCATGCCGGCGGCTCAGCGACACCCGTCACTATGGCAATATGACCATACAGGCCATTTATGAGGAGCTGGGCTACAAGAGCGGATCCAGCTTCGTGCAGGCCTTCAGAAAGCTCAACGGCATGAATCCCTCACAATATCAGAAGCTTGCTGCCGGTATGACAAATAAGGAAGGATAAGCCACTGCATATGTGCGATCTACCTTATTGTAAGATGTAAGATTGTAAGATGTAAGATTTTGATGTAGCCCACCGCACCAGGAGGGGCGCCGTCCCGGGGCCCACACACCCACGAACACGTTGGCGTGCACCCACTGCAGGGTGCGGCCCTTGTGGCCGTCCGCTTAGGAAGGGCGCCGTCCCGGGGCCCATATATCCACGAACACGTTGGCGTGCACCCTGCTGAGGATGTACGTTGCTGTTAAATTTCTGAACGAGGATGCGAGGCCGGCTTGGGGGGGGCACGGCCACATGGGTATCAAATTGTCAAATCTCAAATTTATGTTTTCCAACCTCCCCCCAATTAATAATACTAAATTTACAAGCAGAGTAACATCTTCAGCCATATACCCGATGACAGATGAAGTTGTCTTTGACATAAAATTATCGGCATATGTAACTTTTTAAGTAATAAAATTGGTATTCCCAAGATTATTTCCGAACTTTGCGTTATGGCTTTTAGAGTTGATTATATGAAAAAAATCACGGAATCTGAGTTTTACCGGACAGCAATAATAATAGAAGTACTAATTCCTCTTCCCCCACTTGCCGAGCAGCACCGCATTGTGGAGAAGCTTGAGAGCATTCTCCCAATGCTCGATACATTAAAAAGACGTTAGCTAATAGAGATAAAACATGCGTTCCATCATCTGCCATTTCTCGTCGCTTGTGGCATCAGCGGCACACTGCTGAAAGGCTGAGACAAACGTCTCCCACTCCTGCTGACGGGGAAGGGTGGCAAGGCGTGCCATGGCGGAGTCCCAATCAAAATCGAGCGGTGTCTCGACAATCATAAACAGACGGTTGCCAAGGATATAGATTTCCATTTCCAATATGCCCACGCTCTTGATGCCCTCTTCTATCTCAGGCCAGAAATGCTCACGGCTGTGGGCAGCACGGTATTTCTTGATGAGCTCGCTATCGTCACGCAGCAGCATGGTCTGGCAATAGCGTTTCACCGGACCATGATATTCTTTCACTCGGAATCCTTCTGTCATAGTAGCAAATATTGTTTGTTCGCCACAAA
>Ga0256406_1004010_pt1 | contig 17436 bp, 8 predicted proteins | sample RumenRJG_03DNA_FD_185986 | JGI IMG/M metagenome (GOLD analysis project Ga0256406, IMG submission 185986) | Bovine rumen microbial communities from Lethbridge, Alberta, Canada - RJG_03 | ecosystem: Host-associated > Mammals > Digestive system > Stomach > Rumen | place: Canada: Alberta | collected...
CCTACCTTATTAATATAGGGCGCGCGGATGAAGGTCATCGGGATGTCGTCGCCCGCGCCTTTCATGGGTGCTGTGGTGAAGAAACTGCCCAGCTGACGGCCGTAGGCATTGCGGCGAACGCTGATGTCCATTGTCGACAGACGGTCGAAATTCTCGCCGTCCACGTCTTTCGCCAGCAGGATGAGACCGGCACACGTTCCAAAGACAGGCAGTCCACCGGCAATAGCCTCACGTATGGGCGCCAGCAACTTCAGGTCTTTGAGCAGTTTCAGCTGCGTCGTGCTCTCTCCGCCGGGGATGATGAGCGCGTCTTTGGTCTGCTGCCAATCGCTGAGCTGACGGATCTCGAAACTCTCTACGCCCAGCCTGGCCAGCATGCGCTCATGTTCGATGAATGCCCCTTGCAGGGCCAGAACCGCAATCCTCATTTGCCACGCTCCGCCATAAGGATTTTAATCTCCTGCTCGTTGATGCCTACCATGGCCTCACCGAGATCCTCGCTCACTTCGGCCAGTTTCTTCGGATCGTTATAGTTGGTCACGGCCTGCACGATGGCTGCCGCGCGCTTTGCGGGATTGCCACTCTTGAAGATACCGCTACCCACAAAGACGCCCTCTGCGCCAAGCTGCATCATCAGCGCCGCGTCGGCTGGAGTTGCCACTCCGCCCGCCGCGAAGTTCACCACGGGCAACTTGCCGTGATCGTGTACGTATTTCACCAGGTCGTAGGGCACTTGCAATTGTTTGGCAGCCTCGTAGAGCTCATCCTCGCGTTTGGCTACAAGTGCACGGATCTCGCTCTGCATCAAGCGCATGTGGCTCACGGCCTGCACAACGTCGCCCGTTCCCGGCTCACCCTTGGTGCGAATCATCGTAGCCCCCTCAGCGATACGGCGCAGAGCCTCGCCGAGATTGCGTGCGCCACAGACGAAGGGAACGTCGAACTTGGTCTTGTCGATATGATATACATCGTCGGCGGGCGACAGCACCTCGCTCTCGTCGATATAGTCGATGTTGATGGCCTGCAGAATCTGGGCCTCCACGAAGTGACCGATGCGGCATTTTGCCATCACGGGGATGGAGACGGCTGCCTGAATGCCCTTTATCATCTTGGGATCGCTCATGCGCGACACACCGCCGGCTGCACGAATGTCGGCCGGAATGCGTTCCAGGGCCATCACGGCGCAGGCGCCAGCCTGTTCGGCAATGCGGGCCTGTTCGGGGGTTGTCACGTCCATAATCACACCACCCTTGAGCATCTGTGCCAGGTTGCGGTTGAGTTCTTGTCTTTCTTTTGTCATGATTCATAGTTGTTTAGCCGTCTGTCGGCGATAATCGCTGGGCGACAGACCAGTTTGTTTTTTGAAATATTTCGAAAAGTGTGCCTGCGATGAGAAACCGTGGTCGAAGGCAATCTCCTGCAGGGTCTTGTCGCTCTGACGGAGAGCCGTGGCGATGGCATCGGTGATTTGCCGGTCGATGATGTTCTTGGGCGACATGCCGCTCACGCGGTGGCAGACCTGTGCCAGATAGGTTGCCGTGACGTTGAGGCAGTCGGCGTAGAAGGCCACGTCGCTGTTGGTGCGGTAGTGGCTGCCCACGAGCGTCAGAAAGCGGTTGTAGAGTTTCGTGCCCACGCCTTGCGGTCCGGGCTTGGGCTGCATGCCGCGGGCCACGAAGTCGCGTGCCTTGCGCTCGGCGGTCTCCATGTCGTCGCCAAGTGCCACGTAGGCGGCAATGGCCGAGGAGAAGGCGTTCTGCTGACCGTGGAGCGAGGCGTCGTCGACGAAGTGGACGTTGGGCAGCACCTCTCCGCCGAGGATGTCGTGGGCCTCACTGCGTCTGACGACAACAATCGAGCACAACGGCAACAGTTGCTGCCGTATCTGTGCCAGCACGTCCGGGGCCAGCAGCAGGTCGCCGTTGGCCGAGCGCAGGATGGAGTCGTAGACGACGAAGTAGGGCTTGTATTTCACAATCAGGTCGACGATGACCTGCAAGACGTCGGTGCGGCGAATCATTCCGATCTTCACCACCTGCGGTTCCACATCGTTCACGACGGCCTCCACCTGTCCGCGCACGGTGGCCGCAGGCAGGTCGTAGAAGCTCTGGATGCCGATGGTGTTCTGCATGGTGACCGAGGTGATGGCCGACACAGCATAGGCGCCGAGCGAGGCGATGGTGCGGATGTCGGCCTGCACGCCCGAGACTCCCGAGCTGTCAGAACCTGTTATGGTGAGTATCGTTTTCATTGCGTCTGCAAAATAAGAGAATTCTTTTCAACAAACAAAAAATAGTTTGCAAAAAGACAAATAAAACGAAAGTTTGTATAAAGCTGCGGAGAATCCTCCGCCACCTCAGGGTGCAAATAAGGGGCAAAAAACGACAGACTCCGTGAAGCACCTGCTCAGCGGACGCAAATTTTCGCGAAACCGTTTGTCGACTGGGCAGAAAAAATGCAGATTAATTTTGTAACAAAGGAAAATAATCGTACCTTTGCACTACTAACCCTCATATGCTTCTATAGTTCAATGGATAGAACGGAGGTTTCCTAAACCTTTGATCCGGGTTCGATTCCCGGTGGAAGTACATTTTATTCGCTTTTCCTTAAAACTTTACCATTATGATTGGAGCCATCATCGGAGATATTGTCGGTTCACGTTTTGAGTTCAATAGCAAGAATATTGAACCGGGATTCACGCTTTTCACAAAAGATTGCAGCTACACAGACGACACCATCTGCACGGTGGCCATCGCTGATGCGTTGCTGAATCATAAGGACTACGGTCAGGCTCTGCGCGAGTGGTGCCGCAAGTATCCCGATCCCATGGGCGGCTACGGCAGTTACTTTCAGGACTGGTGGGAGAGTGATGACCGTCCGGGCAATCCTTCCTGCGGCAACGGCGCGGCCATGAGAATCAGTCCTGTGGGCTGGCTCGTCAACGACTACCACGAGATGCTCAATCAGGCTAAGCTCGCCACCATCTGCAGTCATAATCATCCCGAGGCCATCAAGGGGGCGCAGTGTGTGGCTACGCTCATCTATTGGTTTCGTAATGGTCGCATCACGAAGGAAGATTTGGAACATAAGATGGAAAAGCATTTCAAATATGAGATGCCCGACCTGAAGGACATCATGCGCATTGGGCGTAACGGCCATTTCGATTCCACTTGTCAGGAGACGGTGCCATGGGCTGTGCGTTGCTTCATTGAGAGCAACAGCTTTGAGGATGCGCTGCGCAATGCCATCCTCACGCGGGGCGACACCGACACAAAGGCTGCCGTCACCTGTTCCATCGCCGGTGCTTTCTATGTCATTCCCGATGAGATCATCTCCAAAGCCATGAGCTATCTGCCGGGAGAGATGATTAAGATCATCGAACAGTTTTGCGATAAGGTGCAGGAAGAAATATAAGGAAAAAAGAAAAGAAGAAAAAAAGGAAAAAAACTAGACCCACCTACCAGACCCACCCCCAACCCCTCCCTCTGTAGGGAGGGGTTGGGGGTGGGTCTTCTATCTATCCTTTCTCCCTTTCCCTTGCCAGCTTCTGATATTGCGAGGGAGTCATACCATTAATCTTTCTGAAGGCCTGGATGAAGCCGGCGGCAGTCTTGTAGCCCAGTTCGCGATAGATGGCCTCGATGGTCAGGTTGCCGTAGTGCTCGGTGTCGCTCAGGCGACGGCAGGCCTCACGGATGCGGAACTCGTTGAGATAACTCTTGAAGTTGCGGCCGTAGGTGTCGTTGATGACGGCCGAAACGTATTTGGTGTTCGAACCCACTTTCTGCGCGAGCATACTAAGCGAGAAGTCCTCGCGGCTGATGACGCTAACGTCGTCGAGTACGCTGTTGATCTTCTCCAGCAAGCGGATGCTCTGGTCGTCGGAGAGCTGCGGCTCCTTGCCGTCCTTGTCGTCGGCAGACGATTCTTTTTCCTCCTGCTCACTGTCAGTGATGGTCTCCTTATCAACCTTCGCTTCCTCTTGCCGGCCGACAGCCTGAATGTAGCGTTGGCGCAACTGACGGTTCTCCTCACCATTGCGCAACAGTTCCTCGTTCTTGGCCACGAGCAGTTGCTGCGACTCGAGCAGACGACGGTTGCGCTGGCGCAGCTTTAAGTAGAGTAAGGCGATGGCGGCGGCAAGCAGCAGGAAGATGATGGAGGTGACGATGAGATAGCGGTTGTGCACTGTCAGCCGACCAATGATGGCGTTGTTTTGCCGGTTCTCGTAGTCGAAGAGTTTCGCTTTGGCCGCGTTCATGCGCTGGCGGTCAAAGATGCTGTCGTTGAGTGCGAGGTATCTGTTCTTATAATATTCTGCTTTTGTGGCGTTGCCCTCGTGCTTCATCGCCACGTAGAGACCGCGGCAGACAGAGGCCTCCATCTGCTTGTCGCCCGATTTTCTTATCCAGTCGTAGGCCACATCGTAGGCTTCGATGGCCTCCTTTGCTTTCCGCTGCAAATAAAGAATGTTGCCCGTCTCCATTTGCGCAGTGATCTGATAGGCTGCGCCCAAGTGGGTTTCGATGGCCAGTTCCAGAGCCTGGCGTTGATAATAGAGAGCCGGAGCGTAGTTGCCCTCAGTCTTGGCGATGAAGCTTTGGTTACAGAGGGCATAGTAGCGGGTGACGGGCGTGGATTTGTAGGGCAGACTCATCTGAATCTTGAAATACTGACGTGCCTTACGCGTGTCGCCTTGCATGCAGGATGCGGCCACAAGATTGATGGCGAACTTCAGCTGCAAGCCAACATTGCCCTCCTTTTGGGCGATGTCAAGTCCTTTCTTATAATAATAGATAGCAAGGTTGGCATCGTCAAGGTTGCCGTAGATGTTGCCGATGTTGCCGATGCATGCCATGATGATGGCGTTGTCTTTAGATGCTTGTGCCTTTTCCAGGGCATGGGTATAAAGTTCCAGGGCCTCAGAATACTGTTCTGCCTGATAGAATTTGTCGGCCTGAACTTTCATCTGTACGGCACTGCTCGGTTTCTCGCCAATGGCCGTGGCCTGGAGAGCACAAAGCAGGCATAGGGCAAGAAGGGATATGTGTAAGGAAAATAAGTGTTTCAATCTTGACATGTTGCAAAGTTACGTTAAAATAATGAGAAGCCAAAGACGAAGAGGGGAATTTTTAGCATTAACAGACCCACCCCAGCCCCTCCCTACAAAGGGAGGGGAGCTAAAATCGGTGTGTTTACGTAGGAGGGCTGTAGGAGGGCCGTCATTCCTGACGGCCAAGATTGAATTGTGGATGTTAGAGAGTGATGTGCCTGGAAGGCACTACCTTGGAGGTACTGCCTTCCAGGCAGAAGCAATCGGATTGGCTTATATCCGGGCACATTGTCCGCTTCGCTTCCATGTACCCGGTTTCTGAGGTATCGTCTTCCAGACGATTAAACATCATTTGGCTCTAAGACACTTTAGTAAATCCTTCGGTGGCAGGAATGCCAATAAATTCTTGTTGTATCTATTATGGTCGGATCATGTCGCGTGACAATTGTCACGAAACTGCGTGACAGTTGCCACGAACGAACGTGACAGTTGTCACGAACGAACGTGACAGTTGTCACGAACGAACGTGACAGTTGTCACGCACAAACGTGACAGTTGTCACTGAACGAACGAAGGTGACGATTGAATGGATAACAAAAAACCACAACTAGCAGACCCACCCCCAACCCCTCCCTACTGAGGGAGGGGGGAGAATATCACCGGGTAAATTAACATAGAAAACCGAATGGTAGGTGGGTAGTCATTCCTGACGACTAAGAAAGATATATGATTGTATTATGATTGACCTCGATTTGCTTCTCCCCTCCCTCAGTAGGGAGGGGTTGGGTCTTATATCCCTTCGGCGGCAAGAATACCGCCGCTCCTATCTTTTTCTGCTTTTTTCTTCATTTTTATCTTTAATTTCTTGAAAATAGAGTTGCTGAGAGCGAAATTAATTGTTTTTCGTAACATTAATTTTTTTTTTTTGCTGTCGGGAAATAAGTTAGTTTCATTGTTAATAATCATTTAATTCCAATTGCTTATGAAAAGATGTTGTCAACTTCTGACATTTGCATTGGCTTTTTTCTTAGCGGCCATGTCGTCCTCCCCAGCTTGGGGTAGGGCGCAACTGCCACCGCCAGTGAAGAAAACCGTGCAGAAGGCAACGCCCATGAAAGCGGGTGCCGATTTGCCTTACTCGGAAAACTTTGATGACTCCACTTTCCTCTCGCGATGGTCACAGATTAATGTGGTCACTTCGCTGAAGTGGCAGTGGAGCCAATGGTCGGGTAAGAACTATACGGGTGCCGCCACGCTCAATCAACGGTTTGGCCATCAGGAGGGCTGCGACAACTGGTTTATCAGTCCTGCGCTCAACATGAAGCAGGGAATGACCTACCGCACGTCGTTCTACCTCTCCAACTGGTTTGATGCCAGTATGCATGTCTATCTGCTCTCGTCGCCCACCGACACGGTGAACAAGACGAAGCTGCTGGACTATATTGGTGACGCATGGGGTACCTATTCCGCCGACTTTGAAGTTCCGGCCGACGGCGATTATTATATCGCCTTCCACGACGATACGCCTTATCGAACGAACAGTACGGCGTTGAGCTATCAAATCTACATCGATGAGTTCAACGTGCAGCCTGTGAGCAACAATGCTGTTCCCGCCGCCGTGGCCGACCTGAAGCAGGTGCCGGGAGCCAACGGCGAGGTGAGCATGGGCCTGAAATGGACGCTGCCTACGCTGAGCAAGAAAGGCGAACAGCTCGATATGCTGTCGTATGTGAAGATATTCAAGGATGAGGAGGATTCTGTCGTCATTACCGACGGCGTTGAGCCCGGTGCCCAAATGACCTGGACCGACCCGAATCCTACTGAGGGCAAGCATACTTACAGCGTCGTGGTGGGCAACACCACCGGCGAGAGTGCCCCCGCTACGGTGAATACTTTCGTGGGTATCGACATGCCCGGTGCTCCCCAGAAACTCACCGTCGACTACGACGAGGGTGCTGGAGTGATCAGTCTTGAATGGAACAAGCCTGAGTTTGGTGCTAAGGGTGGCTGGTATGATCCCTCGGGTCTTGCCTACCGCATCGTGCGCCAGCCCGGCAACAAGGTTCTCGAGAAGAACTACGCCGAAACCTCCTACGAGGATGAGGATCTTGATGATTATGGCAACTATGTGTATGAGGTGACAACGCGCAATGCGGCCGGACTTGGTGGTACGGCAGTCTCTGCAGGCGTTGTGGCCGGCTCAAGCGCTGCATTGCCCATCCGTGAAGACTGGGAAGACAGCACGACCTATGCTACATGGACCATCGCCGACAACAACAATGACGGCCACACGTGGGTGTTCAACGGAGCCATGGGTAATGGAGGCCCCACCTGCATCGGCTACGACTATACACAAACCGAAGTGGACAAGGACGAGACGCTCTATTCGCCGCCAGTAGAACTCAATGCCGGCAAGAAATACCGTGTGTCGTTCGATGTAGTTAACCCTCCCTTGCAGGCGTTCAGCCTTTCTGTGGCTTATGGCAAGGCCAAGACGATGAGCTCACAGGTCAATGAAGTGGTGAGCCTGGCAAGTGTGACTTCCGCAACGTGGAACACCGTGACTCAGGATATCACTCCCTCAGAGTCGGGAGTCTATTACTTCTCTTTCTGGCTTCATGATACGGGAGCCCGCTACTTCTACATGGACAATGTCCGTATAGAGGAAGTGCTGGACAAGAATGTTGAGGCCGCCTCGCTGCGCAATCTCGACACGGCTCCGACGGCAGGCGCTCAGGCTTCTACTGGCGTTACCTATTATAATAGAGGTACGGGCAGCACTTCAAAGTTCACCGTGCAGCTTCTCGATGCCGACGGCAACGTGCTTGGTGAGCAGGCAGTCAGCCGCCCGCTGGCTTCTGGCGCTTCTGGCACTGCCAATATCACTTGGACAGTTCCCTCTTCTGCCGAAGGTCGTTTTGCTGTCTATGGCAAAGTGGTGATGGACGGTGACGAGTGCGAGGGCGACAACCAGACACGCGCCTCCTATCTCAACATCCAGCCAAGCTATGTGAAATCTGTGACCATCGGTACTTCATCCGATGTCTCTACCGCCTTGCCTTTCTATTATGGGGATAAGAATCTGAGCGAGACCATCTATCGCAGTGAGGACTTTCAGGGCCTTGCCGGAACGATTGACTCCATTGCCTACAAAGTGCGCATGGGCCAGAGCAGGGATTACTACGGCCAGCCGTTCAAAGTCTACATGGCCACAACGTCCCAGTCCGATTTGAACAAGGGATGGATTCCCGCCTCAGAGATGCAGCTTGTCTTCGACGGAACGCTCAACCTCAAGCGGGGTGTTTATGATCTCGTCATTCCGTTTACAACTCCATTCGACTATGCCGGCGGCAATGTTGCCGTGATGGTTGTCGGGCCGGACGATGCCTTGGCATTCTTCAACGACGGCTATGGTATGGGTACCTACTGCACGGAGTATGGGCTGGGTGCATCGCGTGCCAGAACCTACCAGGATCATGCAGATATTGATCCTGACAATCCAGATCCCAACAGCGGTTCGCTTTTCTCTTATGTCCCCAATACAATGTTCTTCATCGATCATACCAACACGGGCTCCATCACAGGTAAGGTGATGACTTCCGACAGCACTGGAGTGGCCAATGCTACCGTGTTTGTTGGCTATGAGCGCTTGATGAGTACGACAACGGCTGAAGACGGTACTTATTCGTTGCCTTATGTTCCCGCAGGCTATGCGTCCTTGCAGACCTCAGCCCCGCTGTATCAGACCGGTTACGGCTATGCTATGGTTACGGCCGGTCAGGAATCTACGGCCAATATCATTGTTCAGAAAGCCGATCCGATAACCTTTACGGGTAATGTCTGTGACCGTGTTGACAACACGATTCCAATCGCAGGCGCTACGATTATCCTCGACGGCGACAATTATCTCACAGCCACTACCGACTCTGCAGGCCGCTTCTCTATTGACAGCGTCTACTCCGGCCGTCCTTATACTTTCATAGTAAAGGCAGAGGACTATGAGACAAGTTCTTACAGCAATATGTCGTTCCGTAGCTGGGGCGGTCAGCCTTATCAGTGGAACAATATTGCCTTGACTCCTTCAACAGCCTCTCCTTACACAGTAAATGCTGTTGATACGGGCGACTCTGCTGTAGTGACCTGGAACGAGCCGATTCTGCCCATCACCGTCTCGAAGGGTGCCGAAGAGGCTGTTGGCCTGTTCGGTGGTCCCAATGGGATGTTTATCGGCCAGCGCTTCAGTCCTGCCGAGCTTGCAGCTGCCGATGTCGACAGCCTTTACTACATCAGCGCATTGCGCTATGTTCCTATGTGTACTGCCACGTTCAAGCTCTGCATCTGGCAAGGCGAGACGGGCAATGAGGCCCTCGTTTATCAAGAGGATATGTCGCCGACGAGCTTCCAGGAGTGGAACACTCATCAGCTCACTCATCCTTATAAGATTGACTTGACCAAGAGTCTTGTCGTGGGTTATAAAGTGGAGGCCCGTACAGGCTCTTATCCTGTAGGCTTCGACGCAGGTCCTGCCGTTGAGGGTGGCGATGTAATCTACGACAATACCAACAAGGTGTGGACCACTGCGCGTGCGGAACTTCCCGGGTCGATGAATTACAATTGGGCAATGCAAGCCGTACTGTCCAACGACCACAATGCAGCTCCTGTAGAGTGGGTTTCCACCGAGAGCGCTGCTGCAAAGGCCGCCAGATCTATGGTCCGCTCACGTGCCTTGCTGAATGGCATGACCTTCAATGAGATTACGGGTCTGCCCGAGAGCCCGACCAGCAGTAAGAAAGACACGGCCGCCACTCAGGCTTCGGTCTTCCAGATGCTGTTGCTCGACAAGCCCGCAGCTGTTCAGTCAGCTCCTGCCAAGGTTCCTGTACGTAAGCAGCCTAAGGGATACAACGTCTATCGCCTGGCCTGTGGTGATGAATCCAACACAGCCAACTGGACAAAGCTGAACGCTGAGCCTGTCACTGCTCTCAGCTTCACCGACGCCGGATGGGATACGATTCCGCAGAAACCTTACCGCTTCGCTGTCACATCTACTTACGGCACGCCGAAATGGGGCTCCGAGATTCAGTCGGATGCTACATTCTCCGACGGTGTGGACAAGGGACGCTATGCAACCGTGACGGTCGACGTCACTGCCGACAAGGGCGACGCGCAGGGCGCAGAGGTTGTCCTCCGTGGAGACGGAAAGGTGCTGAAACAGCGCACGGCCGCCAATGGTCAGGCTGTCTTCAACAACGTTCACTTCAACGGATATACACTCCAGGTGATGAAACCCTACTTTAACCGGTTCTCGAAGAGTGTTACTGTTGGCGACAAGAATGTTGCCGAGAACGCACAGCTCGTGTTTGCAGCCAAGCCTGCCTCTATGCTGACAGCTGTCGACTATATTCATGAGGCACGTCTGGGATGGAACGCTCCTTCTGCTGCCATCACCGACACGCTCACCAAGAGTACGATGGAATATTATACCAGCGGAACCTTCAACGTAACTGATTCCATGTTGATGGGACAGCACTTCAGCGGTGAGGATCTTGCAGGTTACGATTACACTTCGTTCTATATCGACAGTATCAATTTCTATGCTGGAGATGCCGACAACTACAACGTGCAGTTGTGGAGCGGTCTTGAAGGCAGCGAAGTCTTGGCTTGGAACAAGAATGTCAGCGTAGCTAAGGGCGGCCAGTGGATTGGCGTCCGTCTGGATAAGCCGGTTCTGATTGACCCCGACAAGTCCTACTACATCGGCTACAAGTTCTTGCCGCAGACAGGCAAGACTCCTGTGGCGCTCGATGCCGGTCCTTGGCAGACTGGAGGTCTGATGTACTATGGATTTGATTATCACACTTATACTTATGGCTGGGTCAATCTCCCCGACTATAATGTAAATCTGATGATCGCAGCCCATGTGACCAATGTCGCTGACCCGTCTGAGGATCATCCCGACGAAGTGGCTTACAACGTCTATCGCATGAAGACCGCCGACAAGGCCGATGACAGCAAGTGGACCCTCGTCAACGCTGAGCCGTTGGCCGACGCCTACTATACCGATCCGACTTGGGAGCAGGTCAGCGACGACGACTATACTTATGCCGTGAAGGCTCTCTATTTCGGCAATACGCTTTCTGAGCCCATATTCAGCAAGAACCTGCCCAAGGGACAAGTCTCGCTGGCAACGATCAACGTCTCCACCAACAACGGCCTCTCAGCCGCTGGAGCTACGGTCGACATCGTACGTGGCCAGAACGAGTATCATGGAGTTGTCGGCGAGGATGGCTCGGCTCTGATTCCTGAGATTGCACAGAACACCTACACGGTCACTGTTGCTAAGGAAGGCTACGACACGATCACCGTCAGCCGCGAGTTCGACGATGCTGAGGTCAGCTACGACTTCCAGCTCTCCGAAATCAAGGCACTGCCTGTGGCTGTTGAGGCTGAGGCAGCAAGCGACAACCAAAACGTCACTGTCACATGGCGCAAGCCGGGTGCTTATGCTCCTACTGAAGGCTGGGCCTACTGGGACAATGGCAACGTGATTGGTGGCTTCGGTTCCTCTACAGGTTCCGGTTCTACAGGTCAGCTGTTCACTCCTGAGGACCAGACGGCCAAAGGCATGAAGGAACTCTACATCTCCAAGATTGCTTTCTACCCGACCAACTCTCAGAGCAATCCTGTCACCGAAGGCTCCAACTGGACCGTTAAGGTATGGCGCCAGACCGCTGACGGATTCGAGGAGGTCGCTTCTCAGAGAGCAGAAGACGTGGTGATGGATACCTGGAACGAGGTTGAGCTCGACGAGCCCTACTATGTATCGGGCGACGAGACCCTGCTCGTGGGCTACACGTTCATTGGTTCCGGCTCCGTATTCGGTATCGACAATGGTCCTTGCGTGACCGGAAAGGCCGACTGGGCCAACTTCGGTCAAGGATGGATAGAGCTTCAAACAGCCGTTTCCAACTATGACTACAACGTTCTTGTCCACACCTACTGCGAGGCCATTGACAGCGAGGCTGCTCCGGCAAAGGCTGCAGCTTTGGCTAAGGCCGAGGCTTACGGCAGCAATGCCAAGGGCATGAAGCTCAGCCGTATGGCCGCTCCAAAGCTCACCGCCGTCAACCATCCGCAACTGGCAGCCGAGCTGCCTGTGAAGGGATATCTCGTATATCGTCTCGCACGCGGCAATGAGAGCGACGAGAGCACTTGGACACAACTCACGCAGCAGCCCATCAGTGAGCTCAGCTACACCGACAATGGCTGGACAAGCGTTGAGGCTGGCAACGACTACCGCTGGGCAGTGAAGGCTGTCTATGCAAGCGGCAACTCTGAGCCTGCATTCTCCGGTGCCTTGACTACCGACGGTACTGATCGCATCAACGGCGTGAGCAGCACGGCCGATGTGGTTGTACGTCAGCTCAACGAGAGTGGTAAGTTTGAGGTCATCGTCTCTCGCGACGCTCAATTCCTTGTCACCAATGCTGCCGGCATGGTTGTCTGCAACCAGGCTGTAAAGCAGGGACGCAACATCGTGGAATTCAATACTCCTCAGGGAGTCTACCTGATGCGCGTCACGGGCAACGGATTGAACTATAAGCGCAAGATGATGCTGAAATAATCATCTCACTCAACTGTAATTAAAATGCGGAGGACCGGCGCTGCATGGTCAGTGACCGGTCCCCCAATTTTTTCTGATTATTCCTATTTGAATCGCAAATCATAATATGATAAAGAATTTCTACATCTTATTGTTGTCATTGGGTCTTTCCCTCCCAGTCGCAGCCGACGACGTCTCGCTGGGCTATTGCGACGGAGGAAATGTGGAGTCGGCCGTGAGCGGCTATACGAAAGTGGCTGCCTTCTTCCCGACCGCAGACTTTCCCATGTATGCCGGGAGCACCATTGTGGGCGTGCGCATCGGCCTGAACAGCGATGTGGTCTCGGGCGTCAATGTGTTTTTGCGTTCCAGCCTTGATGGCAGTGACTTGTATTCGGGCAAGTCGCAAACCCTCTATCAAGGGTGGAACGACATCTACTTCAGTAAACCGGTGACTTATCCCACAGGCGACCTCTACGTGGGCTACGACGTGGCGACTTCCGTCCGTCCGGGAACCTCCGGCACCGCTACGGCCAACAGCTGCTACGGCTACAGCAACGGTACGTGGACTGACCTTGCAGCAGCAGGGCAGCAGCCGCTCTGCATCGAGCTCCTCATCAGCGGCGACAGCTACAGCCATACGGATGTGGGCCTCGTATCGGTGAGTCCCGCCACGGTGGCCGCCGGCAGCGAGTTCAGTTTCTCGGGAGTGCTCCGCAACAACACCAACCAGGTGCTGTCGTCGGTCAGCATGAGCTACGACTTTGGCGAGGGACCGCAGACCGCTGAGGCCACGGTCAATGACGTGCTTCCCGGCGAGACCGGCAGTTTCACGCTTCCCGCCACGGCTCCGGGCGTGGGCAATTATACGGCAAGACTTGTTGTCCGCGCTGTGGGCGACAATGCCGACGAGTATGCCTTCAACGATACGGCAACGTGCGACCTGAGCGTGCTGAATGAACTGATTGCGCGCAAGGTGCTGCTTGAGGAGTTTACGGGTCAGAACTGCGTGAACTGTCCCAGTGGACATGCGCGTCTCGACCAGGCTCTGGCCCATGAGGACAATGTCATCACCGTGGCCCATCACTGGGGATTCGGCACCGACGACATGACGGCCCCCGGAAGCACGGAGTATACTTGGTTTTACAATTCCGGCAGCAACACGTTTGCTCCGGGTATGATGCTCGACCGACATTACTACGACGAAAGTTACAGCTTGCAGGGCACCAGTGGTGCAGCTCCGGGCCCGGTGTTCGTAGTGCCCGAGTCGGAATACATCACCTCCCTTATCGACGAGGAGAAAGCAAAGCCCGCATCAGTGGCCATCACGCTCAAGCGCAACTACGATCCCGCCACGCGGCTCATCACCATACAGGTGGGCGTGAGACAAATTGAGGGGCAGTCTGTCGGCAACAATCCTGTACTGACGGTCGACCTCCTTGAGAATGGTATCCACGCTTATCAGAGCGGTTCTACGGATGCCAACTACCAGCACGACAAGGTGAACCGCCGCTTCGTCACCGATCCCATGGGCGACGCCGTTGCTCTCTCGACCGACGACTACAGCTATGCCACCTACACGTCGACACTGGATGCCGGATGGGACGCCGACAACATGGAGATTGTAGCCTTCGTGAGCAACTACGACAAGGCCAACTGCAACAACTGCGATGTCTACAATGCTGAGGACGTGACGCTCGTCGGCAACGATGACATCTCTACGGCCGTCGGCCAGTTGGATTCCGACCAGCAGGCAACGCCGGTGGCTGTCTACAACGCTGCGGGCATGCGCGTTCCTGCCATGCAGCGCGGACTCAACATCGTCAAGTTCAGCGACGGAACAACGAGGAAGGTCCTAAAGGCTGAATAGGCCGCAATACCTTTATCCACCGTTTGAATTTGGAACAAATTAATCTTAGAAACATATGCACAACATTCTCAAGACCTTTGCTGCGGCGATGCTCATGTTCTTGACCGCCGTATCAGCCAACGCCATTCCTGCCTATCCCGGACAGATGCGGGCCCTGCAGGCCGATGGCTCGGCGATTTACATTCAGAAGTTGGGCGATGAATATTGCCATGTCGTCGTAACTTCGGATGGCTATCCGCTCCTCTTCAATGAGGCCACGCAAAACTACGAATACGCTTTCTTGCAGCAAGGACAGCTCTCGCCGAGCGGCATCGTGGCTGCCCAGCCGCAACAGCGCAGTGAGAAGGCCCGCCGGTTTCTTGCAACTGTAGACAAGAGTCAGGTGGCCGGGCTGCTCAGCGCAGGCCGCGCCGCAGCGCTGAGTGCCGCACGCCGCCAGGTCAGCGCGGTCTCGCCTGCAAAGACCGTGCGCATCAGCGACGTGCCTACAACGGGCCGTCACGATGTGCTCGTCATTCTTGTTCAGTTTGCCGACGTGGCATTCTCCACCATGTCAGACCCTGCAGCCTACTACGACCGCTTCTTCCATGAGGAGGGCTTCAGCGAGAATGGGGCCAAAGGCAGCGTCTACGATTTTTACCGCTACGGTTCCAATGAGAAGTACGATCCGCAGTTCAAGGTCTACGGACCCGTCACACTTCAGGGCAACGCCTCCGACTATGCCGGGGCAAGTGGCAGCGCGATGACCTATAAGCTCATTCAGCAGGCGGTGCCGATGGTCGACAGTCTTTATAATGTAGACTTTACCCAGTTTGACACCGATGGCGACGGCAAGGTAGACAATGTCTACTGTATCTATGCCGGTTATGGACAGGCCGACTCCTATCACACTGATGTCATCTGGCCCCACAGCGGAAATCTCATCACCTCGCGTGCTGACAATTCCTTCCAAGTGGATGGCGTGACGATTGATCGCTACACCGTTTCGCAGGAAATCAATGGACAATCCAATAAAACTGTAGGCATTGGTACTTTCTGCCACGAGTTCGGCCACGTGTTGGGCCTTGCCGACCACTACAACACTGCCAACAGTTCGGCTACGAACCAACCGGGCTATTGGGACTTGATGGCGGCCGGCTCCTACAACGACGACCAGAATTGCCCGCCTACGTTCTCGGCCTTTGAGCGCTACAGCCTCGGATGGGATACGCCGGTTGCTCTCGGCTCAACTACCGACACGCTGATTCGTATGTCGCCTTATGAGGATACGGGACTGGCCTACAGGATTTCCATCGCAGGCAAGCCTTCTGAATATTATCTGATTGAGAACCGTCAGCAGAAGTCGTGGGACACCTACCTTCCCGGCCACGGAATGCTGGTATGGCACATCGACGAGGACCAAAGCGTATGGGATACAAACACCGCCAATGCCGACGCCAGTCATCAGCGGGTGGACATTGTGGAAGCTGGCCGCACACCTTCGTACTCCGGCAATTCCGATGATGCCTTTCCCGGCACACGCAATGTTACGGCCTATAACTTCACGGCTTGGAATGGCCGCTCCGTCTTCGGCTTTGCATGGCTCACGGAGGATTCGCTGGGCCAGACAGCCTTTGTGCTGACCAATACCGACTATCGCCTGCCTGCGCCTGAGGTGGAGGTGAGCGACATCATGGGTACCACAGCCCGCGTGTCGTGGACCGCATCCGTGCTGGCCGAGGGCTATAAGGCTTATGTCACCAGGAACGGCGTGGCTGTCGACTCCCTCGTGACCGACGCCGCAGGATTCCTGGACGTGAAGGGGCTGCAACCTGAAACCGACTATGAGGCGAGAGTTATCTCGACGTTGGCTACGCTTCGTTCCGACACTGTCGTCGTACCCTTCACCACGCTGCCCTTGCAGATAGAGGAGCGCAGACCCGAGGGACTTTCGGCAAGTGGCTACAATGGCACCGACTTCACGGCAAGCTGGCAACCCGTGCCTGAGGCTGATCAGTATCGCATCGCCCTCTTGGAGCGCACGCATAACGGAACGGCTACCTACGGTTCTGGTTTTGACAACTATACGCGCACTGATCCAGGATTCCCCGCCGGCTGGTATATCACCGACCACAGCTCTGCCTATACGCGCTATTACGGCGAGGCATCACCGTCTATCCGTCTGCGCAACGACAGCGCGCGTCTCGTCTGCTGCGTTCCGGGAGCGAAGGTGAAGAGCGTACGCTTCTGGCACAGAGCCAGCGTGGCTGGTCTTTGCCTGTCGGTAGACAAGTATGTTGATGGCGAGTGGAGTCAGGCCTGGTCTTATCGGGCCGACGAACCCCAGAGTCTGATTGAGTCCGTAGAGGTGGGCGAGGCCGACAGCGTACGCTTCGTGCTCACACGCGATACCGCCCAGACCACGAGTGGCTATCAGTTCCTCGACGACGTGTGGCTCACTTATCTTTACGACCAGTACGCAACGCTGCAGAACTTCAATGCTGTCGGTACGGCTGCAACATCCTGCACCTATCGTGTCAGTGGACTCGACCCGCAAAAGGACTACGCCTTCACGGTTCAGGCCATGGAGGGCGATCGCCTGTCGTTGGTTTCCGACACGTTCAATGTAGAGACCGCCACCGGTCTGTCGCGCTTGATTGTGGACAGAAATGCCCAGTTCGGACAGTCGGTTGCAGTCTACGATCTGCAAGGCCGTCTGGTCGGCGTGCTGCCCGAAGACAGTCGCCTTGAGGCAGTATTGCCGCGTGGAGTCTATGTGGTGAGAGGGAAGAAGGTAGTGGTAAAATAGATAGGGTGTCCAGTTAGATGTTCCGAAAAACAGAGGCTGAAATCACCCGTTGAGTTGTTAATATAGTGCTCTGATATTTAACGTTTTAAGTAACGAAATAGTTCTTTGAAAATTTGCATAAC
>Ga0256406_1004013_pt1 | contig 17429 bp, 11 predicted proteins | sample RumenRJG_03DNA_FD_185986 | JGI IMG/M metagenome (GOLD analysis project Ga0256406, IMG submission 185986) | Bovine rumen microbial communities from Lethbridge, Alberta, Canada - RJG_03 | ecosystem: Host-associated > Mammals > Digestive system > Stomach > Rumen | place: Canada: Alberta | collected...
GCGGGGGCGGGCCGGCAGGCACGGGCTGCTGCGAGGCTGCACCGCCCGTGTGGACGTTGCTGGCCTGCCTTGCCGATGCCTGCTGGGGCTTGGCCGGGACGAACTTGGGGGCGTTAGTCTCCTCCTCGGCGTGGTTGTGGCGGCCACCCTCCCCGCTCTCGTAGTAGTACGAGTAGTAGCTGTTGCCCTTGCCAAAGTCGCAGCCGTTCATGACCACGCCGGCGAGGTTGCAGTTGGAAGCTCGGAGCTGGTCCACGGCCTGCTGGAGCTCCGCCCGCTTGACGAAGTTCTCGCGCGCGACGAGCAGCACGGCATCGACCTTGGTGCCCAGGACGGCCGCATCCACGAAGGTGGTCACGGGCGGCGTGTCGAAGACCACATAGTCAAAGCGGCCGCGCGCGTTGTCCAGGAAGCTCTGGAAGTGGTGCGAGTTGAGGATGTTCGAGGGGTTGGGAATGTGCGGCTCGGCATCCAGGAAGTAGAGGTTCTTGGTGGGCGTGCGCACGGCGGCCTGCTCGAGCGAGACCTGACCGGTCATCACGGAGTAGATGCCGGTCTGGGCGTGGACGCCAATGTGGGTGGCAACGCTGCGGCGGCGCATGTCGCACTCGACGAGGAGCGTGGACGCGCCGGAGGCGGCGATGGCCGAGGCGATGTTCACCGAGACGAAGGTCTTGCCCTCGTTGGGGACCGAGGAGGTGATGGCAAGGACGTGGACGGGGTTGTCAACGCTCATGAAGCGAATGTTGGCAAAGAGGGTCTGCGCGGCGTTCGAGACCGCCTGGCTCTGCTCCTCGGCGCGCTGGTTTCTCCTAGGCATCTGCTTACATCCCTTCGACCTTGGGGAAGTGGCCCACGACGGGCAGGTCCGCGATCTCCTCGGCGTCCTTGCTGTTCCTCACGCGCGTGTCGGCCATGTCGGCAACGACCACGATCACGACGGCCACGAAGAGCCCGGCGAGAAACGCGACCACCATGTAGAGCGCGCGCTTGGGACCGGAGGGCGTGGTGGGCGTGACGGCCGCGTCAATCACGTTGACGGACTGCACGTTCATGACCTGTGCGGCGACGTTCGAGACGTCCGTGACCAGCGCGTTTGCGACCTCCGCGGCCTTCTCGGCGTCTGTGCCGGTGACGGAGAGGTCGATCACACGGGTGGTGGTGGAGCTGGTGACGTCGATCTTGTAGGCATTGAGGTTGTCGAGGCCCAGCTGGGTGGCGACATCGCCCTTCACGCGGTCGGACTTGATGATGCTGGACACGTCGTTCGTGAGCATCTGGGAGGCCGAGAGGTCGCCCTGCGTGACGGTGGTGCCGTCTGGGCTGCTGGACTTGGAGAGCACGTACATGGAGGTGCTGGCGGTGTACTGGTTGGGGAGGAAGAAGGCGTACACGCCAGTGACGACTGCGAATGCCACGGGAAGCAGGACCACGAGCCTGAGGTGCTTACGCAGCAGATGGAGGAGTTCGAGAAGAGTCATTGACCTTTCCCTTGGACGGGAGCTTGGCTTTTGGGGCCTTGCAGACGGGTGCCGAGAAGAGAGCGGCGCCGAGGCCTTGTGGCCGCCGGCGCCGGGTAGCGTGCTAGTCCTCGTCTTCTGCGAGGGCCTCGGCGATCTCGTCTGTGACGTTCATGGTGCTGTAGACGTTCTGGACGTCCTCCAGCTCGTCGAGGCGGTCGATGAGGCGCTGGACCTTCTTGGCGTCGTTGACGGAGACGTCGGTGGGGGTGGTGGGCATCATCGTGAGCTCGGAGCCCTTGACCTCGATGCCCTGGGCCTCGAGCGCCTTCTGGACGTCCTGCATCTTGTCGTACGCAGTGTAGACGATCCACTCGTCGCCGGCGTCCTCGTAGTCCTCGCCGCCGGCCTCGGCCACGGCGAGCATGAACTCGTCCTCGTCCACGGCGTTCTCGCGATCGGGGACCTTCTTCTCGTCGCTGTGGATGACCTTCTCCACGGCGATGGAGCCCTTGCGCTCGAACTGGAACGCGACGGAGCCGGTGGTGCCCAGGTTGCCGCCAGCGTGCGTGAAGGCGGAGCGGACGTCTGCGGCGGTGCGGTTCTTGTTGTCGGTCAGGCAGTCAACGTAGACGGCCACGCCCGCGGGACCGTAGCCTTCGTAGGTGATCTCCTCGTAGACGGCTGCGTCAGCGCCGGCGCCAAAGGCCTTGTCGATGGCTGCCTTGATCTTGGCGTTGGGCATGGAGACCATGCGGGCGCGCTGGACGGCAGCGGCGAGGGTGGCGTTGTTGTCCGGGTTGGGGTCGCCACCGATCTTGGCGGCAACGGTGATGTTGCGCGAGAGCTTGGAGAAGAGCGACGAGCGCTTGGCGTCGATGGCCGCCTTCTTGTGCTTGGTGGTAGCCCACTTAGAGTGTCCGGACATTGAGTCTCCTATCCACACGGCGCGCGGGCACGCGTCCGCGCTTCTTGCTTGCTGCGGGCGCGAGGGCGTGCGGCTGGCGTCACCTTGGGGCGACAGGGGCTGCGAACGCGGTCGATACCCATTGAACCTATGAAATTTTACTCTCTGTTGACGCCGGTGCAAGGGGAAGCTGGTGCTAGGTTTGGCTGCCCTAGGCCGAAGTCCGGGTTTCTTCACATTTGGGGACGTCGCGGCGCGGGGCGGGGGTACGGCGGGGGCCGCGGGGGCTGGCGGATACAGATTCGGGGCCCGGCGGATACACATTCGGGGCCCGGCGGATACAGCTTCGGGGCCCGAATGTGTATCGACCTGCGCGGGATACAGGTTCGGGTACGAATGTGTGGCAGCGGGCCCCGGCCCTTCTCGCTACACATTCGGGACCCGAACGTGTAGCGACCTGCGCGGGATACAGGTTCGGGTACGAATGTGTGGCGGGCGGATACACATTCGGCGTGCGAACTTGTATCGACCTGCGCGGGGTACAGCTTCGTGTCCGAACGTGTGGCGGGCGGATACACATTCGCCGCCCAAATGCGTATCGGCGAGCCTCGCGACAAGTCACGCGCTACAAGCCGTACTTGGCGACGGCGTGTCGGATGCGCGCGCCCCACGGCACCCAGATTGCCGCGAGAAAACCCACCGTTGCCGCTCCGTGCAGGCAGTCCCACGGCAGGCCCGCCGCGTACGCCGCAACGATGGCCGGCCAGGTGATGGGCTCCACATAGCCAATCACGTACCAGCCGTTGAGAATCGCCCCGTACATGAGCGCCGAGAGAAACCCGTACACGTACAGCGCGCCGCGACGCTCGAGGAGTCCATGCTCCCCCAGCACGCCCGCGAGGTAGCCTACGAGCCCCCACGCGTACATCTGCCAGGGCGTCCACACGCCCTGGCCAAAGAAAAAGTTCGAGACCAGCGCCGCCAGCGCGCCCACCATAAAGCCCTCGCGCCTACCCAGTGTGGCTCCCGCCACGATGGCTATGGCCGAGACGGGCTTGACGTCGGGGATGGGCGCAAAGAGGATGCGGCCCGCCGCCGCCAGCCCCGCGAGCGTGGCGGTAGGCATGACTTGCCTAAGCGCCGGCCGCGACGCCTCATAGCTGGCAAGGAAGAGCCCCACGCAGAGGACAACCACCAGCAGCGTGAGGCCCGCAGCCGCCTGCACCCCGTTTACGGCGCATGCCACGAGCACCGCCGGAACGGCGACGATCGACGGCACCTCGAGCGCGGCAAAGACGCGCTGTCGCTTGGTGCCTGTAGTGCTCGCTGTCATGATTCTCGCCTTCTGCCGACTGCAGCCCAACATGCAACACTCTATGACACAACGATCGCCCGCTTGCGGGAAACCGTCACCAAGCTGCGCCGAATTGCCTAAGATGGGCATGTGCCGCACCCATCGACCGGAGGAGGCCCCATGCTCTACGTTGGACACTTTAGCTACAACGACGACAAGGACCAGGCAAACAACTACTGCCTCATGCCGTGCGTGGTTGAGGCGGACTCGGCGGACGAGGCCCTGGAGAAGTTCGCGTCAAAGTTCGCGAGCGTTCGCGCCGAGTCCGACCTGCTTGAGGGCGCAAGCGAGATCTACCTCGACTCCCTTGTGGAGCTGGAGGGCGTTCCTCAGGACCCGGTGATCACCCAGTGGCAGAAGATCGTGCCTGCAATCGACGGCCTGTGCTCGGTGACCAGCGCGCTTCCCGACACGAGCGTGGACGAGCTCGCTGCCAGCGCATACGGCTGGGGCGAGGATGACGGCGACGAGATCGAGCTCGAGGACATGGAGGAACTTGACGGCCTCTCGGAAGATGACCTCGAGGAGGAGGGCATGGAGGAGCCGTTCCTCACCTTCTAGCCAGCAGCTGACGCCGCGCTGACGGCGCAGCGACGGCGCGTCGACGGCGTGCAGCCCACAACTTACGCGTGGTAGAGCCAGGACCCGGCGAGAAACTCGTCGGGTCCTTCCGTGCAGGTGACGGCCCCATCAAAGAGGAGCGATACCGAGTCTGCCACGGCAGAGACAAACGCAAGGTCGTGTGTGGCGAGAAGAACGCTTCTCCCCTCCTGCCGCATCTCTTGCACGAGACGCGCAAGCTTGGTGCGCGCCGCGGCGTCGAGCCCCTTGGTGGGTTCGTCCAAAATGAGCAGGTCCGGCTGGGTGAGCAGCAGCTTTGCAAACGCCACGAGCTGCTGCTGGCCGCCGGAGAGGTCGAGCGGGTTTCTCACCGCCACGGCAGCAAGTCCCAAGCGCTCCATCATGTCTGTGACCTGGGCCTCTCCGTAGCCTGCACCCTTTGACCAGAGCATGAGCTCCTCGCGGACAGTCTGTGCCGAGAGAATCGCGCGCGGGCTCTGCGGCAGGTACGCCTGGGACGCCGCATGGGGACGAGAGAGGCGCCCGCGCTGCGGTGCAAGCGCGCCGCACGCAAGCTGCAAGAGGGTCGTCTTGCCCGAGCCGTTGCCGCCCACGAGCGCCGTGACCTGGCCCTCGGGCGCCGCGAGGTCGAGGCCGCGCAGGACCCAGTCGGCATCGCGTCCGTAGCGGAACCACGTGTCGTGAACGGAGAGTGCAGGTGTCAGGCCACTTGCAGCGGGCTTGCCGCTGGCGGGCACGCTTTTTGCCGCCACCTCCTCCGGCCTAAACGCGCAGGCAGCAACCGCATCGTCGAGCGAGAGCTCGCGCACGCGGCCATCCTCCACGCGAAAGGCGCAGGTAGCCACGTCGCGCATGGGCTCCGGTGCGTGCGTTGCCACCACAACGGTGACCCCAAGCTCGCGGTTTGCGCGGAAGAGCATTGCCAGGAAGTCCTTCTCGGCAACCGGGTCGAGCATCGAGGTGGGCTCGTCCAGAAGCAGCAGGCGCGGCCGCATGGCGAGCGTTGCGGCAAGGGCGAGCATCTGGCGCTGGCCGCCGGAGAGGCTTGCCGTCTGCCGGCGGAACCACGGCTCCATGCCAAAGAACATGCAGGTCTCGGCCACGCGACGGCGCATCTCGGACACGGGAGTTCCTAGGTTCTCCAGGCCAAAGGCCATCTCGTGCCACACGGTGTCGCACACGATCTGGCTGTCGGGGCTCTGGAAGACCAGCCCCACGGTCTGTGCGGACTCGACCGGCGAGAACTCGCGCACCTCCTCGCCAAACGCGAGCACATGGCCAGAAAGCGTGCCCGTGGGTGCCACCTCGGGCTTGGCAAGGCGCAGAAGCGTCGACTTTCCCGAGCCAGTACCACCCGTGAGCAGAGCAAACGCGCCCTCGGGCACGGCAAGCGAGGCGTGCGCCAGCACCGGAGCGGGGTTTGGCTCGGTGTCTGTTGCGGGATAGGTAAAGCTCACGTCCCTAAACTCGAGCGCACTCATGCAACCCTCCCCCACCGAATGCGTTGCCCCAGGTCAAGCACCATGGGGAGAAGCGCCATCGCGGCGTACGGCAGGTAGCCCCACCAGGCAACCAGACGGGGCATAGTGGGGTAGAAGCGCCACTGCAAGCAGGCAACATAGACGAGAAATGCACTGGTTACCGCGAGCAGACCGATTCCTGCAAGCGCGAGCGCGTCAGACGTGCGAAAGGAATCCGGCAGATAGCAGCTACGGCGATCCGTGGCACCCCACCCGCGGGCGCGCATGGCATCGGAGCGCTCGATGGAGTCCTCCATCGACCAGCTCATGAGCTGGTCCGCCACGCGCACGCCGCGATCTCGCGAGCCCTGCGGAGCGGCTGCCGTGGTGGCGAGCGTGGCTGCGCGCACGGACTGCGACCTCTGCATAAGCTGCGGCACCAGCTGCGCCGCCATCGAGGTCACGAGCGTCACCGTGGGAAGCGCGCGAGCCCCCAGCTGCAGCAGCCTGTCCTGCGTGAGCACGCAGGCGGCGTCCTCAAACCACAGGACCACGGCCACGAGAAGGGCCCCCGCACAGGCTCCGTAGGCAATGCTCTCCTGGTAGATAGCCATGGGCCCAAGCTGGGCCACCAGCGTGGAGCCAGATGCCGAGAAGAGCGGGTTTGCCACCGCCACAAGCGCCACCATGGGCAGCTGCCAGCGGAGCCCCTCAAGCGTGCGTCGCCACCCGCGCGCGGCGAACGAGAATGCGAGCGCGCCCATGAGCGAGATGCCCACGCAAACCGGCTGCATCGCAAAGATGGCGATGAGGATGGTGCCGGCAAAGTAGGTTGCCGGCACGGCCGGGTGGCAGGTGTCGAAGGCGGTGTGTGTGTCTCGCATGGTCAGCATGTGACGAGTATGACGCACTTTCCAATCTCTGACGCTATGCCGACGTGACGTAGACCCACGTCACCGCATCGCCATCAGAGAGCGTGCAGGCGCCGGCAGAGTAGTTGGGGTAGCTGCCGTTGACCGCGTACTTCCAGCCGCTCTCGCCGCCCTGGTCCTTCTCGGCGTACCCGTTGATGGCAGCAACGTAGACGCCCATGGCCGTGCTGCGCGCGTTGACGCTGGCACCTGTTGCCACCAGAGCGTCGTATGCCGTGGCGCCTGGGTTGAGCGAGACGGTGTACGAGCTCGTCGAGCCCCCGTCGGCGCGGGCGTCGATGGTCACGGTGACGCGAACCTTGGCGTCTTGCTCGGCGGAGCTGGAGGAGCCGCTTCCGGACTGCGTGCCGGCTGCTGACGAGGAGCTGCCAGAGCCCGAGGAGGGAGCTCCCGTGCCAGAAGTGGTGCTGGTACCAGACCCGGTAACGCCCACTGTCCCGGAGTTGACGTCTTTCTGACGCGTTGCGACATCCGAGGCAGAGAGGTTCTCGCCGGCTGACGTCACAGTGGCGTCGATGGAGACGGCTGTGCCATCCGGAAGCGTGGGTGCGATGCCCGCAAACTGAGAGACGTCATCGGTGTCTAGCTGGGCATACGCGTTGCCAGAGATGCCGTAGCCGGTTGCTGCCGAGAGAAGTGCAGGCAGGGCGCCCGTGGTGGGAGCGCCGTCCGTGCGCATGGTCACGGCCATGCGCACGGCACCGGAGCCGTCCTCGCAGATCCACGTGACGCTGGGGATGCCCACGCCCTGCTCGGAGGCCCAGGTGGCAAGGGCCGCGGAGCGCTGGGCGCAGGCAAGCGCCATGTCTGTGGGCGCATCCGCGCTTGCCTCCTCGACCCAGATGCCCTCCGCGGAGAGGACCACGTGGGCGGCGTCCTTCTCGAGAGAGACATCCGTGCCGTCAAACTGGAGCGATGCGAGCGCGGTGTAGACGCCATCCGTGGTGACGGTGGTCGTCTGGGGTGCTTCCTGCGAGGAGGCGGTGTCCTGGCTGGTAGTCTGGTCCGTCTCGTCTGCCGTGGTCTGGAACGCTGCGGAGCCCGTTACCCAGGCAAGCGGGTCGCCGCCCTGTGCGTAGACGGACATTGCCCACACGCAGAAGGCAATGAGCGCTGCGGCGAGAACCCCAAGGATCACCCTGGCAGTACGCTTGCCGCTAGCTGACTGCTGGCCGTTCGCCGGCGTGCCGTTGTCTGACATCTAGCCGCGCCTCCCTTCGATGGCATCGCTCTTGTCGCGGCGACGCGTGGCCAGCAGCAAGATGAGCAGCGCTGCACCCACACAGGTGCCCACGATGGGCCAGATGGGAAGGCCTGTCTGCGCCGCCACGTCAGTTGCGGGCGCCTCGCCGGTAACTGCGTCGTTCTTGTCGCCAACGGAGGTGACGCTTGTCACGTCCTCTGACGCATAGCTGCCGAGAAGCGAGCCGTCCTCCGACGCGGTGGCGGTAGCTTCGCTCGCCGTGGCGGTGCTGGTGCCGGTAGAGTCGTTGGTGCTCTTGGCGTTGCTGTTGTCGCTGGAGCCGCTGGAGCTGCCCTTGCCGGAGCCGCCCTTGCTAGCGGTGCCTCCGGTGGAGCCGCTGTTCCCGCTGGTAGAGCCGCCGTTGCCGCTTCCGCTGGTGGAGCCACCGCTGGAGGAGCCGCCGTTGTTCTCGCCGCCGCTGCCGCTGGAGGAGCCGCCGCCCTTCTCGCCCGGCGCCGCCGTGGTGGCACCGGCATCCAGCTTGAAGAGGGTGCCGGAATCGTTGAAGAAGTAGAGGTTGCCGCTCGCGTCGCAGGCGATGGAGCTCATGCAGTACTGCCAGAGGTCGCTCGCGGGCTGGTAGAGCGTGGTGGCCTGCGTGTCGCCCAGGCGGTAGGCGTACACGCCGCCGGGCTTGCCGTTGCAAGTGAAGTACACGTAGGTATTGCCGTCGGCGGCTACGCTCACCAGCGGTGCGCTCTTCACGTCGCCGGTTCCAACCTGGCCCTCCACGCTGGTCGTGGGAACCAGGGCCTCGTGCTTGACGCTCATAGACGCAAGGTCAATCACAAAGAGCGCGCCGCGCGTTACGTCCGAGGAGGACGAGCCGCCCACGTAGAGCAGGCCATCGCAGACGGTGGGCGAAGAGGTGGAATACGAGCCAAACTCCACGCTGCGGCCAGCCGTCAGCGAGCCGTCAGAGCGCAGGTAGAGCTCGTGCAGCACGCCGTCTGTCGTGACTGCGTACGCAACGTTACCGCTCACTGCCAGCTGGGCGCGGCAGCGCGTGCCCAGCTCGACCGAGGAAAGCTCGCGCCCCGTTGCCGCGTCAAGCAGCGAGACCCGCCCGGAATCGTTGGCGGTGAGCACGCCTGCGGATGTGGGCACGGCACCCGTCCAGTAGTAGCCCGCGTCCGTTCCCTCGTGCGACCACACAAGGCTGCCGTCGGCCAGGCTCACGCAGGCCACGTAGCCACCGCAGGAGTCGCTGCCGTCGGGGGCCACGGTCGAGAAGAACGCCTTGCCGTCACGCACGATGATGGACGAGAGAAACTGCTGGTCAACGGCCTTGCCACTTGCACCGGTCGAGGTAGACAGCGCCGCCGACACCCACACCGTGGTCAGCTTGTCTGCCGTGAGCGCCTGGATGCGGCCGCCGTGCAGCGGCACAAGGATGAGACCGTCGGCGTACTGCAGACGCGCAGTGGAATCCACGCTCGCGGCCAAGCGAGCCTCGTCGAGAACCACGCCCGTGGACGCGTCACGGCGATAGAGCTGTGTCTGCGCGGCGTCATATACCTCGCCGTTCACGATGATCGCGTCGCTCGCGTTGACGTACATGGCGGTCGTGAGGCGCGACTGCGCCCAGTCGAGCTTGGCGTACGTGGTCGAGCTGGAAACGGGCGTTGAGAGCCCGCGCACCACGCCCGTCTCGTCTGTGCCCTTGTAGCCGGGCCATGCGGCGTCGTAGCCGGTAGGACGCGTGACCGTGGGGTATATCACTAGCGCATCGCTCTTGGGCAGGCCGTCAGTATCCGTGCAGTAGTACCACACGACCTCGTCGCCGTTGGCAATGTTCACGCTGCCGGCACCAACCTGCGAGGCAGTGCCGTTCACGAAAAGGTGCCAGTACGCACCCGTCGTGGCGTCCCAGCCAAGCTCGCGGCCGTCCACGGGCGAGGTGATGGTACTCAGGTAGTAGCCCCAGCTGCTGGTGGACGAGGAGTGCGTGAGGCCCTTCTCGGCAAACGCCGCCTCGGAGAGGTCGGCGGCGGTGGAGCCCTCCACCAGGGTGAGAGACGTTGTGTCCGCCCACACCTGGTCGAGACCCGAGGCGTCCTTGCCAATCACCTTGACCGAGCCCATGACCTGGCCCGGCAGCGAGTCACCCCAGGCAGAGTAGTACCAGACGACCTTGTCGCCCTCCTTGAGGACGTAGTTCGAGGCCATCACGGTTGCAGACTCGCCGTTGATGAAGAGCTGCCACCACTTGCCGGTTGCGGCGTCATCGCCAAGCGAGGTGCCGTCCTTGGTGAAGGTGTAGAGGTCGGCGTCGTAGGTGATGCCGTTGGCGTCAAGAACCTGCTTGGTGAGGTCTGCCGCGGTGGTGCCCGGCTCGACGGCAAGCGAGGTTTCTGACGCCCAGCTGACACTGGCTCCGGAAGCGTTTGGGCCAATGACCGTGCAGCTAGCGGTAATCTGCTCCGGCGCATCCTTGCCAGACGTGCCCGCCACCGTGAACGTGGCCGAGACGTCCTGGTTCACAAGGCTTGCCAGCTTGGCCTTGAGCTGGTCGCTCACCGTGGGGTCGTCCTTGTAGAACTCGTAGTAGGCCTGGAAGCGCTCGTCAGCAAGGCGCGAGATTACGGTAACCCGTGTGTTGTCGGTGGGCTTGGTGTAGGCGAGAAGCTCGTGGGAGATCACGTCCGGGCGGCTTGACTTGAAGGTGCGCCAGGACATGCCACCCATGTCGCTGTATCCGGGCAGGTCAACCAGCACAATGCCGGGGTTCGCGGACTGCGTGTCGCGGTCGTGCGCCCAGGCAAGATTGCCAGAGGCATCGCGGTAGGCGCCCAAGAACGGGCGCAGGTTGCCCGTCACGTTGGTGGCACTCTGCCCGTCGAGAAGCGCCAGGGCATAGCCCGCCTTGGCCTGCTCCATGAGCGAGACGGCCGCGTCAATTTCCTGCTCGCTTACGGGCGAGAGCGTGAACTCGAGCGTCTTCGAGGCCGTGACCTGGGAGTTCGACTTGTCAGTGACCGTGCAGGTTATGGCAACCGTGCGTGCCGTGCCCAACGGGCGCACGACCGTGGCATGGTAGCCGTTGAAGCTAACGAGTGGGTCGTTGCTGCTGTAGGAGACGGCATAATACTTGCCGTCCACGCCCAGCGTGCGCGTGGTAGGAAGCTGAAGGTCACCCGAGACCGCAGTCTGGTCCACGGCGGCACCGGTAGAGAAGGCCTTGACCTTGTCGTAGGTGAAGCCTGTCTGGACCTCGCTTGCGAGAGCTGCCTGAGCTGCGGCAACAGCTTCGGGGTCCGCCTTGACAGTAATTGGGAAGTCCTTGGTAACCGTGACATCGGGCATACCGTAGCCCGTGAAGGACACGGTTGCCGAAAGCGTCACCGGCGTGTCGGCCGAGCCGCGCGTGGGCGTTGCCGTGAGGGTGCTGTCCCAGCTCTCGCCGGTCACTTTCACGGAGCCGTCACTTGCGGTCCACGTTGCGCTGGCACCGCTCAGGCTTGCCGGCAGCGTGAAGGCCTGCGTCACGGAGTCTGCGGAGTCGCCATCGGCAAAGCCCAGCGTGATGGCGTCGGCCTTGGCCTGAAGCACGGCAAGCGCGGCATTCTCGTCCCACGGCACCTGGAAGGTGCGGTTGGGGGTGAACGTTGCGGTCTCGTCGCCGCGGGTGAGCGTGAACGTGATCGAGCTCACCGTCTGGAGCGAGGACATGTTCCAGCTAGAGACCTTGCTCGTGTCGCACGAGAAGTACGTGATGGCGCCGTTGTCCGCGTCTGCGGTGGAGATTCCCGCAGTGGCATTGCTGTTGGTGTTCTGGAACGAGACGCTGGTCACGCGCACAGCGAGGCCCGTGGTGTCCACGCCCTCCTCCGCGAGCTTGGCGAGAAGCACGTCGTTCACGTTGGTGTCCGTGCCGTACTTGAGCGTTGGCCGCCAGTTCTCGTTCTGGAGGCGCGCGACGGCGCCCGCGAGCGTGGTGCTATCCGCAACGGGCTGGTCAAAGAACTTGGAGACGGAGGTGGCACCACTCGTTGCCACAACCTTGAGATACTTTCCCGCAGCTGCCTGCGGAACCTCTATGCTGGCCGACGTGCAGCCGTCAAGCGGCTGCCAGTCTTCTGTCGGTGCGTCGGCGGCGTCGCCGACGTACCACTGCAGACTTACGCCGTCATTGGCGGTCACGTCCACGTTGCTGCCTGAGAGCTGCGCAGCGTAGACCGTCGCGGTTGCGGTGGAGCCGGTGAGAAGCGTGCCCGAGGTTGGCGACACCAGGACGTGGTGGAGGTCATAGCTGCCCGCGGCCTTGACCTGGACCTTCTCGCTTGTGGCAGATGCCATGAGGGCGCTGCAGCTGGCCCACACGTAGGCGCCCTCGAGCGACGAGGAAAGCGCAAGCGTGGTGCCGCTGGCGCCGTCTGCAGCCGTGAGCTCGCGCGCGTTGGTGCCCGCGGCGTCGTCCGCCGCGTACCAGGTGCACGTGAGCTTGGCATCCGAGGGGAGGTCTGTCTCGTACGAGCCCCAGCCGCTGGCCTTCTCGTACTGCGGCTGCGCCGTTAGCGTGGCCCCTACCTGCGCGTTTGTGGCGGATGAGGAAAGCTTGACGCTGGAGACGTCGTAGGCGCCCGCAAGCGCTACGGGACCAACGGGGTCCTGCGTGCTGGTCCCGTAGTAGGACGGCACGCTGGTGGAGACCACGGAGTTGCTGCTCGTCGCCCTGACGCGCAGGTACGTGCCGAGAAGCGAGGTGCCGTCAGCGGTCTGCTCGGGGACGGTAAAGGTGGCGGAGGTGGCGCCGGGGATATCGGTGAATGCGGAGTCATCTGTCGTGTTGCTTGCCGCCCACTGCCACTGGTAGTGCACCACGTCCGCTGAGGACGTCTGGGTGTAGGAGCCGGTGTAGGCCGTGGCGGTGACGGTCTGCCCAACCGTCGCGCGGCCGGAGGCGTCGACGGTCACCTTGTACAGGGTGACGGCGCCGGCCTCCTGCACGGGTCCGGCCGCGGAGCTCTTGGTTGCACCGAAGCCGCCGTCCGCGCTTGCGTAGACGTACTTGCCCAGGAGGTCCGAGGTCACGTTAAGCGTTGGACCCGTAGCTCCGGCGATCTTCTCGCCCGTGCCGTACGCCGAGTCGCTGGCATACCAGGACCAGGTGACACTGGCATTTGAGGTGGCGTCGGCGCCACTTGCGTCCTTGGCAGTTGCGGTGAGGGTGTCGCCTGGCGCAAGCGCGCCGGTCTTGCTGAGCGACACGCTCACGAGGTTGACCGAGCCCGCGGCTGCAACCTTGTTGCGACTGCTGGTTGTGCGAGAGGAGCTGCCGTCGGCGGTGGTTATCGTGCAGTGCACATAGCGGCCAGCGTAGCTTGCCAGCGAGAGCGACTGTGCGGTGGCGCCGGGGATGTCTTCCCAGGTGGAGTTATCGCTGCTGACTTGCCACTGGTAGGTGAGGGAGGCAGGGTCGATGGGGGCGCTGGCGCCCTTCTCGCGCGCCCACGCCCACAGCGTGTCCGAGGCGGCGTAGGCATAGGTGCCGCCCGTAGAGCTTGCGCTGGTGGTGAGGTAGGTGGAGTAGATGCTTGCCGACGCGGCGGCGTTCGCGGCGGCGGGCTTCTCGGCAGTCGATGCAGGCCGCGCCTCTGTTGCCACCTCGGCCAGCGCGCGAGTGGGTACCATCGACGCCGCTGTGACCAGCGACAACACCACCGCCAGAATGCGGTCGCGCAGACGCAGCCCAGACATACCAGTGGGTTTTGTGGGTTTCATACCCGCCTCCCTGTGATTTGCTCCCTTGGGAGCATCGAGGGCAGGCAGGGCCGTCGAGTGGTGACGGTAGCCTCACGGCGCAGCGCCAGCGGTAGCGCGGCGCGCGCATCTGAGCACAGTTCTGGTTGCTGACCCGGAGTAGAACCGGGATCCATTTGCAGGCCTCACAGCTGCCCAAACCGTGCCCTCGGTTTGAATGTTGCCTGAAGTATAGACGAGAGACGCTGGCACTTCTCGCCGCGCGACCGACTCGCCACACATTCGCACCCGAATCTGTATCCCGCGCAGGTTGATACAGGTTCGGACCCCGAATCTGTATCGCGAGCGGCCGGGGCTCGCCACACATTCGCACCCGAAGCTGTATCCCACGCAGGTCGATACACATTCGTGCCCCGAATGTGTATCCCCTCGCCACACGTTCGCACCCGAATCTGTATCCCGCGCAGGTCACCACACATTCGGGCCCCGAATGTGTATCCGCTCACCACACGTTCGCGCTACCCTACTTTGGCAAGCCGCCCTCCCAGCGCAGAAGCCTGGTCCGCAGCTCGCGCCGACGCTCCCGCGCCTCTCGCGACATGTCAATCTCGCCAAGCCCAAGCTGATGAGACAGTTGCACCGCCAGGTGATCCATTCTCGCCCCGTTAATCAGGTGCTCATACACGGCAACCAGTACCTGCTGCCCATTGTCGAGCAGATCGTTCCGTCGCAGATTATCGGACACCATGTCGTGCAGTTCCGTGTGGTCTCGCCCGCCAAAGTACTCCAGAACTACGTTCCGACATCTCCACCAAAGGTCGGGAATGTAGTACGTTACCCCGCACTCATCGACGTAGCAGCGCATATTGAGCTCCGGAGCAGGAAATCCGTACCCGCCCAGACGCGGGGGCAGGGTGAGCACAAGTACCAGCACCGACTCCATTGGGGAAGCAGACCTTGGCAGCAGGTACCGCAACGTCAGACGGACCTTCTTTATGCCATGCATCCCTTCTCGCCCATCCAACGCACGCTGCAGCGATGCGGGCGTCATGCAGACGGGGCGCCCATAGGTTGTCTCTTCTCTATACACCGGAAAGCGGTACGAGCCGCAGAGCTCGTAGCTAAGAAGAAGCAGCTCGAAGAAGTCAAAGCCATGTGAAAGCTGGAGAATCGTATCCTCGGGAGACGCAACAAAGACGTCATTGCCAATTGGTAGGAATAATCCGCCCCATTTCCAGAAGCGGGGACTTGCCAGTCGAGTGCAGTTGCGCCGAGCAGAGCTATTGACGAGCACTTCCCAAGGCGTCGTGAGCCCCATGACCGACGGAGCCAAGGCAGCTGCTTGCCTTTCCGAGGAGTTGGTCGAGCCAAGCCGAGCTATTCGAACCGGCCCCGGCGCACCCGCCGGCGGCCAGTCATGGATGCGCCAGTACTCAAGAGCAGTGGTATGTCCCAAATAGATTGCCATGGGCCAAGCATATGGGCACTTGCCAGGCGAGCGATCAAGTTTCCGAGAAAGGCCGACAGGGTTCTTGCACGTGCCAGACAGCCAGCTTGCAGCACACGGGGTTTGCGCAGGAAAATGGGGGTGCGTTTCCCGTAGTTCCTGCTATCCTCGCTTGCAGCGTATCGTGATCGCTACGGGAAATGCCCAGCTCAGAGCACGTGTGAGATATGAAGACGACGTGAAGGGAACGAGCATCAAAGATTTGCTGTTCTAGGCGTGCACACCGCGTCGCGGTCGTACGCGGCAGTTTTCAACACGCAGATTCTAGGAGAGCCACGGACAGAAGAGCCCCGGACAAGAGCTCAGGCGATGGTCTCAGCCGATACAGGTTCGTTGCCCGAACGTGTATCGACCTGCGCGGGATACAGGTTCGTGTCCGAATGTGTGGCAGGCCCGGCCCCTCGCGATACAGGTTCGTTGCCCGAACCTGTATCGACCTGCGCGGGATACAGGTTCGTGTCCGAATGTGTAGCAGCCCCCGGCCCCTCGCGATACAGGTTCGTTGCCCGAACCTGTATCGACCTGCGCGGGATACAGATTCGCATCCGAATGTGTAGCGGCGACCGCGGCAACCGGCGCCCTACGCTGCCGCAGCGCCCTCCTCCTCGGCGTTTAGGTGTCCCACCTGCGGGCGGTCGTGCCGCGAGGCCAGCACCAGCACCACGATCCCCGCCGCGACAAGCGGCAGGCTCAGGACCTGGCCCATCGTGAGCCAGCCGGTGCCGAGAAGGTATCCCAGCTGCGCATCCGGAAGCCGCACGAACTCGATGAGGAACCTAAACACGCCGTACAGCATGAGGAACGCCCCAATGAAGGTGCCCTGCGGCCGAGGCGGGCGGCGTCGCGACAGCGCGAACAGCACGCAGAATAGCACTATGCCCTCGAGCAGGGCCTCGTAGAGCTGCGAGGGGTGCCGGTACACCGTGCCGCCGCTGGGGAACATCACGCCCCACGGCAGCGACGTCTCCTTGCCCCACAGCTCGCCGTTCACAAAGTTGGCGCAGCGGCCAAAGAAGAGACCGATGGGTGCGCCAATGGCGGCCAGGTCGGCAACCGTGAGCACCGAGAGCTTCCAGCGCTTGCACGCGATGGTACCGCCGAGAAGGGCGCCCACCAGCCCTCCGTGGAAGCTCATGCCGCCCTGGTTGAGGGCGAAGATCTCGAGCGGATGCTCGAGGTAGTACCCCGCGCCGTAGAACACCACGTAGAAGATACGTGCGCCCACGATGACGCCCACGGCGATGTCAATCATCACCGAGAGCACGTCGTCGGTGGAAAGGTCGAGCTTCCAGCGCCTGGCCACGCGCGCGATCACTAGCCCCGCGCACACGAACCCCGCCAGGTACGCGATGCCGTACCAGCGCACCTGGAAGGGTCCGAGCGTAAACGCGATAGGGTTGAGCGAATGGTAGAAGTCGTTCAGCCACACGGGGCAGCACCCGGCCTAGAGAACCGCAGGCTGCACGCGGGTGACGCCAGGCACGTGCTCCTTGAGGATGCGCTCGATGCCCTCGGACATGTCGTAGGTCGAGAGCGGGCAGCCGGCACAGGCGCCCTGCATCTCGAGGGTCACCACACCGTCGTCGGTGCAGTCGATAAGGGCAATGTCGCCGCCGTCGGCCTGCAGACTCTGGCGGATGATGTCGATGGTCTCGGACAGCAGCTTGCGGTTGAGCACCGGCTTGGCCTCGTTGGCCTGGTCGTTTGCGACCTGATCGGTGCTGGGGGTCTCGTTCTCTGCCATGGTCCTCTCCTCCCGCGCGGGTGCCCCCGCGCCTGTGTTCTCGCTCGAACTCACAGGGTGCGAATTCCTAGCGCAATGATGGGTTACAAGGTGACATATTACCCAATGCCCGTGAAAAGATGCCCGGAGGTTGCGCCCTGCACACGAGGAGCAGGTCGCTTCCCCGCCGCCGCGGCGGCAAGCGCACGCACCACGCGCTCGACGGCAAACGCGCACTCCTCGGGCGAGAGGAGCGTGGCATCGGCCATGAGGCGCGTGACGCCAGCTGCGACAAGGGCATCTGCCTGCGGCGTTGCGTCAAGCGGGTGCGCCGCCCAGATGCGGGAGCGCCCGTGGACGTCCGTGCGCACCGGCAGGAGGTTGCCGTCGATGTCGCGCAGCGAGAGGCGCCGGCGGCGCAGCTCGCAGTTGGGGCAGTCGTGGATGCAGCGGCCGGCCGCCTGCAGCACGCAGTGCTCGCTGGTCATGGCGCGGGCGCGCCCGGAGACCACAAGTCCTACCGGCACGGAGGCAGCCCCCGCCAGTGCGCAGACCTCC
>Ga0256406_1004014_pt1 | contig 17428 bp, 15 predicted proteins | sample RumenRJG_03DNA_FD_185986 | JGI IMG/M metagenome (GOLD analysis project Ga0256406, IMG submission 185986) | Bovine rumen microbial communities from Lethbridge, Alberta, Canada - RJG_03 | ecosystem: Host-associated > Mammals > Digestive system > Stomach > Rumen | place: Canada: Alberta | collected...
ACACCTAAATTTATTATATCATACAATACCAAACAATACCACAATTATTTTGATAAAATTTGACAAAAAAAGAAAGCCATTGCAAGGCTTACAGCGATTTTTGCAGAATCAAACTGTCAAACTCCCGCGTTATGCCGGTCTTATTTCATCAGGAGAAAAACAAAAAGGTGAATCTGGGCAGTGGACTGAAGGAGCGACTTTTTGTGTTTGGATATACGTACATATTCTTGCCCGGTAATTTTTGTCTGATGAACAAAGAATTAAAATACTCCGCTGATTATCTAAAAAAATACGAAAGCCGGTTCTTCAATGCAAGTTGTTTGTGTTATAATCACAAAAGATAACGGATTACGATTGATTTAATGGAGGCAACAAGATGTATACAAAGGAAAATTTTCTGGAAGCTGCCAGAGTTGTCAAGGAAGTCACAATCCCGACAAATCTGATCCACAGTGAATTTTACAGCAGAATGACGGGTGCGGATGTGTATCTGAAGCCGGAGAATCTGCAGCGCACAGGTGCGTATAAGGTGCGTGGATCTTATTATAAGATCAGCAAGATGAGTGAAGAGGACAGAGCCAAGGGACTGGTTACGGCTTCTGCGGGAAATCACGCGCAGGGTGTTGCATATGCGGCACAGAAGTTCGGATGCCGTGCGGTTATCGTAATGCCTGTCGGCACTCCGCTCATTAAGGTCAAGAGAACCAAGGCTTACGGTGCTGAAGTTGTACTCTACGGAGATGTTTATGACGACGCGTATGCGTATGCACAGAAGCTCGCCGAAGAGCAGGGTCTGACAATGGTTCATCCGTTTGATGATTTTGATGTATCCACCGGTCAGGGATCGATTGCTGTTGAAATTCTGGATGAGCTCCCGGATGCGGATATGATTCTGGCTCCAATCGGAGGCGGCGGTCTGTCCACGGGTGTCGCGGTCTGCGCCAAGATGCTGAAACCGGAAATCGAAGTCATCGGTGTAGAGCCGAGAAAAGCGGCAAGCATGACAGCTGCGCTGGAAGCAGGTCATCCGGTTGAACTGGCAAGTGCGACGACGATTGCGGACGGTACGGCAGTGAAGAAAGTGGGCGAGAATGTATTCCCATATGCCAGAGATAATATCGACAGAGTTCTGTGTGTAGACGATGAGGATCTCGTCGGTTCTTTCATTGATATGGTAGAGAATCATAAGCTTGTCGTTGAGAACTCAGGACTGCTGAGTGTCTCTGCGCTGAAACAGATGGATCTGAAAGGGAAAAAGGTTGTCTGCATCCTCAGCGGAGGGAATATGGATGTCACCACAATGGGGTCGATGATTCAGAACGGACTCATCCAGAGAGGCCGTGTATTTACGGTTTCCGTCCGTGTTCCGGACAAGCCGGGTCAGCTGGCAAAGATGACCTCGATTGCGGCAGAGCATAAGGCAAACATCATCCGCATCGACCACAACCGCTGGGTCAGCACCAACCGCGCGCAGGCTGTCGAAGTCGGCGTGACATTTGAATCGTTTGACGCAGAGCATAAGAAGGAAATTATGAATGCACTGACCGATGCAGGTTTCTCGCTGAATGAGATTGGTGCGCGTCTGTAACACATACACGCTGCAGATTCTTAATAATTATTAAGAGATAATTTGCATTTTCTTAAGAAATATACTAGAATATGGATAAAAGTCCGCGGGCAGAATAGACGTTTTTATTCTGCCCGCTGTTTTATCGTAAGCGATACAGGAAAGCAGGGAGAGTGAATTCTATGTCTCCGTGTGATCTGGAAAGGAGAATCGGCAGAATGAACCGGAATATGAGAACGTTAAAGCATGCAGGCGATGAGAGAGCAGAAAGGCAGCAGCACAGACGCGGACTCAGAAAGGCCGCCGCGATAGCGCTTGCGCTCGCCGTCGCATCGTCTCTGGCAGCTCCTGCAGGAGTATTTGCAGATGACGCGCAGGCGGCAGCGTCTTCAGACTCAGAGGTTTCGCCTGCACAGACGACCGTGACCGGATACGTGACCTCACACAATCGCAAAGACTACACGAAGACGATGACTGATACGATCAAAGTTGCCCCGGCATACGGAAGAGTTGTCAGTGTCTATCATTATGATCAGGATGCAAAAAAATGGGTGAAGGAGAGTTCCGTTACGACTGGAGACACATATGAATCCAAGGTGAAGCTGGTGTTCAGCGATTACTGGAAAACAAGAAGCATGACCAAGTATAAGATCGTCATCAACAAGGTGAGCGGCAGCGGAGCGTCATTCTCGGGCACACTGACGCCGAGATATGCCTCGAAAGATGCCGTGCAGTCCGTCGGAGCAAGCAAAGTATCCAAGAAAATGACGACTACCTTTAATCCGGTGACGGCCAAAACAGCAGTCGTGATGAACGCGGACACGCACGAACTGGTTTACCAGAAGAATGCAGATACAACAAGAAAACCGTCCAGCATGACCAAGATGATGACCGGAATTCTGCTTCGTGAAAAGTATTCTCTTGGACATAAAGTGAAGATAACCTCCGAGGCAGCCCGGACGCCGTGGGGAATCGGACTGAAATCCGGAGATACGATGACGGTGCAGAATCTGCTCTATGCGATGTTCCTGCCATCCGCTAATGACGCGGCATGCGCGTCTGGAATCGCAGTCGGCGGAAGCACAGCGCGTTTTGCGTCACTGATGAATGCCAGAGCCGCGCAGCTTGGCTGCACCAGAACCGTATATAAGAACGCACATGGCCTGGATACCACGGGAAATTATTCTACCGCAAGGGATCAGGCGCTGGTCGGTAGTTACATTATGACATCGCCGAAAATGAGCGATATCCGGAAGGTACTCCTGACCAAGTCCAAAGTCATCTACTCTGGAAAGGGCAGAAAATACTCCCTTTACTCTTCGAATGCTCTGCTTGGAACCGGAACTTTCCAGGGACTGAAGACCGGAACCACTACACTGGGCGGATATTCCTTCTGCGGGGCATATACATGCAACGGACAGACCTATGTCAGCGTGGTCATGGGATCGGCCACATCCGGTCAGCGGTTCACGGATACCAAGACTCTTGCGGGACTGACCGAGGAACTGGAGAGTGAATAAACGGTCTGCCGTTCTCATCAGATCGGACAGCGGACGGGCATCATGAATTGACAGCAGCCGGAACATACGGGTATGATAGAAGAAAACTCAGGAAAGAAGGCGCTGAAAATGAAGAAAAAAGTAAAACTTACAGTCAGCCGTGACTTCAATCAGGAACTCACGGTTGATGTCATGGATTTTCCAGACGGTCCTGACGGAGCGCCGCGCAGGCGCTTCACATTGACGCTGGATTACAGTAAGTACGACGTTTCGCCGCTGCTTAAAGAACACGCGACTCTGGATGAAGCTGTGGAGCATTACCGTGACCAGCTGTACAGAAGCGTTGCGGGACTGCTGATGAGTGACTGGGAATGTGCGGAAGACGATTTGAACGGGATCCTCGGTACGATCCGAGAGAAGATCGCGCCGTATTTTCAGTAACAGATTTGTTATCGCCGAATTCATATGAATGGGGGAACCATGGAAAAGGAAACTCTGAACAACACAGAAGAAACTGTTATTACTGCAGAAGAGACGGCAGTAGCGCCTGAATCTGCCGCACAGGAGAATGCTGAAAACAAACAGGGTAAGAAGAAAAGGAAAAAAGGATCTACAAAATGGCTGCAGATCTGTCTTATGGTTTTGACCGGCGTTCTTGCAGGTATGTTCGTTTATACACTAATTTACAATATCCTGTATATCAGAAATTATGCATCAAGCTATGGAGTGAGTGTATCCAGCATTTTGGGACAGGCGCTGAATTCAATCCTGTCGGCATCTCTTCCATATGTGGTATACATGGCACTGACATTTACTGCGTATAAGATTCTGGCGCTGCTGTCCGGGACAAAAGAAGACTAGCAAGATCGATACGCACTGAAGAGAGTTTAAGATTCCTTTCCATGAAAAAGAGAAATAGAAGAGCTGTCCGCAATTTTGTGACCTCAGGCAGGTCATGCGGACAGCTTTTTTGTATCTAATGCCGAAAAACAGGAGCCGCTGCCGCGAATGACTTATTGTTGTTCGCGGCAGCGGCTTTTAGAAATCCGTATTGATTTATACGTGTAATAACAGGAACAGCTTATTTTTCATCGCTGTTCTGCGTGTATTTATGCTTTCTGGTATTGCTTTCCTCAACTACTGTAGTTCCGCCCATGAAAGTCGGAAGGCTCTTGCCTTTTCTTTTCCAGGAAAGATACTCTGCTGTCGCAGTCCAGAGAACATCTCCGGAGGAGTTCAGAGCAGTTTCCAGAGCGTCCTGAACGACACCGACAATGAATCCGACGGCAACAACCTGCATGGCGATTTCATTGGAAATGCCGAACAGTGAGCAGGCCATCGGGATCAGAAGCAGAGAGCCGCCTGCAACTCCGGATGCTCCGCATGCTGCGAACGCGGAGAGAATGCAGAGGACAATTGCTGACGGAAGGTCGACGTTGATGCCCAGTGTATGTGCGCAGGCCATGGTCATAACGGAAATCGTAACGGATGCGCCATTCATGTTAATCGTGGATCCAAGCGGGATGGAGACGGAATACATGTCTTCATCCAGACCCAGACGCTTGCAGAGTCCCATGTTGACCGGGATATTTGCTGCAGAACTTCTGGTAAAGAACGCAGTGATCGCGGATCCTTTGATGCATCTCCAGAGAAGCGGATAAGGATTTCTTCTGAGTACGATGAACTCGATCAGCGGATTGACGATCAGCGCCGCTGTCAGCATGCATCCGACCAGGAGCAGAAGGAGTTTTCCGTATGTCGTGAAGATCGAAAGACCGTTTGTGGAAACGTTCGTATAAACGATGCCCATGATTCCAAACGGTGCAAAATTGATGACCCAGCGTACGCCCTGCTGAACGGCGTCGGAGAGATCTTTCATGAAACGCTGCGAATTAGGTGCGGCAAAACGCTTCAGCGCAAGGCCGAAAATAACTGCCCATGCCAGAATGCCGAGATAGTTTGCGTTTACCAGTGCGTTGACAGGATTATCAACGATGTTCATCAGCAGATTATGGACGATCTGCCCGAATCCGTGCACTACACTGTCCGCGTGGTAAGCCTTGGCAAACTTGATGGTCTGCGGAAACATGAAACTTCCGATAACTGCGACGACGCCGCCCATCGATGTACCAACCAGGTACAGAACGATGACTGTGCCGAAACGGCGGTCCAGCTTGCTGGACCCCTGACAAAGCGCGGCAATAACGATGACAAATACCAGAACCGGCGCGATCGCTTTCAGCGCTCCGACGAACAGATCTCCGAGAATGGAGATGGCCGCGAGATTCTTGAAGGCGACTCCAAGCGCAGCTCCGATAATCAGTCCGATAACGATACGGATAATCAGACTCGTATCGTTATATTTTCGGGCTATTGCTTTTAGAACTGTCATAATGGTCCTCCTAACGAAACAAAAAATAATAACTTTATAACGTATGTTTATTCTACTACGTTTCTTATTGAATTTAAATAGAAAATACGTGATAATTTTAAACAAAATGCCATATTTTGAGTATTGGATACTGTATACGACATGAATTTTAAGGTGAAAACAACAAAAGTATAAATATGGAAGGCGAGTTCGCGATGATCGGATATAAATGGTGATTAGTTGCATGTTTGTCTGATAAGTAGTTATTTTAACATGCTATAGATTATTGATATCTTATTCTCTATCGCTTGATATCTTTCATAATCCAGTGATTCAGCCATTCGCGTGGATACAATTAAATAATTGCGATTTATTTCAGTAAATTTTCACAATTAAGGATGCATTAGTCACGAGTGAATGGTATAATATGAAATGTATTAAACTGAATATTAATTTAGTGGTGTATTTATAGATAGAAATGTAAAAGGAAGGTTGTCACGATGCTTGAAAAAACAAATATCAAGAAAGCGAGACTTCTGTACATCCTCAAGCTGCTGTACCAGAAAACAGATAAGGATCATCCGGTCACAACCAATGAAATCCTGGATTATATTAATTCTCTTGGTATGACGGCAGAAAGGAAGACAATCAAGACGGACATGAATCTGCTCATGGATATCGGATTCAAGATTGTATTTATGAAGAGTTCGCCGAACCGTTATTACCTTGAAGAGCACGTTTTGTCGTTCGATGAGATGAAACTTCTGAAAGATGTCATTCTGTCGTCTCCTCTGCTTACGGATAAGGAGGCGGATCGTCTGACGGCCAAGATCGCCGGGATGGGCAGCTGCTATCAGAAGGACGCGCTCATGCGCCACGCGTCAGTACTGCGTCATGCGCATCGTGATGAATCTCTGGAGCTTGCGGAGTATGCGGCAGTCAGTGACGCGATTGACCGCGGAAAGAAGATCTTGTTCCGCTACCAGGAGTACACCCCTGACAAGCAAAAAGTTCTGCGTCATGACGGGGAAGTCTATAAGGCGACTCCATACGCATTCTGGTGCGATGAGTCGGGATGTCATCTGATTGCCTGGCTGGAGAAACTTCAGGGGATTGCAGAATTTCGCGCGGAGAGACTGGAGAGTGTCGAGGTGCTCGATGAAGACGGCGATTCGCTCCCGGACGGTCTGGATCTTATGGATTACCGAAACAGGATTTTTGATCCGTTCAATGATGATACAGCATCGGTTCAGCTGCTCTGTGAAAACTCTGTAATGAATGACATCATCGCCAAGTTCGGTGAAAATGTGAATACGCATACGATCAGCAGAAACCGTTTTCAGGTGACGGCATCTGCTCAGCTTGGACCTTCCTTTTATGCATGGGTGTTTAAATTCGGCGGCAAAGTGCAGATCAAGAGTCCGAAGCGCGCAATGACTGAATTCCAGCGTATGATTTACGCGCAGATGCGGTAAATACGGAAGGCAGAAGATGGACATTTATTTCATGAGACATGGAGAAACCCCATATAATCAGAAGCATTTGCTGCAGGGGCAGAGAGATATCGCGCTGAATGACGCAGGAAAAGCGCAGGCGGAAAAGGCCGCAAAATGGTTTCAGGCGAGAGGAATCCAGTTTTCTCGTGTATACGCAAGCCCGCTGTCGAGAGCCGTGGAAACGGCGTCGCTGGTCAGCGGCTGCCCACAGGGTGAGATCAAGACGGATCCCCGTCTGCTGGAAATTGATTTTGGACCGATTGAGGGAAAGAAATGGGAAGATCTTTCCGCGGAGGAGATGGAGTATGTGAATGATCCCTGGAAAGGAACACCCATTGCAGGTGTGGAAGATGCAGACCATCTGATCAGCCGGGTGAACGGATTTCTGGATGCGGTGAAGCAGGCAGCGCAGGGGTCTGATGCATCTGCTGCGGAAGAAACTGTTCTGGCTGTGACACATGGTATGGCGCTGCATGGTATTCTGACCGCTTTGACCGGTGACCGTGCCTGCTGGAAGACGCCGCTTGGCAACTGCTGTATTTTCTATATCCGAACGGACGGGGAGTCATTTTCAAATCCTGAGAGAATGACACCTCCGGTGCCGACGTTTCGTTAATTGTCTAATCCCGGGAACAGCGTGTGCACATTCCCGGGATTTTGTTATTCTGCACAAAAATCAATGCAAATATTGCCGTACAGGGTTGACAGCGAGATGAATCTGTGCGACACTAGGTAACATAATAAACAGAAGAGATAGAGGCGCGCCTGTTTAATGAGTAGCCTTCCTGTATAGGATGTACATGTCCGGGAGGAGGAAAGGTACAGGCGCCGAGGTTGGACCGTTTGTGTACAGACAGTTTCAGCTGGGCGTACAGAATAAGATCTGTGCGACTGTCGCAGAAGTGCGGAGAGCTATCCTGGATTCACCTTGCGCGATTATTTTTTGTCGTTTGACGCTGCGGACAGAGACGCAGACGGTCGCGCTGTATATGGAAATGTTCAGGCAGCTGATTTCGCATCAGCTGTTTATTTTTATGAAGTTATTCCGTTTATATTTCTTTGGAAAAGAGAGGAGTAGATTGCTCATGAGTAATCAGAAAGAGAAAAAAAGCAGGCGCGGTCTTGCCAGTCTGATCGCTTTTGGCGTGGTCATTGTGTTTATGATCATCGCGGCGATGGTGACAACCAAGGACAGTGCCAGAAACACGGCATGGTCTCTGGTGCCGCCGGCAATCGCAATCGGCCTTGCGCTGGTCACTAAGGAAGTATACAGTTCACTGTTTGTTGGAATTATCGCGGGCGGACTGTTGTATTCTGGATTCAGTTTTTCCGGAACGCTGAATCATGTCTATAAGGATGGACTGATTGCATCCCTGTCCGACAGTTATGATGTAGGAATTCTGATTTTCCTGGTCATTCTGGGTGTGCTGGTTGCACTGATGAACAAGGCAGGAGGATCTGCAGCGTTTGGAAAGTGGGCGTCAAAGCACATTAAATCGAGAAGGGGTGCATCCATCGCGACGATTGTTCTCGGCATTCTGATTTTCATCGACGACTATTTTAACTGTCTGACAGTGGGATCCGTTATGCGTCCAATCACAGACCACCACCATATTTCCAGAGCTAAGCTCGCCTATCTGATTGACGCGACTGCTGCGCCGGTCTGTGTAATCGCTCCGATTTCTTCCTGGGCGGCAGCTGTTTCCGGTATGGTAAAAGGACATAACGGTTTTACGGTGTTTATTCAGTGCATTCCGTATAATTTCTATGCGCTGCTGACCATCGTGTTCATGTTCTCTATCGTAATGACGCAGACGGAGTTTGGTCCGATGGTTGAGCATGAAAGAAATGCGATTCACAATAACGACTTGTATACAACATCGGAGCGCCCTTATCCGGAAGAATCTGAAATTCCGAACAGCAGAGGAACGGTCGCGGATATGGTAATTCCGATCATCGTGCTGATTATCTGCTGCGTACTCGGTATGATCTATACCGGAGGATTCTTCTCGGGAACTTCACTGGTTAAGGCATTTGCAGGAAGCGACGCATCTGTCGGACTTGCATACGGATCATTCTTCGCACTGGTCTTCACCCTGATTTTCTATATGGTTCGCAGAATCATGACGTTTGAAGAATTTATGGGATGTCTTCCAGAGGGATTCCAGGCAATGGTAGCGCCGATCCTGATTCTGACATTTGCATGGTCTCTGAAGGCTATGACCGACAGCCTCGGTTCCACCGTATTCGTCAAGCATTTTGTTCAGACTTATGCGTCCAGCTATATGTCCCTGCTTCCGGCAATCGTCTTTGTGATCGGCTGCATCCTGGCGTTTGCTACAGGAACATCCTGGGGAACATTTGGAATCCTGATTCCAATCGTCACCGGAGTCTTTGGGTCTTCTGATTATAAGCTGATGATCATCGCGATTTCCGCATGCATGGCCGGCGCCGTCTGCGGAGACCACTGCTCGCCGATTTCCGACACGACCATCATGTCCTCTGCCGGAGCGCAGTGCTACCATATGAATCACGTATCCACACAGCTCCCGTATGCCATGACTGTAGCGGCAATTTCCTGCGTTACTTACATTATCGCTGGATTCACCAGAAGCGCATGGATTTCCCTCCCGTGCGGAATCCTCATGGTCATTCTGGTTCTGCTCTTTATCCGCAAGATCAACCCGAACGACGACATGAGAACCGCCGCTATCGGCGCTGTAGACCCAGATACGCTGTAATGGAGTTGCCCTCGCGAAGCCGAGCGTAAGCGACGGCTGAGCGATGGGAACTCCTTATGCTGGTGGCGCCCAAGAGCGGGAGCAGCGCGAACCGCGATTGGCTAGCGACACGTCGTATAATGCAGTTGCCTTTATTTGTGCAAGCATGAGTGAAGCACAGATAATTGAGGACTGCTTAATGGAATCGCCCCTGCGACTGCAAGCGAGAGCGAAGCAGAAGCAGCGGGGATTCCTTATGCTGGTAGCACCCGCAAGCGAGAGCGCAGCGAACTGCGAGCGGCAAGTGCTGTGTCGTATATGCTGGTTCGGCCTGAGTAACGCATAGATATAGTGCTGATAATATGCAATATCTATGCGTTTTTTAGTGCGCCCGTATGCATGACGGGCTGTGTTGGAGAAACTGTTCCGCCTCTGCAGCCTCGGAGCAATCACACCGGAAGACATTGACGGCTTCAATGCCGCACTGGAAGAGGCACTGAAAGAAATGCATGTTTCCCTTCCAATTCAATAGGCACACAGTGACCGGCAGACTTACCGAATGTTTTTGACGGCATCGGGTATTCAGAACACCTGTTTCCATGATATACTTATTCTGAACTTTACCAAACAATTTCTTTGAGGAAATGGAGAGTGATCATGGAAAAGAATAGCAAAGAATACGGAACTGCACATGCAGCAGGGCGCAGAATAGGACGGCTGATTCTCACAATTGCGCTTGCTGCGGCGATGACGTTCACCATGGCCGGATGCGGAAGCACTTCTTCTGAACAGAGCAGCAGCCCGGCCAAGTCGAAGACGCAGACGGAGCAGGCAAAGAATACTTCGGAAAAGGTTAAAAAAGTTGTTTCTCATATCACGGCAAAAGCGTCATCTTCTCAAAGCCGGTCGTCCTCTGGCGCGTTAAATTTGTCCTCCATTCCGGCATATAAAAACAGTCCTTATGTTAAGGTCAATGGCAATCGTCCCGGATTTTCATCTTCGCAGCTGATCAGGCGCTCCTATGAGAAATACGGAGCCATGGACTCCCTCGGACGGTGCACAAGCTGTATCGCGAACATCGGACGGGACCTGATGCCGACAGAAAAACGCGGAAGCATCGGAATGATCAAACCGACTGGATGGCATACAATTCGCTATTCATTTGTGGATGGGAAATATCTGTACAACCGCTGCCATCTGATCGGCTACCAGCTGACCGGCGAAAACGCCAATGAGAGAAATCTGATTACCGGAACGAGGTATATGAATGTTGACGGAATGGAGCCGTTTGAGTCAGAGGTTGCGCAGTATGTAAGAAGCACCGGGCATCATGTGCTGTACAGAGTCACACCGATTTTCAAGGGACGTGAACTCGTAGCCAGGGGTGTTCATATGGAGGCGGAGTCCGTCGAAGATCACGGCAGAGGCATCCGGTTTAACATATACTGCTACAACGTACAGCCCGGCGTTAAGATCAATTATGCGACAGGTGACAGCCGGGCGCTTAACGGAGAGTCCGGAACGCACGGAGGAAGCACGCCGTCTTATGGAAATTCCGGCAGTTCTTCCGGAAGCGGCTCGCACAGCAATGCCAGACAGACTTATGTTGTGAACGTCAATACCAAGGTCTTCCACAGGCCGGGATGCAGCGCGGCCAACCGCACACTGCCGAGGAATAAGAGGAGCATGCGTGTAAAACGTTCATTCCTGATTCAGCATGGGTATCGTCCGTGTAAGATCTGCAATCCATAGATTAGACAAAATGAATACAGGCAAGGAAATACCGCACAGAGGATAAAAATCCAATGTGTGGTATTTTTTTATGCTTGACGAACAAGTGTTCTTATGTTAAGGTTTAGGAATAACCTGAGAGTTTTCATTCGGTGAATGGGAGTATAATATGAGGACAATTCGTAAATTTATTCAGTATTACAGGCCATACCGCGCTGTATTTTACTTTGATCTGTTCTGTGCAGCAGTGATCAGTTTTGTGGATCTTGCATTTCCGCAGGCACTTCGCGTGCTGACGAATACGCTGTTTCTGCGCGATGGGCAGGCCATTCTGCGCCGACTTCCGCTGCTTGCTGCCGCTTTTCTGGCGGCCTATATTATACAGGCGCTTTGTAAATACTACGTCAGCTGTCAAGGGCACATTATGGGCGCAAAGATGGAGAGGGATATGCGTCAGGAGCTGTTTGAACACTATGAACAGCTTTCCTTCTCTTATTATGACAAAAATAACACCGGGCAAATGATGAGCAAACTGGTATCGGATTTGTTTGACATCTCAGAGATGGCGCACCATGGACCGGAAAATCTGTTTATCTCGGTCGTCAAATTAATCGGATCCTTTGTATTTCTGTTTTTGATTCAGTGGAAGCTCGCGTTTATCCTGGCTGCTGTTGTTGCGGTTATGATCATGGTGTCACTTAAACAGAACCGTTCTATGCAGGCGACTTTTACGGATAATCGAAAGAAAATAGGGGACATCAATGCTTCTCTGCAGGATTCGCTGTCCGGCATCCGTATGGTGCAGGCATTTGCGAATGAAGATATTGAAAAAGAAAAATTTGACGCCGGAAATGAGGCGTTCCTGCATTCTAAAAAGAATAATTACAGAGCAATGGGGACATTTCAGAGCCTCAACACATTCTTTATCGGCATGATGTATCTGGTTACGCTTATCTTTGGCGGGTATTTTATCGCAAAGGGTGAGATGACGGCGGCCGATCTTGCGATGTATGCGCTCTACATTGGTATCTTCATCAGTCCAGTTCAGATTCTGGTGGAGCTTACAGAAATGCTGCAGAAGGGATTTTCAGGCTTTAAGCGCTTTCGTGAGGTAATCGAAGCAGAGCCTGAGATTGTGGATGCAAAGGATGCAAAAGACCTGAATGATCCAAATGGGGATATTGAATTCCATCATGTTGCGTTCCAGTATGATGAAAATGAAGATGTATTAAATGATATCGATTTTACTGTTCCGCATGGAAAATCCATTGCACTCGTCGGCCCGTCCGGCGGCGGAAAGACAACGATTTGTTCGCTGATTCCGCGTTTCTATGATGTGACAGAAGGAAGTATAACAATTTCCGGTCAGGACGTCAGGAATATAAAACTGGCGTCTCTCCGCAGTACAATCGGGATTGTGCAGCAGGATGTTTATATCTTCTCAGGAACCATCAGGGAAAATATCGCGTATGGAAAACCGGGCGCATCGGATGATGAAATAATAAAAGCTGCAAAAGAGGCAGATCTGCATGAATTCATTCTGTCGCTTCCTGACGGCTACAATACTTTTGTCGGAGAACGTGGCACGCGTCTTTCCGGTGGACAGAAACAGAGGGTTTCGATCGCCCGCATCTTCCTGAAGAACCCTTCCATTCTGATTCTGGACGAAGCGACCAGTGCCTTAGATAATGAAAGTGAGCAGTACATCCAGAAGAGCCTGGAAAAGCTGTCTCAGAATCGCACGACGATAACAATAGCACATCGCCTGTCCACAATCAGAAATGCAGATGAGATCCTGGTCATCGAAAACGGTGTTATTACAGAACATGGCACCCATGAACAGCTTCTGGGACAGGAGGGAACGTACGCGAGGTATTATGAGATGACGAAATAACCTATGCGTTTTTCTGCCCTGCCTGGCCGATCAGTCCGTAAATGCAGAATGCACCGATGTTGCAGACGACGATGCTTGCGCCGCTTGGTGTTCCGAACAGATAGGAGAGCGTCAGACCAACCCAGAGGCACAGAATTGCGATGACAGAGGAGTTGATGATTACAGTCCGGAAGGTCTTGCAGATGCGCATGGAGGTGAGTGCAGGGAATACGATCAGCGCGGAAATCAGCAGCGCGCCCATCATGCGCATGCCGAGAACGATTACGAGCGCGGTCAGCAGGGCGATGATGACGTTCAGCATTCCGGCATTGGTTCCGGTAGCGCGGGCAAAACTCTCGTCAAATGTCACGGAAAAGATCCGGTTATAAAAGAGTATAAAAAGCAGGAGAACGATGGCGGAAAGTGCCGTGCTCAGGAGAACGTCCCCTCTGGACATGCTCAGGATGCTGCCGAACAGGTAGTTATAGACATCGACGTTCATTCCGTTGGTCATGGAGATGATCATGACGCCGACGGCCATGGAGCCGGTGGAAATAAGGGCGATGGCAGCGTCTCCGTTGATTCGGCTGTTCTGTGCAATCCAGAGCATAAAAACTGAAGCGATGACAACAATTGGAATGGCAACGGCCATCGGCGCCGCGTTCAGTGCAGTTGCGAGTGCAAGGGAGCCGAATCCTACGTGTGAGAGTCCGTCTCCAATCATGGAATAACGCTTCAGAACCAGGCTGACACCGAGAAGAGCAGCGCAGAGTGCAATCAGGGTGCCGGCTGTAAATGCACGGGCCATGAACGGGTATTCCAGCATTTCTTTCAGCAGATTAAGCATAATCGTGTTCCTCCTCCTGATGTTGTTCGTATGGATGGTTTGGAGTTTTCTGTGGGATGCCCGAAGCCTGGACTTCGTTCTGGACATCTGTCTGTTCCCGGCTTCGGATTACATTGCAGCTTTGATCGAGAAGATCGAGAAGTCCGGCGTCTTCCGATTCACGGATGAAATTTCGGCCGACGTCGCTGGCGATGTATTCTGCGGTTGTTCCGTAGAACAGCTGATTCTGATGCAGCTGGAGAATGTGCTTTGCGTATTTCAGCGCGGCATGCATATCGTGGGAAACCATGATGATGGTGATTCCCAGATTCTGGTTGATTGCATGGATCTGTTCATACATCTCCTGCGTGACGACGGGATCCAGTCCTGCTGCCGGTTCATCCAGGAGCAGGATTTTTTTTGTGGCGCAGAGAGCGCGTGCGAGAAGAACGCGCTGTTTCTGGCCTCCGGACAGTTCCCGGAAGCATTTATTCTGAAGTTTTGTGATTCCCATGCGTTCCATGTTTTCTGCGGCGAGGCGTTTTTCCTTATGGGAATAAAACGGCCGGCGGCGCATCTGGTTGAGACATCCGGAGAGGACGACTTCGCGGACGCTTGCAGGGAAATCTTTCTGGACCTGTGTCGTCTGCGGAAGGTATCCAATGTCGGAAGGCTGCAGCCCGTCTCCGTAAATAACCTCTCCGGAAGCAGGCTTTTTCAGCTGAAGGAGTCCCTTGATCAGTGTGCTTTTGCCAGCGCCGTTCTGGCCGAGAATGTAAAGATAATCTCCTGTCTCGACGTGGAAATTTAAGTCTTTCAGTGCGTAGAAGCTGGATTCGTAGCGCATGGTTAAGTGATTGCAGGTAATGAGATTCATGTCAGTCATCTTTCTTTCTTTATAGGAATGAAGTCCTCAGGTCCTGCAGACATGGCAGGATTCAGCATTCGCAGGCTCATATGATAACAGATCCGTATTGCAAAACACAGAGTACTTCTTTTTGGTTAAGGGGTTCATTTTGTCAGTGATTCAGCGCGTAGTCCAGTACGTGGACGTTGTGCCGCATCATAGACAGGTAGGTGACGCCCTGTGCCTTCTGTCTGGCGGTGATGTTGTGGCAGGAGTAAAAGGTCATGCGTCTGGCTCCCGTCACCTCGCAGATGGAATCAGCCATCTGATGGTTGGACAGTTCAATTGTAAAAACGACTGGGAGATGGTCAGCTTTTACTTTATGAATCAAAAAGGAGACGGTTTTTGCGCTTGGTTCGCTGTTCGCGGAGCATCCGGAGAACGCTGCGTAATACTTAAGTCCGAGCTCATCTGTGAGGTAGCGCAGTGGAAAACGGTCAGCAAACAAGATCTCTTTCCGCTTGGAATGGGAGACGACATCTTTAAACTGCTGATCGAGCCGATGGAGTTTTCTGGTATAGGCGGCGGTGTGTTTCCGGTAGTCTGATGCGTGCTCGGGGTCTAGACGTTGCATTTCCAGGGATATTTTTCTGGTGATTTCGATCGATTTCAGCGGTGAGGTCCAGACGTGTTCGTCCAGGTCCCGGTCATGTTCGCCGTGCTCTCCGTGTTCATGATGCTCTGCAGGGTTTTCCTGCATGCCTTCACTCTCTTCTTCCGTTACAGTGCTGGTCAGGTCGATCAGTTTTATTGCTTTCGGAGCTTTACTTCCCATTGATTTCAGGATCTGTTTTACCCAGGTATCGTTATCGCCGCCGACATAGAGGAAGAGGTCTGCATTCTGGATTTTCCGTATGTCCTGCGGTGTCGGCTCGTAGGAATGGGATTCTTCACCCGGCTTCAGAAGCATCTGCACGTCAGCGTCTTTTCCGGCGATCTGGCGTGCAAAATCGTATGGCGGAAAGATTGTCGCGACGATGCGCAGTTTGTGAGATTTTCCTGACGGTGAGGAAGATCTTGCTGAATGTCCAGAGGATCCTGAGTCGGGGCTGCATGCAGGAAGAAGCAGGCATGCGGCCATCAGCAGTACACACAGAAAAAGTGTCCCTGTTTTTTGCAGTGTCCACACGCGGGAAATACGCTGAGATCTGTGCTCTGGAATCTCAGAAATCGGGTTCTGGTTTGTGCAGAAAGGCGTCTCTGTACCGGCAGAATGGTGATATCGTCTTTTTCGGATGAACTTAATCATGTTTTTTCGCTTCCTTATTTCGGCAGGTTTCGCAGATTCCATACAGCACAGTCCGTCCCGGATCCAGAGTAAAGCCGTGTCCTTCCAGTATATGATCGGTGATTTTCTGCATTTCCTCGCAGTGAAGGTGAATCAGACGGCCGCAGCATTCGCAGCGCATATGGTACTCTCCCGGGTGGCATCTCGTTTCTTCATTCAGAAACTCATAACAGGCGCTTTGTCCGCTTCCGGTTTCATATTTTCGCACCAGATCTTCAGCTACCAGTCTGTCCAGGGTGCGGTATATGGTTGTGATGCCGATGTGGACGCCTTCATCCTCCAGGAGGCGCTGAAGGGAACTGGCGGTAACGTGTTTGCCCGGATGCTGTTTCAGATAATCCAGGATGGCGTCCTTCTGCTTTGTTTTATATTCTGCTTTTGCCATATCTTGATGCTTCCTTTTATTATCAGTACTTTAAAATGAAAATCATTTTCAATTTCATATTCTAGCTGAAACCGGATAATATGTCAAGCGGTTGTATACAATCGCTTGATGTACGCAGATTGCAGGGAACGGATGCTGCGCGTGGAGGAGGCAGAAAAGAATGAGCATCAGAATGAATATTTGAAGCGTGTCCGTATTCTTCAGTGTGCAGGATTCTGTCTGGTTGCATCTGTTCCAGTTGTGGTATAGTGTATTGGACTGTCACGTGACAAGAACAGAAGGGAGGCGGCCATGAAAGAGGAAGAACTGAAGAGGTTTGCAGATGCGCTGACATCCTGCGCACTGTTTCGCGGGATGGGGCTTGCCGAAATCGGACAGTGCCTTTCCTGCAGCGGATCCAGGGTAAAAACGTATGGAAAGGGTTCTCAGATATTTATGGAAGGGGATAAACCGGAGGATTTGATGATCCTGCTTTCTGGAGAGGTGCTGGTTGGAAAAGAATATCTGGACAGCAGGCGCGCAGTGATCGCGGATTTTCAGCAGCCGGGAGAGATGTTCGGTGAAGTATTGCTGTTTTTAGACAAAGAGCGGTATGAGTACTTTGCGGAGGCAACGGAAGAGACAAAACTTCTGCTTATGGAGGGTGTAAAATTAAGTGTGTAAGTTACCGGTAACTAATTTCAAACATGTAACTTACGCACTTTATCTTTTTCATAGAGTGCGGTATTGTAGAAAGGAATAATTGAAAGGATGAATACAGCACCT
>Ga0256406_1004015_pt1 | contig 17427 bp, 17 predicted proteins | sample RumenRJG_03DNA_FD_185986 | JGI IMG/M metagenome (GOLD analysis project Ga0256406, IMG submission 185986) | Bovine rumen microbial communities from Lethbridge, Alberta, Canada - RJG_03 | ecosystem: Host-associated > Mammals > Digestive system > Stomach > Rumen | place: Canada: Alberta | collected...
TCTGGAGACCTGGCAGGAGGTCGTGCAGGCCATCATGGACAACAAGGCCACCGCCCAGAGCGCCAGCAGGCATTTCGGCGAGACCCTGCGCTACGGGTTCAAATCGATAACCCAGTGGATCAGGCGCGGGTTCCGGAGGATGTGACGTAATCGTCCGATCGCCCATTTCGGGCGGAAAATATCGCTTTTGGTTCGACCCGGTGGTCCTGACAGGTTTGAACAACCTTGGGACGAAGAGAAACACAACGGAAGGGATGCGACCGTTTACGGGACGATCCCGATGCACTGATTGTTGAACGCATAGCCATGACGGGAGGCTACTAGAATCCCGTTCAGATCCCTCCTTCGGGAGAGGGCGATTTCTGGTTCGGAAGTTACGATCCGAACATCGAATCATTCTATTCCGACAGTGCCGAAAAACTCGTCGGACGCCTGTACCTGAACATCGGTGCGGTGGACCTCGTGAGGATGCATGGATATACCTGGTCCGTGGAACTCGGAGACGAGATCTGCGGCATCATCCTCACGGGAAAAGATGCACAGATCTTGCACAGCATCGAGAGGGTTACCGCACCCTTAATTCAAAACCGCGCGCGTGAGGATGTGCAGGATTCAGTAGCCTCCGGTAACGGGGGCTGCCAAACACTGCACTTTGCCATCTCCGTCCCTCTTCGGAGGTCCTGCCGATGTCGCTGAGACTGACGGAGAAAGATCGAAAGGTCCTCGAAGCATTCACCGCCAAGAACGGCGTGTCGAACATCCCGATGGCGGGAATCTGGCTCGAAGAGAACAGGAAGTTCTCGATTTCCAGGAGATCGCTGTACAACATCGTCTCCAAACTGGTGAAGATGCAGTACCTCCGGAAACTGCCGGGTGATGTCTCTCCGGCAACGTATGAGCCGGGGGTTATGTGTTATAAGGAAAAGAAGAGGGCGAGTGCAAAAAACAGTGCCAAAAGTAGCGTCGTTGCTACCGGCGACAGCCCCATCTACCCCGCGCCTTACCCGTTGGACGGTGTGGTGGTGGCGAAAGAGTGTCCCGACGGATACGGGGCATTGCACCTCAACGGATGCATGAGCCTTACCGTATCGAAAGAAGGATCCTTCGATGATGTACGGATAGGCAACCTCAACGTGGGGAGATGGAAACCCGAGCACGGGACACCGGGAGCGGTCAACCGTTCAGGGGAGATTGACATCGACGGACAGAGGATTACCTTCAACTTCCGCAGGGGAATCAACACAGGTAACCCGTCCTTCTCCCTGAGGCCCGCGAGGATCTTCATCGACCCCGCCAAGTTCCAGACCAGGGAACAGTTGGTCGATGTATTCCGCAGGAGGGCCATGAAGGTCTCCTCCATCCTCGCCAGATACGGATGGATGCTCACGGACCCCAAGTTCGACAGCCTGTCCAAGATAGAGCTCGCCTTCCCCGATTCTCCCTTGGTTACGATTCTTCCCAACGGACATTCCGATACCGGGTTCTACGCCGACGGATCCAAGGGGCATCCCGAAGCGGAGTTGGTGATAAACGAGGACAGGGACCTCGTCAGAGCGGACATCGTGAACAACTTCGACAGATACATCCTGGAAGCTAAGGCGGATGCATCGGAAGCGAAGACGTCCTGTTCGGACGCGCACAGGCGCATAGACTCCCTCATGGTGCTGGTGGACCGCATCATCGAGGTACAGGACAGGACCTCCGATGCGATACTCAGGAACTCCGAGAACATAGCGAACCTCGTCAAGGCGGATTCGGAACTGACCGCACTGATCCTGTCTCAGCAGACCAGGTCGGTGTATTCCCCGGCCGATATTCCTGGCAGGAAGCTGGAGGGATACCAATGACTCTCGATCTGTATCTCGACGATGGTTCGGTGCTCCACGTCAACAGAATCGTTGACCACACCCTCACTTCGATTCTCTACGGCAGGGGGGATTTCGTTGTCTACGACGTGAGCGACGGCATCCGCCGCTACGTGAACAGAATGCGCATCGTCAGAATCGAGGAGGCGATGCAATGAACTGCCGCCGCTGCGGGAAGGATGGGAAGTATTGGAACGACACCATCGATCCCGATACCGAGAGCAAACTACTGTTCTACCTCTGCAAGGACTGTCAGAAGAAGCTGTTCTCCATGATCGGGGAATTCCTGGAGGCGAAGGAATGACGGATCCGTACGAAGGCCTTGCCACATACCCCGTCGAGCTGGGTGCCTGCGGGACCTGCGGCTACTGCATGGTCGAGGAAGTCGATTACCCCATATTCGTCAGGACCGACGGCAAAGAGTTCCGCATCCCCGAAGGATGCGCACCCCCGGTGATGCTCTGCACGGCCAAGGGCGGGATACGTTCCTGTTCCTGTTCGGAGACCTGCCCCGACTACAGAGGTGGGGAGGAATGACCGAGATCGACTTCAAGGGGAAGAAAGCGGTCATCTATGCCCGCGTTTCGACGGACGAACAGACAATGGGCCAATCGCTGGACATTCAGATCGCATCATGCAGGAGATGGTGCGAATCGAAGGGCGTAGGGGTTGCAAAGTTGTTCAACGAGGGAGACCACACCGGTACCACTCTGATAAGACCGATCCTGTCGCAGATGGTTCTGTTCTGCAACGTGGAGAAGATTTCCCTCGCGGTGGCCTACGATTCCTCCAGGTTCTCCAGGAACGATGAATTGGATGCTCTCAAGGAGATGATCCCCAAAACCATCCTGGTCTTCGCGGACATGGGGGTCACGTCGGACGACTTTATGGGCGACATGACCACGGCCATCCTCGGCAAACTGAACAAACGCGAGGTGAAGCTCACACATCGGAAGACTTCGGATTCATTGCAGAAGAAGATGGACGAGGGATTCCATGTAGCGAGGCCCGCAGCCTTCGCTATAAAGGAAGATCTCCCGTCTCTTCCGAAAGGCCTTGTCAGGCTGGAACCCAACGAGGCGTTCGATGACAGGAAGAAGATCATCGTTCAGTGTAAGCCGACTACCGTCAAGACCGAGACCGAGCTTTGGTTCATGGCCGCCTCCGGCTATTCCGTGCCGCAGTGCGCAAGGGAGTGGGGGATAAAGGTCACCACCCTCAAGGACTACCTCAGGGGCAAGACCAAGGAGAAGCACCGGTACGAGACCCGGAACGTCTTTCGAGGTACAGGGAGCTGACGGAAAGGGTACGTGACGGAAAGGTATCGGGAATGCTTCCGATTCCCGATGAAAACCCCGACGGAAAGGGTGATTCCGATGAATGACGGAAAGGGAACCGTTTCCGTCGGTTCGGGAACCTTACCGACGGGTGCCTGCCTGTACTGCGGGAAGATCTGCGAGACGAAGAACGGGGCGTGTGCCAAGTGCATGGGTTCTCCTACGGTCATATCGGGGAAGTTCCCCACGGCCCTTGCGGAGAGATTCAGAACGTACAGGGAGGAGAAATCCTACCCGACGTCGAATGCTTTGTTGATGGAGATACTGAATTCCTTCTTCGGGTACGGCAGGTCGCAGAGGCCTCTGCCGAAGGATAAGGACGAAGCCTACCTGAGACTGATGGACGATCTCACCCTCTTCCCCGAATACTCGGATGTAGTCCTGAGGGTGGGGGGGGACTACGAGATGTTCCGCCTGCCGGACGCGGTGAGGAATCTGCTGCCGTCGCTGAAGGATTATCCGAAGGAATTCTCGGAGATACTTTCGCTGGAAGCGAGGAGACCGTCGGAACTGAAGGTGCTGACGGAGATGCCGCAGGATGTCCTGGAGACGCTGAACATATTCTCCTCGTATCCCGAAACCGTCAGATCATCGCCGCAGGTGATTACCACATACCCCGAACTGGCGGAGAGACTGCTGGGTTATCTGGATAAAGGTTCCCTGACGGGCGAGGTCCCGGATACGGAGCCTGATGTATCGGCACCGGAACCTCAGGTGATCGAGGTACCGAAGGAACAGCCAACACCAAGCGAAGAACTCGGGTTCGAGCCTCCGTCCGATCTGTCGGAGACAGAACTGAAGGTCCTGCTTCGTGTCAACTCCAAGGGCAACGTCCTTCCTTCCGATCTCGTCAGGGAAGAGAGGTTCAGGAACGCTTCAGCCGCTGCCTCGGTGCTTGTGGATCTGGAGAACAGGGGCCTCCTCGTATCGGAGGTGTCGGAGACGGACTTCAGGCAGACATCGTTCTCGGTCAGGAGGGATGCCTGATGGATGCGGGTATGCGCATGAGCAAACTCGCCGATGCCGTCGGGAATGTCGGGAACCTTTCGGGTCTCGGCTATGCCGAGATCAGGAAGAGACTGCTGGATGCGGTCACGGGGATAACACGCAATGCACTCAAATCCTACAGGCCGTTCCTGAACGAATCCAGGATCCAGTCGATAGCTGAGCCGATGGAAAACAGGAAGAGGCTGCCCGCAGGCTACAGGAAGAAGGTGAATCCGATGTTCGTCACCCGCGCACGCTCGTGCAGGGAACTGGGTTCCCCTTTCGAGACTTCGGTGGTGAGATCGGTAAGGGCGATGGAGGAGTATCTTTCCGTGTTCAAGGATTCCAAGACGGACCCGGTACTGCTGGTGAGGAGCGTGGATTCCACTAGAATGGCGGGTATGCTGGAGACGATCCTTTCCAACTACGCCGAGGCGAAGGACGAACTGGATTCGTTCATCGATGGGGAGAAGGACGAGGATCCGGATCGGGAATTCAGGAACATAGCGTCGATATTCAACCACGTGTTCGAGACCGTGTATCGGAAAGTTTCCGATTTCCTCTCGGCGTATCTGGGTATCTTCGACGGCAACACCGGAAGAGTGTACAATCTGCTGGAGAAGATGCTTGCCGCCGACAGGACAGTCATATCCAACGGATTCAGATCGGATGTGAGAGCGGTAAGGAACGCGGTATCGCACAGCATCTTCGAGAGGAAAGGGGACGGATACAGACTGCACGACGATCCCGGGAAGTACTCAAGGGAGTTCACGGCGGAGGAGCTGCATATTTTCGCAGTCAGGTGCCTGGAGAAGTCGGCGATCGTACTGGATATGGTCATGGCGATGATGTCCATGACACTGTACCATTTCCTGGTGACGGCGTACAGGGGGGCGGAACAATGACCGTTCCGTTACCTTGCAGGAGGATTCCGATTCCGAAGCTCACCGCTTACGAGAAGGAGATGCTGCGGCAGGGACAGTTCGTCTCGCTGACCCAGTTCCTCATGCCCGGCGACATGTTCGTCATAGAATCGGGTGGCGAGAGGTTCGCTACGGTGTGCATATCCTCGGAGTGGAGGAAATTGGCCATACGGAGGATAACCCCGGACGAGGTTGTAGCGGTGTTCTGCGGCGAATGACCCTATCTCCGCCGGTTCCCCCGGCGGAGATACTAAAAGACAGTTACAACATTATGTAACCGAATGGAAGGAACCGAGAAGCTGAGCGAGATTATTTGAATCGCCCCCGAGGATTTCAAGACGGCGATGCTGATCCTGAAGAACGAATGGAAGTTCGAAGGGAAGGAAACATATGCGGAAGCCGAGGATCTCGAAGAGGACGAGATAGATCCGGACGATGACGAGTACTACGAAATGGTGGAGTACTACGGGAAAGAGGACGGGAGCTCGGCCGAGGTGTACTATTCCGATTACGGGAAGAAGGAAGTGTCGGACATAAGGTTCTGGATGACCGTGGATAATGCGGAGAAGCAGAAGTTCATGGCCGCGTTCAAGGAGCTGAATCCGGATTGGAAACCTGATGAGGATTCCATCCTGTACGATGAGGATGCTCCGTACAAGGGATTCCTTTACCAGAAGGCCTTGGGAAGATTCTGATTTCTTATGGTTCTGATCATCGATACCGAGACTACGGGTCTTTCTGGTTATCCGAAGGACAGGGTGCTGGAGATAGGGATAGCGGAGCTGGAAGAAGGTTCCGTGAGACCGGTGTATTCCGAGATAATCCGTTATTCCGATATTGTCGAATTCGACAGGAAGTATGTGAACCCCAACGGTTCGGAAGGGATATGGATCTACAGGAATTCCGATTTGAGGATGGAGGATACCCTGAATGCTTCCAAGGATGTGGAGAGGGTTGCCGCGGAGGTGAGGGAGATCGTCTCCGGGAGAGAGGTCACCTCGTACAACGTTCCGTTCGATTTCGGGAAGTTCCTGTACCGTGAACCGTGGAATCTGAAGGAGCTGTGTTCCATTCCCTATGATATCATGGAGCTGGCGACGAAGAGGGTGTATTCCCTGGCGGAGAATGATATAATCCAGGATAAGGCGCTTTGTGAGAGGCTGCTGAGGGAGAGGGAGGAATCGTACTATCCGAACAAGTGTATCAAGTCGATTGATGCTTACAGGGCATTGTGTCCCGAGAATCCAATGGGATTGGAGGGGATGAGGCACCGGGCGGTGGATGATGCGGTGATGGAAGGGTGGATACTCAGAACCCTTCTCAAAAACTGAAAAAATCGTAATCCAGCATTAGTTTTGAAACTATTTACACATCAAAAAAAGCATGTTTACACATTATGTAATTGAAATTCTATAACAGTGTAAACTTAATAAACTAGAACAAATATTGTACAAGCATGAAGGAAATTATTTCGAAAATCGGAGTAGATATATCCGAACTAGCCCGCAGATTTGGCATATCTAGGCCGACAGTATACAAATACATCAAAAACTACACAGAGGGCAATAAGGCTACGATCCCGGAGAAAATCAAGGCCTTTTTCGACTTTGTCTCCATCGATACTAACCAAAACACCGATGATGCGAAGAGGTTCCTTTTGAATTCCTTCCCTACTTCCGCTGAATCGGGAATCGTTGAAACCGATCAGGCCTTGGAATCGATTCTTCAAAAGTTCTGTGATGAGAAGCAGACGAAAGACAATTTCCTGTCACTGGTTTTGCCTACTGGTTCCAGAAAGACAACAAGCGTCATTCGCTTTATTACCGACTACATAGCAAGCGGCGGCGAACGCAAGATATTCTTTATTACTACATTAAAGAAGAATCTGCCTATCAACATTGAAGAACCCGCAGAGGATGTGCTGAGAAAAAGTTTCGATGAATATGGGATAGGTGACCTTTACGACGAAAGGGTGATGATGGTAGATTCTTTGGCGAATATGCTGCTCAAGAACTATCCTCTTCTCAGTGCCCCCGATAAGACGAACTGTAGATCCATCATGGGTGAGAAAAGAATCACCGAATTGAACGATCTTATCAGCTCTCTTGGTGAAATAGACGAATCGGCCAAAGCGTACAAGGAGATGTTCTCCAAATTCAGGGAATTCGAAGGTGTTTTCAGAAAAGCATTGGTTGGAAAACTAGAATATCTTTCTAGGGATCCCAAGGAAAGAAAACGCATCGTCACCGAAGAACGCGAATGGAAATGGGTCCCCAAACTCTATCCCACCGTATTCACCGATGATAAACAGGTTTTCCTTATGAGTATGGCAAAGTTCGTGAGTACTCACGACACCATAGTGAACGGTCGCTATTCTCTTTACGATTCTAAATTGATTGACAATTCGTTCATTTTTATCGACGAATTCGATGCAACGAAAGAGACCGTCCTCGAAAGGATCATCGATGCAGACAAGGACGAAGCGGATTACGTTGGGATATTCAGACGCATATTCAGAACATTGGAGCATAATCAGGACATCTGGAAGGAATACTACCGCAATCCCGAAGATGATGAAGATGGAAGAAGAACAGTCTCCGCCAAGGATGTTCTCGAAATCAAAGAGAGAGCGGAGGCACTGGCAAAAGACTACAATCTCGAATGCGATTTCAAACTTGCCGATTCCGAACCGCTTACATACATCTTCCGTGACAACAGGATAATAAAAACCGGAAAGAACAGAGAGTTCATCGTTGAGTACGATGAAGTGGAAAGAATCAATCTCATCCGCAGCGTGAATGCTGAAGAGGATCAACTCGAATACAAGAGAACTATTACCTCGATGTTGGGTAGGATGTATGGTCTGTTCAGACATTTCGAGGCGGTTTTCTACATATTGGCACTCAACCATATGAGTGTTCAGGAGTCCAAAGGAAAGCCCCTCACACGCGATGCAGCGATACGCACGATGCTGGATCCATATGATTTCAACGAGGCACAGACAAAGTACCTGGTTAACGCAATCAAGTTCAGACCACCCAAAAGAGCTGACAGCAGAGACCCTACTCCAGATACTTCCTTCTACGAGGCGGGATTCGAATTCTTCAATTTCGTAGACAACGATAATCACAATCTCTCTACCAAGATATTCTGTACTTCGGTCAAGAGAACACCCGAGAAGATGCTCATGCGCACACTCGACAGGGCGCATGGGGCAAAAGTCGTTGGGATATCTGCTACCGCCAGGCTGCGCACCGTTGTCGGAAACTATGATTTCCGCTACCTGAAGAACCAGGAGGATTTCTCTGAGTACAAAATCAGCCAGCAGGATCGCGACCGTCTGAGGGAGATGTTCGCCATGACCGTGGATTGCTACGAAGGGCGCGTCAACATCATACCCAAACTTATCGACAGCAGGTACGATATCAAGGAGATAATAAAGAACAAGAGGACAGCGGCGGATCTGAAAGACTATCTGGGTCAGTACACTGGTAATGATATTTACATAGCAAAGAGGTATCTCCGCGTTTTCAGGGCATTCTATGAATTCATCAATGCGGAGGATGCAAGATCCCTGCTATGTTTCCTCAACATATTCCCCCGTGAAAAAGGATCCAACAGGGAAGAAACGTTCAGTGCCGAACTTCTCAGAAAGATCTTCGTTCAGATTATCGACGATTACACTGAAGGGTTGACGGCATCGGGACGTGTAGTACCAGACTATCTGGAAAAGATGAAAAGCGAACCTTTCGTCACAATAAAATCGGATAACTTCGACAAACACAAGGAAAATCTTCTCAACAGACTTTCTAAGGGAGAGAAGATTTTCGTTATCACCACGTATTCAACTGTAGGTGCGGGGCAGAACCTTCAATACAAGATTCCATCGAGTGTAGTTCCGAACATAAGATACATCAGTTCTTTGGCGGAACCATCGAAGGTCGATAAGAAGGATTTCGATGCCATCTATGTGGATATGCCTACGAATGTGGCCAAGAACATTAAGGAGAAAGAGAGACTGGATCTCCTCTCCTCACTGTTCGATATTGAATCCCTTCAGGAGAACCACGAGCTGGATCTGAGAGGTGCCCGGAACGAGATCTCCATAAGATTCGCCCAGTACTATGGCGCTCCCCCTACTGCCAAGCGCAAGAAGGCGATGGAATATCCGAGTTACCGCATGGCCTATGCGCGTAGGATAATTCAGGCTATAGGCCGCATATGCAGGACATTTGCCAAGAATTTGAATATCTATATCTTCGCCGATGATCAGTTGGGAGAGGTATTCAAAGGCACATCCATAAGGGATTTCGCCGACCCCAACGACCGCGATTCCGATCTGGAAGAGGTGATGGCGAATCCCGAATTCAAATGTCTTCTCAGAGAGCTTCAGAATTCATCCGCCAATCCTAACGAGAGTGTGCTGAAAGAACTCTTGGATAATGAATCTGTAAAGACCCAGGCATATATAGATTCGATGCTCAGGAATAAAACATGGTCCACCAGTTCCATGAGGGGATGGAATAGCATTCGCGAATATGTATTGACGTTCCCCACACTCTCGGCCGATTCCAAACTCGACATGGTCTACAATATGTATCATTCCTTCGACAAGCCGGCAAACTGTCTCAGATACCGCCAGGAGAAGGACTACCATGAAGTGTATATCGATCCGGAAGGAGATTGCGAGGTCTCCGAAGCGGATGCGAGACTGGCAGACTTCCTAAAGATCCCAAGCGTAAGCCCTATGTTCGGCGAACCCGAAACCGCGGACTATGAATCAATGCCATCCATTGATGAATTGGAGGTATTGCATTATGCTAATCATTTCGGAATGAATACTGCGATTATGTGTCCCGCACTCTACCACAACATCTACAAAGGCGCACTCGGAGAGGTCTCCGGTAAAGCGATTCTTACGGATTGGGGGGTCGAAGTGAAGGAGATAGAAGACCCCTCGAAGTTCGAGAAGTTCGATTATGTTTCGGGAAACGGTACGTACCTGGATTTCAAACACTGGGCCGGACCGGGATCGTTGGATAACAAGAAACTGATAGAGTGGTCGTTCCAGAAACTGAAAATGATCGGGGGGACTAAAGCAATTATCGTGAATGTTCTGAAACCGAAGGATTATGCCGGTTCTTCTATCGGATACACAATCCACGGGAATGCCGAAACATACAGGGACCGTAACGGAGAGATTATCGATTGCACTGGATTGACCATAATTACAGTACCTTACCTGTACGATTGCGACAACGAAACTGCCAAGGAGAATTTCGAATCTAGAAAAACAATAACAAAGGAGGCGATTTGATGGGAAGAGGAAAAAAGGACGAATCAGAGATAATGTGGCCTATCTACAGCCTTCTGAAGTATGGCGATATAGACTATGATGGCCTGGAGAAAGACTTCACCTGGGCAGTGGTAAAATGCGACGGAGCGAGTTCGATGTTCAGGCTACTTCGTATCGTCAAACCGGCCGAAGGCATCCGTTCCCTCAAAATCAGCGGGTGGAACGAGAAGTCGACGGTCCACATCATGGCCGATATCGATTACGATGATGTGGAAACCGCGATTGTGAATGCAATCGGTTCGGAGGATTTCAAAATCCATTACACCATCGAGAAGATGAACATAAGGGATGCGAAGGAAACTCCCAAAAGGGTTCTGTTCCAGCTAATGCTCAATTCGCTAGGCAACAATGTGCTGGTGGATGCCAGCAATGCAGAGGGGAGTTTCTATAAGGTGGTGAAATCGGAGAACACAAGTGATCTGAAGAACTTTGTTGCAAGATACATCACCCTCGAATTCAAGATTTCGAATCCCCCGGACTACCTCGGATGCTACTCTGATGTTCAGCTCGATTACAACGTGGCCACATTCAACAATGCAATCCGTGAGAAAATCAATTGGAGGAAGAAGGATCCGAAAATCTACACGAGGTTCCGTTACATCAAAGGTGCGGGGATGCAGACGGCATCCGTCAAGGAGGATGACGGGACAACATTCGTGAAAAGAAGCTGCCGCCTCGATGACAAGGTCCACCTAGATATGCTGGATTACACACGTTCTACCAACGAGTCCGATTCGGAAAACGATGACAATCTGATCGAACGCAACCTGGAAGAAAGCAGAGCAAAGATAATCATGGATGTCGTAAACAAATTCAACGATGTTTACGGGGATTACCTCGGCGGCGTTTCCCTTTACAGAGGTGAGGCGATTCGTAAGAAGACCTCTCTTGACGAATCATACGAACAGAGGCTTATGGACCACTTCAAGGGAGAAACGATCAGGGTTTACAATCTGACGGAGGACAAAGCAAACGATGCCGTAATCGAGGAATTCATCGCATTGGTCAGGGAAAGATACGGCGTGGATATGCAGTTCACCACAGGCCCCAGTCTGGTGGGTTTCAACATACCTGTGATTCTTCCCAAGAAAGCATACAAAGGCAGAGAGAAAGAGGATCCCCACACGGACGAGAGCTACAACCTTCTTCAGCACGTTGTCATAAACAACCTGAAGGAAGCAATCAGGAAGTACAAGTCGGAAACGAAGAAGAACCAGACGATATACAACAATACGAGGGAAAAATGGGTTAAGAAAGAAGAGGGCCGTAAGGCGGAGGATTATCCCAAGAAGTTCCCGACTCCGGCGAATATGCCCTTGGCCGAAGTTCTGTTCGAGCAGCTGTATATCAAAGAGGAGATAGACAAGGGGAAAATGGAGTTCTTCAGATGGGCAGAGGAGTATTACGAGGGAAGATGGGAGTTCGCGATCCCGCTTACGCATTCTGAACACAGGAAGGTTCATTGCGATGGTTTCGCAGTATTCGAAGTTGATCCGGACGGCACTATGACTGAACCCAAGAAATACGCGCCCAGCGATCCTTTCGGACCGAGGGGGTACTCCGGAATCGATTGGAACGAAGTGGAGTATGCCGTTAAAGATCCTGCGGGGCAGATAAACGTCGTCAGAACAACCGGAATAAGTACAATCCCGGATGCAGATGCAATTTACGACCTGCTCAGGAAGAATCATAAAGGAAATAAAGGCCGTACTGTCGGAATGAAGGACGGCAACGCAAAGTTCGAGATGTTCGGCGGCAGTATCGATCTGGGTTATGCGAAGTTGTCGAAGAGCAGATGGATCTATTATGTCGGACAGATGAACATGAAGATGACTGTGGCAAATTCATCCGTGGTCCGTGAGATCGAAGCCCTCGATGAAGGTTACGTGTTCTTCGACAGATTGTTCCATATGATGTCGATACCGTATGTGAAGCACAAACAGAATTCGGTCATTCCCTTCCCGATAAAATATCTCACGGAATGGTGCAAGAAATTACATTACTTTGTTGCGAACATCGAAGACGATGACGAAGATAACACAGATGAATGAACGCGATCTTTAGGTCAATCATGCTCTTGGTAAATGATCCAGATTACACGGCTTGTGTCCCCGACGGTAGCGTATGGGAGCGTATTGGCACCTTTCTTTGGTGGAGTTGCTACCTAGGGCCTGCATTCGATAGAGAATGTGATGCCCCCTGGGTAGTTTCAGGAGAGGCTGCTGAGGGAGAGGGAGGAATCATACTATCCGAACAAGTGGATCAGGTCGATAGACGCTTACAGGGCATTGTTTCCCGAGGATCCCATGGGATTGGAGGGGATGAGGCACCGGGCAATCGATGATGCGGTGATGGAAGGGTGGATACTCAAAGCCTTATCCCAACAGAGCAATCCGGGAGCATAAATGACATACGATGAGGAACCCAAAGCCAGGGAACAAATAGACATCTGGCAGTCAATCAAAGACGGACACATACCAAAACCACCAGTGGATGGATGGCTGTTCTATTATGACGAGACCAACAACTTCAGGAGGTTCAGGTTCGATCCAGAGAAACCATCGGGTTACAACGTCGAGAGGGCATTAACATATGATTTCATTCTCGGCGGCATAGCGTTCGATCCTGGGACGGAACCGAATGTTGAAGAACTGATGGACAGACTGGGGATTCAGAGGAAGAACGAACTGAAAGCGGGTTCGATTCTGAAAAATAGGGATTTCATGAAGGATATCGGCCTGAAAAGGGTCCACACGTTCCTGGAATGGATGCTGGATTCCGGTGTCATCGTCCACTTCTCCGCATTGAACAACCTGTACTGGTCAATCATTGATCTGGTCGACGAGGCCTTGATCACCGAGGCGGGCCGTGTGATGATGCCTTTCCACAAGATAATGAAAGACCAACTGTTCTATTTCGTCATGGGTCACCTGGACGAGATGACATACATCCTCCAGGGTTACGGATTCCCCAATCTGGACAGTGATGATATAGATCCTTTCGCCAGGGCGGTATCTGATTTCATCCTGGAGAACAGCCACGACGACACGCCAGAACTGTTCTATCTGGAGGCCACCAGGCAGCTAATCAAGGAGCTGAAGAGAGAAAAGGAGATGACTTTCCTTTCCGGCGGACAGCCTGGGGTAATGGTCGATTCATACGAATGGGAGTATGTTGATGCCCTGCAGAAGACCCCCGATGCGTTCCACCGTTTCGATCATGAGAAAACGGTAGAGAAGAATCTGAAGAGGTATGAGCTGCTTGAGAACGGAAAACCGTATGTGAGGTACGAGTTCATCGATTCAAAGGAGGATAGGTTCGTTCAGATTAGCGATGTATTCGTCGGAATTCTTAGCGAATTGTTCCATTATACGGATGCCTTAGTGTTGGAAGGGAAGATGTCGATTTCATGTCCGACGAAGGAACAGGCATACGGGATCCATCTTCTGAAGAAGGTCATGGCGACGTCGGAGGAGGTATCGCCATATTTACAGAAACATCTCTGTCCAGAGGAGTTCATGGAATTCAGGTACAGGTTTTTGGAGATTGTCGATTCATCATGGGCCGATGAATAAACATGTCGGGCATTTCCAACAAGTCAATATCATACCGGGGCGATTCAAGATTGTGAGAAAAGGTTCTCGGATATCCGTAGAAGACGACACTGTTCGTCAAGAATTAATGAAGGCCAGATATCGTGTTATGAGCGATCCGGATGTCAGATAGTATCTCCACAAAAAACCGGGTGCAGGGTTAATACTTCGGGTTGTTTTCTGGCGGGTCGGCCCTACTGCTGTTGCGAATGTAAAAGAACTCAAAGAGAGGAGCATGAAGGGATACAAACGTCTTGTCGACTCTCGTTTACAGTCTCTAGGTGATACGGCTGAGCAATATGCCAGATCACATAGCACAATTATGTTCGACGGCAAGCCCTCGCTCCTCTGCAAATACATGCCCAAAGGTCACGCGGTCGATAACATCCTCCATTCCGAAACGAAATACGGCAGCATCGGGGAATACAGGCGTGATGATGGGATGGAGTGCGTGCTCCCGATCGCTCCCGAGATGAAGACCAGCGAGTTCATCGACGTTGTCAGGGCTAGGATTGTTAAATCCATGCTTAAAGAACAAGGTATAGATATCCTTTCGATTTGGGATAGAGTGCAGGATTCGATGGAGGATAATTTCTTCATAGGCAGCTTCTCCGACGGTTCAAATCCTGAATACATGTGGCATAAGTATGCGAATGATGACGGAGTATGCGTCTGGTTCGAGCCTGATTATTCCAAACTGAAGATCATCGTCTATTCTGACTACCTTGCGGAAGCTGACAAGCTGAGGGAGGACTACAGCGAGATGATGCTCCGTTTAGCCAAAGAAGGGTTCGGTACCATCAAAGGGGATATCGAATCGCTAACGAAGGAGATCATCGACTTATCATACATGTCGTTCTATACCAAGAAACCGGATTTCGATAAGGAAACAGAGTGGAGGGAGCTTGTTCCTTGTGCAGATTCATCGAGAATCAGAATGGATGACGAAGGTCACAACTACATCCTCGAAGCAATTCCGGGACGTATTGTGAGGGTCGAATCCCGTTTGCCCAAGTCGGAGTATGAACGGTTGATGAAGGAAAAAGATCCCAATATTGACGTTATTGACGAAACCGATAACAGGGGGTCATAATCATTATTATGAGAATATTGAAGGCACGGAAACAATCATTGACGACCAACTGCCCTTTGAAATACCTCCTTCGTGGAGTTGGTCTAGGCTATCGGATACTGCAATTATACTCATGGGGCAATCCCCAGTAGGAACCAGTGTAACCAATGATAAATCAGGAGTAGAATTTCATCAGGGGAAAGGTTGCTTTACTGAAAAAGAACTGTCTAAATCTGAGGCATTTACATCCGCACCCACAAAGCTGATTGATTTTGAAGCAATTCTAATGTCTGTACGTGCGCCTGTTGGCGATGTCAATTTAGTTAACAGGACCATTTGCATCGGACGTGGACTATGTGCAATAAAACCGTTAATCGATATTCAATCCCGAGTTCGCCACATAAGGCAATGTGATACGAGCTCAGACATCATCTTCTCCGAAGTCGCTGGCAAGGAATAATAAGCGGCCTTTCCATGTTTTCAGCGACCAAACCTCAAACAAGCCGAAAGGCCGTCTTTCACATCGATATGATACTGATTAAGGTTACGGTGGTTCAGCGTTTGAGGTGGGTCGGGATAGTGAGTATTTGTCCCAGAAACGCAGGAGAATCAACGCAAGGATGCCGGAACCGAACGACAACTTCTCGATGACCATGGACAACAAGGTCATCGTGGATGCCGTGTTCAGGGACACGGGATTGGATTGTTTTTTGGATGGGCTGAAGAGGAACCAGGGGGAGAGCGTATCGAACGAGATCAAGCTCTCGTTGCGAATTCGGTAGAGATGACAGGAATCTCAGTCAACAGGTTGGACAGGCTTATGGAGAACCCGCATTTCCGTACGGAGTACGGACTGGGCGGCGGAGCCGCCAGGTCCGTGTACCGTACTGTGGAGAGGGGGGGGAGCATTCCGACGAGATCGTTCAGTTCCTGGGAAGGAGATTGAAGCAAAGCTATGGCGTAGGAATGGATACAGTGTTCGTCGATTGGGCCTCGATGTATTTCGAGGCGCCTCAGAACGATTTCGTCCGTGTGGGGTATTCAAGGGATCATCGGCCGGACAGGCCGCAGGTAACAGCAGGATTGGCGATGGACAGGGATTCAGGCATGCCGATCGGACTGACGATAAACCCCGGGAACATCATGGACGTCACCCATTTCGACGAGAGCTTCAGGCAGATCAGGCCGTTGCTCAGGAAGGATTCGATGATCGTTTTCGATAACGGTGCGTATTCAAGGGATAACGCGAGGATACTGGACGATTCAGGATTAGGATTCGTGACGCGCCTGCAGCTGAACGCATCGGACGATGCGTTCGCCAAGCTGCACAGAAATGACTGGGTACGGATCGATGGGAACATCAGCTACCTGTTCAGGGAAGGCAACCTGAAACGTCGGAGATTCATGTACATGAATGAGAAGCTGAAGGCCGACATATTCTACAGATACGGATGCAAGGCGAAGCATGACTACGACGATATGGAGGAGATGAAGCAGGCTCTGACCAAGGGCAAGAAGCCGAGGAAGAAGTACCGCAATTCGAACTGCTTCGTCGACACCAGGCTGTCGTATCAGTTCCCGCTGATAGGACGCACACGCGAGGAGGCAATAGAGGAGGCGGTGAGACGCATGGTCACGGGCAGGGAAGGACTTTTCGTGCCCGTGACCAACCGTCCGTTGACAGCTGAGGAGACGCTGAGATATTACAGGGACAGGAACGCCGTGGAAACGGCGTTCCGGGACCTGAAGCACGGGATAGACTGGAGGCCGGCCAGATGTACGAAAGAGGAGTCGATAAAGGGCAGGATCCTGATATCCTTCCAGGCGCTGTTCTGCATGTCTATGATCAGGTTCCTTTATCCCCGGTTCAGGTCCAAGACGGCGGAATCGATATCTGAGGAGCTGTCCTCGTTCACACTTACTGTTTTCACGAGGAGAAACGGTGAGGAACGGAGGGTATGGAGCAATTTCGGACCGATATTGAGGGCGATCTTCGGTCGGGAAAGGGCAGTTCCGGTGCCGAAGGCACCCGGACAGACCCTTATCGACGGGTTCCGATCATAGGAAAACAGTAACTGAGAACGCGCGAACGCGTGCATACATCCGTTGTTCCAGCGGATGCTATGTCAGAAGTTACGCGTATGTGGCGAACTCGGGGTTAAATAAAAATAAGGGTGTGCATAAATAAAACTATCGATTATATACATAATTTTGTAAAAATTTTGGTTCTATAACATTTCGTGTGGAATCGGGCAGAGGAGCAGGCTCATAATCGATCATGCGCATACGCACCT
>Ga0256406_1004016_pt1 | contig 17419 bp, 15 predicted proteins | sample RumenRJG_03DNA_FD_185986 | JGI IMG/M metagenome (GOLD analysis project Ga0256406, IMG submission 185986) | Bovine rumen microbial communities from Lethbridge, Alberta, Canada - RJG_03 | ecosystem: Host-associated > Mammals > Digestive system > Stomach > Rumen | place: Canada: Alberta | collected...
GATCATTAAATATGGATAAGGACGAAAGATATATTGAGGCACATCTTGGACATGAGAATCCGTTTAGGGTTCCTGACCACTATTTCGAGGACTTTGCCAAGCAGTTGGAGATGCAGCTGCCCGAGCAGCCTAAGGAGGCTACAGCCTCTGTTGTGGCGCTTCATCCTCGGAAGCCATGGTGGCATCGGCCTGCCTTGCTGTGGTCGGCGGGAAGCGTCAGCGCAGCTTGTCTGGCTCTTTTCTTCCTCCATTTGGGGAACGGGAAGATGACGCAACAGCCTGCCACAGCATCCAGTCAGCATGTTCAGACAAGTACATGGTCGGGCTTTGACCAGATGGCGGACTACACGATGACAGACACAAACGATATGTATGCCTACATGGCGGACGCTCAATAAAGAATAGGAAACAGAATGAAGAATATCAAGCAACGATTAGGACTGTGGATGGTGACCATGCTCCTGTCTCTGGTCGCCTTTGCGCAACCACCGCAGCCGCCCCGTTTCAATCCCGCAAAGTTTGAAGCGGACATGGAGCAGTTTATCACCACTGAGGTGGGATTGACACCTATGGAGGCTTCACGCTTCTTCCCTCTGTTCAGGGAGATGCAAAACAAGCAACGCGCGCTGTTCGGAAAGATGAGATTTTATGCTCATACCGACACCAGCAATGATGCGGCAAGCCTCAAGACCATCAAGGAGTGCGACAAGATAGAGGTGGAGATGAAGAAAATTCAGCAGGAATATCATCTGAAATTCTGCAAGGTGCTCTCTCCCGGCAAGGTGCTCGCTGTCATCAAGGCTGAGGAAAAGTTCCATCGCCAGGCGTTTAAAAGGATGGCAAGGAGGAAAACAAGATAAACAGAAGCATTGCTCCTTCGTTATGCCTTCCCGGTAAGACCTCTCCCAGATCTATTTCCAAAGATGCGCAGGATGTTCTCTCATTCTCAAATTCTTGATAAATTTTGCCGCAACCTCGCTCTTTCTGCGTGGCTGCGGCAAATTAATTTGAGGGTTTATTCTATTTCTATGAACACCGGCTCGCCCTCGTCGCGGTGGTCGATGACTTGCATCAGACGGTAGAGGGTGCGGCGGCTGTCGGTGACCTTGCCGACCTCAGTGTTTCTGCCTACGAGGATGCAGCCCTCGGTGTCGGCGGAGGTGTTGCCGCTGTGGATGCGGATACCCTCGTAGTGGGGCACGCCGACGAGCAACGGCAGCCAGCGCTTGAACCGTGGGCTCATCGTCACCACTATCGGGTAACGGCCTTCGGGTATGGCGGTCTTGCCCTTGGTCTTGCGGCCTCCGTGGTGGAAGTCGACCCAATGGGGCTCAAGGGTGTCACAGAAAGAGGTCCAAGGAGTGTATGTCCCGCGCTCACGGCGGCGGATACTGAGGCGGCCGATGGTGTAGGTCGGACGCTTCGCGATGCGTTTCAGATGTAGTTCTATCATGATTACAAGACCCTCCCGGCCTCCCTAAAAGGGAGGAGAATAGCCCTACCAAAGAGGAGGAAGGGAGGGATTTTTTTAATGGGTTAAACAATTGAATGGTTTTTGACGGGTATCGAGGTTCTCTCCCCTTGGGGAGAGTTAGAGAGGGGCTCGAGTTAAAGAGGGGCTCGAGTTAGAGAGGGGGCTCGGATACCTATAAATGTAGCGGTGTAGCGGTGTAGCAGTGTAGCGCTAAAGTTTCTTGTATTTCATCCCCTTGTCACCCTTATGCCTCGGCAATGCGCCAATCCATCCGGCTTCCTTCCATCGGCAAATGATGGTGCGGGCAGTGGATTCGGATATGTCCGTTTTCAGCGCAAGGATGTCGTGGGAGGTGAAGGTGTCGGCCAAGCGGTCAAAGACGGCTCGGTTCTTCGAGTTGCGGCGGGTGTCGTCAGCGTCGGCGGCATACTGCTTGCGGAGGACGTCGCCGAAGAGGCGGCACTGCTCCTGAAGAACGTATTCGGCCATCATTAGCGCGAAGTCGATGACGTGCTTTGTCTCCTTCTCTCCCGAGAGTAGGCAGGCCACCACGCCGCAGCGCATGCCGATGACGGCGGCACGTCGGCGGTAGGTGTCCATCACCCGGTCGATGCGCTCCATGGCCTGCTGACGTTTGTCCTCGACCCACTGGGCGATGGCCTTGCGCAGCCGTGGCGTGTCGACAAAGCCGTGCTTGGCGCGCAGCGTGCCGACGGCATCGAGAATCGCCTGGGCATCACGGTCCCGGCGGTCTTGGAAGGTGGGCATCGGAGCGAAAGCCGAGTCGGGCATCTCACTGACGATGACGCGCGAGGAGAGTCCGTTCTCGATGTTCTCGCCCTTGAAGCACTTGCCGAGGGCTCCGTAGGTGCCGAGGATGGTCCAGTTGTAACCCACGCTGACCATTCCGCTCTCGGCCTGGTCAGAGTTGTAGTCCTGACCCCACTCGTCGTGGTCGAAAGCGAGGCGGTAGATGTCGTACTTCGACGACCACGAGCCCGCTCCGTTGGTCTTGCGCAATGTGTCGAGCTCCGAGCAGAAGGAGTAGAGCGTGTGGCCCTGGGCGTTCTTGAGTCGTTTGAGGAGCGTGGAGCATGAGATGGTGATGGGCACGTCGCGGATCAATACTTCCGGTTCGGGGTCGAGTTTCTCGTTGGCACGACGGTTCTTGCGTTTCTTCTTCCACTCATCCTCCTTGCGCCGCCCCTGCTCGTCGTCCTCGTCCATGGGCTGTCGCCACAGGTCGATGATGTCCTTGCAGACGCTCTTGCCCGAGGCCTGCTCACCCACGACGATGCTCATCAGTCCGAGCCGCTGTTCACGCCCGTCGCAATAGCGGAAGGTGACGTCGTCGGCATAGGCGGCAGCCATCGGCAGCAGGGCACAGAGGGCCGGCATCCGCATCTGCTCCGGCACCCCCGTGAGACTCTGCTTCAAGCCGGGGATGGGCGGGATGGACGTCTCAGCATTGGTAGGATTGGCGGGCGTTGCCGTTTCCGCGGTCTCCGCTTCGTCGTCGCTCTCGTCGTCGTGGGCTTTCTCGTCCTTGACCTGCTGCTGTTGGGCGAGCTGTTCAGCGCGTGCGTTGATGCGCTGCACGGTGGCTGACATGATCTTCGAGTCGTCGTGGTATTTGGCGTAGAAGTCGTGGATGAGCTGGCGGCAGTCGGGCTCCCTGAAGAACTCGGGCATCCGCTGGGCTACCACAGCCATGGCCTCAGCCTCTGACAAGAGCCGTGCGGCACCGACACTGAGGATGGCGAGTAGCGAGTTGTGGCGGGAGCCGCGCGCGTTAATGTCCACGTCTTTCAGCCCGGCCTGCTCACGGCAGAGGTCGAAGACGAAAAAGGGCCTCACCCCCGACCCCTCTCCCAAGGAGAGGGGAGTAGAATGTTCTGCGGGCGTTATGGCTGCCGCGTTGTTAGTGGAAGCAAGGGTGTCTTGAAGCATATTACTCCCCTCTCCGAGGAATGGAGCCTCACCCCCTTTCCCCTCTCCGAGGGAGAGGGGCGTAGAATGTTCTGCGGGTGTTTTGGCTGCCGCGTTGTTAGTGGATGCAGGGGTGTCTTGAAGCATATCACTCCCCTCTCCTTTGGAGAGGGGTTGGGGGTGAGGCTCTCTCACTCCTTGGGAGAGGGGCCGGGGGTGAGGCTGTTGGGGGTGAGGCTGTTGAGGCTCCTTGAACATCTCCTCCTCATTGCAATACAGCACATACTCCTCCGGCACGGCAAACGAGCAGCGCGCCAAATCCTTGCAAGCCTCATCAAAAGCCTCTAAGCCTATCTGCTTTGCCAGCCACTGCTGCGCCTCCACAAGTCCCATGCCCTGCGGAATAATGAACACTAAGCGCAGTCCCTCACCGCTGGGTGTCTTATGAATAAGAACAATCCCTAACCGCTTCAAGATTGCGAGTGTCTTCTCGTCAGTGATGGGCGTGCAAGTGAAAAGATGTCTCTTGAGCGTTTCCATCAGCGTCACAGACTCTTTAGATAGCTCCTTTGATTGCTCCTTGGGTTGCTCTTTAGGCTGCTCTTCTCCCTCCCCCACGGGGAGGGCCGGGGAGAGGCCTACCTCGGAGTGCCTTCCTATGTGGTCAATGTCGAGAATGCTTAATCCCGACGGCACGGCCTCAGCATTGAGCCGTCGTCCGTTCTTGAAATGAGCGTGGAAGCAGAAGGCGGGGAGACGCTTCTTCAACTCGGTCTTCTTCGTCTCGAAGTCCTCGCGGCTCATCTCGCCCCGCAGCATCTGCTCATGGCAGTCGGCAATCTCGGCGCAGGTCTGGCCGACGATCGTCGAGCGCATCACCGTGTGAAGAATCTCGGCGGTGCATGGCACCGTATGGTGCGAACGAATATTTGAGATGTAATCGAACATAATTGTAAAATTTAATATCAGCCTCACCCCCTAGCCCCTCTCCAAAAGAGAGGGGAGTAGAATGCTCTGCGGGCGTTTGGGCTGACGCGTTGTTAGTGGATGCAGGGGTGTCTTGAAGCATATCACTCCCCTCTCCCTAGGAGAGGGGTTGGGGGTGAGGCTCTCTCACTCCCTAGGAGAGGGGTTGGGGGTGAGGCTCTCTCACTCCCTTGGAGAGGGGTTGGGGGGTGAGGCTGAGTTGGGGGGTGAGGCTCTCCCCTCCCCTTGGGGAGGGGATTAAAGGGGAAGGGCTTGTTCCACGAAGCTCGCGGCATCGTCCACCTCGTCATAGATGATCTCCGCCGGGTCGGTGGTTTCCTCGCGCGGAATGCTCATGTAGAGCCGGATGCGCTTGCTGTTGACCGTCGTGGTGGAGTGTTTCGTCTTGAACTGCCGCTTGGGCAGCTGGTCAACCTCGTTGCTCTCGCTGTAGGCCCGGAAGCAGAACTCCTCGGGCGAGTTTTGGCAGATGGTGCCACGCACACGCTTCGGCGTGGCAAGGATGCGACGGTAGTCGTCGTCGGATAATATCAAATTAATCTTCATAGTCATTTGTTTTTTTCAATCATCGGTATGATACCTATTTTCTTAAGAATGTCGTAGAGGAAGAGGCGGCCGCGCTGCGTCCATCGTGTGTACATCCGGCAGCCGTCGGTGCCGTCGTTGTGGCGGTAGCTGAAAGTGTAGCTCTGCACCAGTCCCCGGTCCTTGTAGGCCGCATAGAGCACCCACTGCCCGCCGACGCTGTACTGTATGCCGGCGCGGTTGAGGATGCGGTTGAACGCAACTGCCGACATGCCGTAGTCCTGCGCCACCTGCGAGACGCTCACCGTTTCGGGGCAGGCGAGGATCAGGGCGGTGTAGTCGGCTAAGGGCTGCAGCTTCCTCACCCGCTGCTCAGCTTCCCGTCGCATGAGCTGCTCCTGTTGGAGATTTTTCAGCAGTGCGATGCCGAACTCCGGAGATGCGATGATCTTCTCTATCGTCGGTGCCGTGGCATAAGCCCCGTGGCGACGGATGGAGGGCAGCACCTCGGCGGTGACCCAGTGCTTGAACTTCTTGGCAGAAGGGAGTTTCGAGGAGAGAACGAGGGAGTAGAGACCCGACTCATTGATGATGGTAAGCCCTCTGTTCGGAATGTCCTGGCTTCCAAAGGTTCCGTTTTGGAACGTTAGGATTTGTTTGTCTTCTTCGTCTACGTGGTCACGAATAGCTTTTCTTGCAACAGAATATCCCAGTGCCTCAGCCACGTCTTTTCCCACGAACCACGGTTCTCCGTCTTTTTCAATAGCCCGGATATCACCGAACATCTCATGATGGAAATTAATCAACTCGTTGTTCATCGTTTCTCAATTTTAATGATTCGTACATTGTTAAACCATCTCCCGTCCTTCTCATGGGCGAAGAAGCTCAGCGCAGCTTCCACGATGTCGCCCTCCTTGAAGTCGGGGTTCTCTGCCCAGTCGCCTCGCAGCGTGGCCACGATGAGGTCGGGATACATCACCGCCTCGGTTGATTCGAGCACGACCTCGCGGCTCTTCCACTCCTGTCCAGTCCGCTCCGACGTGCCCTGACGAAGGGCGAGGAGCTTCACCACTTTGAAATCTTTCTTCATAGACTTGAAAAATTAAATATTAAACTTATCTTGAATGGAAGGTGGCCACCTATCCGTTTGTGCCCATCGGAACAGCCTTAGCTATAACGAAAAAGCACCGCAACCAGCAGCTGACTGATTACGGTGCAAATTTAAGTAAATAAGAACACCCTGCCCCATGATGTTGGAGCAGGGTGGATTTATGCTAAAGAAAAGTTGGAGATGTTAAATCTATGATAAACTACATGTTGGAAAGACTCTCAATCATGGCTACCATGTTGTCTATTGTGCTCTCGTATTTTTCCTTGTAATCGAAATATTCACTGTCATGCCGAACTGTATTGGAAGAAATGCTGGCGATCCGCTCTACCAATTTTCCGAATTCGGTAGGGCCAATACGACCGATCAATCCCTTACGAATCAATGCTTGGTATGCCAGCCCCCATTTGTATGTTCTGCTACGATTGCATTTTTGGGCAAACATCAGAATGGCGGCCTTCAGCAATTTCTCCCCGTCAGACGTATTTTGAGCACTATTGCTCTTTTCTTGCGGAGTCTCCGCTGACACTTCGTTTGAATCCTTAGCTTCTGATGCAACCACGCTCTGTACGGGGTTGATCATCTGCGTACCACCGAAGCAGTTATACTGGACGCCTAAGTGCTCGTTGTAGTTAGAGCCCGGCATCATGATAATTTTCACGTCTCTGTCCATAGCTTATGCTGTAGCTGAAGGGTTGTAAACAGTGGATTGTGAGGATAGTCCTGTATTGGTTTGATGCTCTACATGAGCATTGTAGTTGCCCCTATTAATAAAGACGGTTGGATCCGAGCGATTCAACGCTGTAAGAGCATCCTTCACGTGCCGATACAACTCCCGGGTTTGACTGCTCTCCTCGCTCAGAATCATTTGCTCAAGAGTATGCTTATAAGTGTTCAACGAGTCAATGTCTTTTTCTTGTATAGCCATCTCCACATACCGTTCAAGTCCGAGTTGTGGAGAAGTCTTTTGTTTCTGCTTCTTTTCTTCTTTTGGTTTACCATTCAACAGCCACATCGCCATCTCCTCTGCCATGTTTTCATAGGGCTGCAGCAGCGTATAGGGCAGATGCTCGGCAAAATATTTCGGGCTGATATGTGATGCTTGACCGAAGAGGTGCATAGCCAGCTCCGTGTCGCTCGCCTTGGGCAGGTGATCCACCAGCCAGGCTAGGAGGGCAAGCAGAGCCGTAGCCATCTTGTCTGCTTCTGTCTTGTTTATATTCGGAAAAGCCTGCCGACAAGCCATACGGGCACAACTGGCAATGTTGCGTGCCTTTCCGGCCTGTGGATAGTCGAGCTGTCGCTCTTCGGACAGTTTGCTAACGAGACCGTCACAGATAGACATAATGTACTCGTCGGAGAAACTTCCCATTCCAAGGTCCATTACAATATCGGAAGTCATAGCCTTTGCTATTTTTTCGATCCGATACTCGATACTTTCTGATCTTTGGGTGACTTTTAAACCTTCAATCATAAAATATGTTTTATATGGTTTTACCAACAACACCATTGTCATTGGTTCTCGAATTCAATGATTTTCTCGTTGATATGGTCGAGTGTCTGACTCAGATAGTAAGTCGCACTGCCATCATCACCGAAGATGGTCACGCCATCCATAAAGTCGGCAATGTCGCGCACGGGCAACGCAAAATGCGCCCACAGCGATTCACCTGCCCTCACCATGCTCATGTCGTCGAAGGTAACGTTGAGCTCGTAGCGGTTGCTGCGAGAGAAGAGTTCTATGGCGTTGATGTCTTTCTCCAAGCGTCCGATCTCTTCCATGTCGCCACGCGCATAGCCGATGCGTACCTCAGCCTCACTGCCTCCCATGGCACTGAGCAACTGCTGTGACAACTGGATGGCTCCCTCATGCTGCGCAGCGTCGTCATCACCATGATACGACAACTCTATGGACCTCACCCGGGCTTTGCTCTTGCGAATGCGGTGGCTGACGGTGGCCCATATCTCTCCGTCGTGGGTCACCGGCGTAGCCTTCATCTCAATGCCATAGGGGCGCAGCATCTCGTTGAGCGAGCCCACAAGAATGTCGCGCACGCGCAGCGTGGAGTTGCGGTCGTGCGGCCGCTTGGAGAAAGCCTTGTTCTTCTCGATGGCCATCAGACAGCGTCCCGGGCGATTGTCGAAGATGATGTCCACGTAGGGATAGGAAGGCTCATGGATGCGCTCAAAATTTTGCTTCCACAGCGGTACCTGGCAGTTGTTCTTCAGCCGGATGAGCGTCACGCCACAAGCCGGTGAGCAACACACATTGCCGTATTTTTCCACTCCGCCACGGCGGTCGGGGCGGTGGATGGGCAGTTGTTTGTCCGAGAGCACGGCATCGAGCGCAGCCGATGGCGAGGGTGCTTTCTTTTGTCCGTCACCGAATAGCGATTGCTCTGTCTTTACTGGCGTGAAGCCATAGTGGTACATATAGAAGTCTGACATTTGTTTTATAGAGGCTTAAATTTTTAAGTTAACGGAGCGACTTGCTGGGTGGTATTAAGGTTAGCGTCAAGGTTGTTCTTCCCCCTGTTCAGTCCCCAACAAATCAATCCTATTGCAAATGTACAAGTTTTCTGTCAAACTGCCAACAAAAAACAATAAAAAAGTTCCTGCATGTTACACCTTTCTCAGAATATCTGCTTCAAGCCATGTTGGAAACAACAAGTCAATTATAATTCTTTTGCGAAAATAATTGGCGGGGAAATATCAAAAACGCCGCAGACGATAGTGCCTGCGGCGTGGAATATTATTTCAAAGCGTTGGAAACTGTAAGAGTGATCAGATGCTTTTCATCAGCACTGTTAATGCCCTTCTTTGTGTAACAGGGTCAACTACATCATTCCGAGTCCCCACAAATTTAAGTTGCTCAACATCCTCAAATCTAATTGGCACGTTAGGATTTCCATTCCAGTATTCCTTTATCTTTTTTTGCCAAACTTCTTTCGGATCACAGTCAGGCGTGTAATAACTGGCATAGATCGGAATTTCACTGTATGAAAGCCCTGAGCGGTCGAAAGAATCAAGTATTTCTTTATAATATTGCAAAAAAGTACATAAGGCTTTGGGGACCTTCTCTATTACTTCGGTTTCGTCAATGACAATTTTCCCTTGGCCTGCCGCTGAAAAAATATCACGGAAAGATGGATTTATAATGCTGTATCGTGAGCAAAGCCATAAAGACGCATTCTTATACTTTGACCGACATTTGTTTTTTAACAGTTCAGGGAAAAGCTGATACATGCTTTCCCGCAAGAAAGTCTTAACCTTGGGGTCTTCTATATCATCCCAAAATTTTGCTCCGTTAGTGTCTTTCAAGTAGCTTTTAACGGGATCGGACGATTCTTGCTCTCCAATGTCTTCAATCCACCAAGGCATAGATCCTTTCTCTGTGTAATATTGGCGATAATAGTTTCTCATGACCTTTATTTGGTTAGGATCTTTTCTAAAGACATCATAATCTTCTCCCAATTTATCAAAGATAGTCTTACCTCTTGGTGTGTCCATATCTATTTGATAACGAGGGCTATGAGTTATAGAAATGTCATATAGGCACTCTTCGTAGGGTTTGCACTTGAAAGCGCAATCTGCATCAGCCGGGAGCTTGCCGAACATAAGAAACACCTTCTTGACGAACGGTTCACGAAGTGACTCAACTATAGAGCTACCGATTGATTTCCAATGATTTGATTGAGTAGACTTAACTTCTACCCCAAAGTATTTATTAGAAACGATATCAGGAAAATGCTGTTTGTCTGTATGCCGAATTAGATCAGGATTAAATCGGTATGGAGCTGCCAAGGCTTGCATTGCTTCGATCACTATAGATTCCAGTTTTTCGCCACCCATAGATCTAAAATAATCGGCTCTATTATGAGCGTCTAAGTTTAAACTTTCTGTTGTCGCAGCCATAAATTCAGCAAAGTCCTCCAAATGATTGCCGCTATCTTCTATAGTAATATAAAAATCTTCCATGGAAAAACTATTTAAAGAATTTATCCCACAAACTTTCTATTCTTGTTGCTATCTGAAAAGCCAGTACCGGGGGCACTGCATTGCCAATAATTTTATAAGCACCAGAAGCGCTCAGCCTATACCCTTTTCCATTAATTTTAGGCATAACGAACTTATAGTCAGGGGGGAAAGTCTGGATGAGCGCACACTCTCTTGGAGTCAGTCTCCTTTCTTTCATTCCCTTCTCCAATTCAGACTTATGCTTACCGCCATGCTCCTCTGACAAACGGCGAAATTCTATGTTTCCGTGGTGTTCAGATCGGATTGTAGGTCCGAGCCCATCAATCTTGATTTCGGTCTGTCCTTGGCTGCCATTGCCTAAATATTTGGCTTTTGAAAATACTTTTTGAGACGCGTCTTCCGACTCTTCCGGCTCTTTGAGATCTTTCAATACCATACCTGTAGTAACAATTGGCATCAAATTATCACTCTTGATTGTCCCCGAATGAGTGGGTAGAGGATAAGGATTGTAATCATCAGGAACTTTCTCAGATTCTAATGCTTTAAGAGCGTCCTTTTTTAATGCGTCTTTGCGTATCCCTATGAATATAACTCTTTCTCGAGATTCTGGCACACCATAGTTACCGGCGTGTAATACTTGTGGATTAAGTACTATGTATCCATTGCCGTCAGCACTGGCGAAATCATGCTGTATTATATCTTTGACGTTCCCTAAATTAACAAGGCCTTTAACATTTTCAGCCACAAATATCTTTGGACGAACAATGTCAATCACTTGCTTCATCCAAAAATACAGTTTTCCACGGCTTTCCTCTGTCGGTTTGTCCGCTCCTCTGACTTGTCCAAGATCATCTTTACCCGAGTTGAATCCCATTCTCTTTCCAGCAACACTAAAGTCCTGGCAGGGAAATCCACCAGTTACCACGTCAATGTTTTTGGGAAAAATGTCAACTCCTTTCTTCTGCATCTTTACCAATTCCACAATGCTTTGGCAATGGTAGATGAATGGGCTATAACCAAATCGGTTCATATAGGTAGTCCATGCAATCTCGGCTTCTGGCAATATATCATTGGCGAAAACAGTTTTAAATCTTGTCTTCTTTAACATTAACCAATCATCGTTGAGAGCCTCCTCAATACGATTATCGTTGGGGGCGAAAGAATTTTTGTTAGCAATGAAATGCCCCTCAAAGCCCAAATCCATTCCACCGCATCCAGAGAAAAGAGACAAGACACGAAGATCTCTTGAGCTTTCTCCCTGATCATCCTTAAAGATGAGAGGGTAAAAACCCTTTAGTAACGCTTCAGAAACCAAGTCTGAGTGAACAGGCGCTTCCGAGTATTTCTTTTCTTCCATTTCTTTATCCAATCTCTTTTTTGTGTCAAATCAGTGCAAAAGTACAAAAAAAAATGGTAATACTTGCTTTCTTTATAAATTTATCACTATTTTCGCGATAATGGAACAATAGGGTTTGAATGATGGATGGTAAGACACGCAGTAAAATAATGGCAGCTATACATAACAAGGGTACCAAGCCAGAATTGATTGTACGCCGCTATCTTTGGAGACAGGGATTCCGTTATAGATTGAACGATCCAAGGCTTCCTGGACATCCTGACATCGTACTAAGGAAATATCGCACATGCGTTTTTGTCAACGGATGTTTTTGGCACGGACACAATTGCGAAGAATTCAGAGCTCCTAAAAACAATAAAGAGTATTGGGAAAAAAAGATAGAAAACAACAAGCGACGTGACCATGAAGAGCAAAAACAACTGGCGAAAATGGGTTGGCATTGCATCACCATTTGGGAATGCAGCCTAAAGAAAGAGAAGCGAATGCAAACGCTTGAATCTCTTGCATTTACCCTCAACCATATTTTTCTCGTTGATCATTCTGTACATTATAAAGCATTAGACCAAGAGCAAGGAGGACAAATTGCTGCTGAGCCTTTAGGAGGGCAATAGAATTTTCCTCCCCTCATCCGCTACACTGCTACACCGCTACACCGCTACATTTATAGCTATCGCATGTCGGGGGAATCAATATCGTAAAATAAAAAGAAAGATTATACAAACAATATAAAATACTAATTATTAATATATTAATTAATATTATAATATATAATAATATAATATATTTTTACTCTATAGTCTCATTTTCTGTGTTTTTCTCGTCGCATGTCTGTATCGGCCTTATGTAGCGGTGTAGCGGTGTAGCGGTGTAGCGCAAGGGGGTGGGGAGGTAGGAGTTGGGAGTTTCGTCCTGCCAAGCAATATGTTTGCTTTGAGCGAATAATAATTACGCCCCTCGCAAATCATAAATACAGAAAAATGATGTTTACGCGCCGCTGTTAACAGATTTTAACCGCAATAGAAGCCCCGGATTTGGAAACGGGGCGATTGTGTAGTAACTTTGCAATCGAACAACAACAACAGCCTCACCCCCTATCCCCTCTCCGAGGGAGAGGGGTGTGATATGCTTCAAGACACCCCTGCATCCGCTAACGCCGCGACAGCCAAAACGCCCGCAGAGCATTCTACGCCCCCTCTCCTTTGGAGAGGGGAACGGGGGTGAGGCTGGGCTCTAAATTCTTATTGCTTATGCTACACTACAAAATCTATCAAAACAAGTCCAAGGGCAACAAGGCCTACGGCAAGTGGTTCGCCCGTGCCACCGTCAACCAAACCATCGACCTGGAGCAGCTCGCCGAGCACATGGCCAACCACAACACCCCTTACTCCAAGGGTGCCATCTATGGCGTGCTGACCGACATGGTGAACTGCATCCGCGAGCTCGTCCTCGAGGGCAACGCGGTGAAGATCCCCAACCTCGCCATCTTCTCCGCCGGCCTCACCACCATGGGGGCATCAACTCCTGAGGCGTTCAAGCCTTCCGCCAACATCAAGTCGGTGCATCTCCGTGCCCGTTCCACCGGTGACCTCACCCGTGCCGTGCTCACCACCGCCGCAAAGGTGCAACAGCTCGTTCCCTACGATCCAAGCAAGGGGGCGGTTGAGACCGAGACCCCGACCGACCCGGACGGAAAATCGGTCAACCCGTAAAAAAAGCCTCACCCCCTAACCCCTCTCGAGGGAGAGGGGAGAGCCTCACCCCCGCCCCCTCTCCGAGGGGAGAGGGGAGAGCCTCACCCCCGCCCCCTCTCCAAGGGGAGAGGGGAGAGCCTCACCCCCTAACCCCTCTCCGAGGGAGAGGGGAGTGAGATGCTTCAAGAAACCATTTATCCATTACATTAACACGGCAGTCCACCCACCCGCAGAGCATTCTACGCCTCAGCCTCACCCCCAACCCCTCTCCAAGGGAGAGGGGAGTGATATGCTTCAAGACACCCCTGCATCCACTAACAACGCGGCAGCCAAAACGCCCGCAGAGCATTCTGCTCCCCTCTCCTTTGGAGAGGGGCAAGGGGGTGAGGCTGCTGGGGGGTGAGGCTTGCCCCTAACTCCTAACTAATTATGTCCACAGAAAACAAGAAAGAAACCTGGAAGCTGATCATCAACATGATTATCTCCATCCTCACCGCCATCGCCACGACCTTCGGTCTGACCAGCTGCATGTAGAAAATCTTGTCAATTCATAATGATAGACAGGATATTCTATAATTCTCAAATTCTTGAAAAGAAATAGCGAGTACTTCATTCATCGAATTCCCCCGCTCCCGTCCGCTGACCACGGAATGAGAGTGGGGGATTTTTATGCGATCAATGATGATGGAGGCTATGGCTATGTGATGTCTATGAAGAGGAGCGGCGAGAAGAGAGCTTCTTGAGCTTTTCCGCGATGTGCGGGTATTCTGGGTAGAGTTTGAGCGCCTTCTCGTAGTTGCGGATGGCGGCCTCGGTGATGCCCTCGTGCTCGCACTCCTTGCCCATGATGACATATTCGGCGGCGAGGTGCTTGAGGAATTCCTTGGTTTTCTTTTCTTTCTCCTTCAGTGCCTCGATCTGTCTCTGCTGCCGGTTGATGATGTCGAGCTTGCGGCGGATATATCTTTTCGCTATCGGCTTCTCGATGTCGTAGCGGCTGTGGATGGCGATGAAGAAATGATCCAGCGCGGCCTGCATGTCGCCCTTGTCAAAGGCGCAGACGGCATCGAAGTATTCCTTGTCGGCCTTGGACTGCTGAAGGGCCTTGCTGATGATCTGCGTGTTGTTGTAGTTGCTCTTGGCATAGTCCACGACATCCTGCCGGACAAAGATCTCGCTGCGCTGGATAGGATCCTTCAATGTGATGCCCTCCAGGGAGCGGCAGCGCGAGAGAGCCACATAGGTCTGACCGCCGGCGAAGACGCCACCGGTGAAGTCGATGCGCACGTGGTTGAAGGTAAGGCCCTGGCTCTTGTGAACGGTGATTGCCCAAGCCAAGCGCAAGGGAAACTGGGTATAGGTTCCCAACTCTTTTTCTTCGATCTTCTTCTCCTGCTCGTTGTAGGAGTATTGCATGTTGCTCCAGATCTCACGCTCCACATCCACCTCTTTGCCGTCCTCGGTTCTGACGAGGATATGCTCTTGCTCGTCCTCGTCAAAGGCGATGATCGTGCCCAGGGTGCCGTTGACCCATCGGTGCTCTCTGTCGTTCTTGACAAACAGCACTTGTGCGCCCAGCTTCAGGTGCAGCTCCTGTGGGGTGGGGAGGCTGTTGAGCGGAAACTCGCCCTCTATCATGCCCATGAAGACGGCTGGGTTGCCGGGAAGTAGTGCCAACTTTTTCTCATTGATGAAATCGACCGTGTCGCGGCGGGTGGAGAGCGTGATGGAAAGCTCATTGCTTTGGTTTTTCCCTCCTTCGTTGTTGCCGCCGGAAGGTGCTGACGACTCTGATAGCTGTTGGCTGTCCTTGGCTTCAGAGAGCGTGGCGGGAGAGGACGGGGGAAGATGACCAGTGCTTTCCACTTGGAGGTTGAGTCGCTGCAGATCCGCATCGGTCACCTGCGCGGAGCGGATGTGGTCGAGGATATGTAGAAAGGTGGGATCACTTTGCCGGTAGACCTTCCGCAGTTCAATAGATACCAATTGCAGTTGCTGGAAGACATGAGCCTCGAAGAAGAAGGCGGAGCGGTAGAAGGGGCTGAGCAGCTGACGGTCTTCCTCCTTGACGACAGGCTCCAGCTGATAGACATCGCCGACGAGCAACAGCTGTTTGCCTCCGAAAGGCTCGCGCATGCGGTGGCAATAGACACGTAGCACCTTGTCGATGAAGTCGATGATGTCAGCGCGAACCATGCTCACCTCATCGATGATGATCAGCTCAAGGCTTTTGATGATCTTGATCTTCTCGGCATTGTATTTCAAGGTGTCCCGCAGATGTCTGACAGTGTATCGGATGTCATTGGGAACGAGCGGATGGAATGGGATCTTGAAGAAACTGTGAAGTGTGGAGCCACCGGCGTTGATGGCGGCAATGCCAGTCGGGGCGAGGATGACGTGTTTCTTCTTGGTGTGGGCCGCTACGTATCTGAGAAAAGTAGATTTACCCGTCCCCGCCTTTCCGGTGAGGAAAAGCGAGCGATGGGTAAACTGTATGATTTGGAGAGCCTGTTGCATCTCCGGGTTCTCCAAATCGATAGGATCGTCGTGATGATCGTTCATGAAATCGTAGGGTCTTGAACTTTACAAATTGTTGAAGTTGACCTCTTCGGTTGTCTTTTTGTGTTTCTTGGTGTTTTTACTGTCGTCGGTCTTGCTGCCTGTCTTGCTGCCTGTCGTAGCAGAAGAGGAACTTGTGGAAGACGGAGTCTGTCCTTGCGGCTCCTCGACTGGGTTGCCATCCTCGTCGAGAATCACCTCCTCGTTGCTGACGAAGTGCGCGCTGTCGTGGCGGACAGTGTCGTGCTTGACAGGAGCGATGTAGGTCACGCAGTTGTACATGCTCGACGTGATGCTCTCGTCATCGGGCTTGGCGAAGTGACCATGGTACTTCTTATAGGCGGGGTCGCTGAAGACCGACTTGATGAAGTAGCCACAGATAGGCAGCGCCGAGCGTGAGCCTTGTCCCAGGCGACCGCTCTTGAAGTGGATGCTGCGGTATTCGCCGCCTACCCACGCGCCGACGCAGAGCTTAGGACTGACGGCCATGAACCAGGCGTCGGCGTGGCTGTTGGACGTACCGGTCTTGCCACCGAAATCGGTGTCGCGGAAGAAAGACCCAGCGTAGTCGGCGGAGGAGAGCGAGGTGGAGGTGCCGCCCGGATCATGCGTACCGGCCATGAGCATTTGCTGCATGAGGTATGCGCTCTTCACGGGGATGACCTGCGTGGCCTGGCTGTTGTCGGTATAGACTTCGTTGCCGTCTTTGTCTACGATGCGTGTGACCATGACGGGATCGTGGTGCCGGCCGTTGTCTGCAACCACGCAATAGGCGTTGAGCAGTTCGGGGAGCTTCACGTCGCTGGAGCCCAAAGCCAACGAGGGCTCGTCGTCGAGCGGACTCTTGATGCCCATGGCTTGAGCAGTCTCGATGATGCGCTTGATGCCGACCTCCTGACCGACACGTACGGCTACGGAGTTGATGCTTCGGGCAAAGGCACTGCGCAGTGTCAGAGAGTCACCGGAGAACGTGCCGTTGGCATTGGTAGGTGTCCAAGTGGTCATCTCATGCTTCTTCTTGTCATAAACCTGCATGGAGATATACTCGTCGCGGCGCTTGTCGCAGGGCGTGAGTCCCTGGTTCATGGCCTCGGTATAGACGAAGAGCTTGAAGGTGGAGCCCGGCTGGTGGGTAGCCTCGGCCTTGTCGAATTTCCATGTCTTGAAGTCTACATCACCCACGTAGGCGCGGATGGCACCAGTCTCAGGTTCCATGGCCACCATGGCACAGTGCATGAAATGCACCATATAGCGGATAGAGTCGAGAGAGGACATCTCCTTCTCTACAGTACCCTTGTCATAGTCAAAGAGCTTGACCATGTGGGGCTTGTTCATGTAGTAGGAGACAGAGTCGGGGTTGTTGGCATATTTAGCCAAGAGCTGCTTGTATTGTGGCAGTCGCTGAGCGATGTCCTCAATGAAATGCGGCACCTCGTTGCCGTTCTCGTCATACCAGCAGACACCTTTCTTGTTGGCTCCCCATTCGCTGTCGAAGTTGCGCTGAACATTTTTCATCTGCTTGAGGACAGCTTCCTCGGCGTATTTCTGCATCTTTGGGTCCAATGTGGTGTAGATCTTCAGGCCACTGCTGTAGAGGTCATAACCATTTTCCTTGCACCAGTCTTGAAGTTCGTTGGCGATAGCCTCACGGAAGTACATGGCCTGTCCGTCGTAGTTCTCCTCCACTTTGAAATGAAGCTGGATAGGGATCTGCTGCAAGGAGTCGCACTCCTCGCGGGAGAGGTCTCTGTGGGTGTAGAGGTTGTGGAGCACTGTGTTGCGGCGCGCTAAGCTGTTCTTAGGATTGGTAC
>Ga0256406_1004017_pt1 | contig 17416 bp, 14 predicted proteins | sample RumenRJG_03DNA_FD_185986 | JGI IMG/M metagenome (GOLD analysis project Ga0256406, IMG submission 185986) | Bovine rumen microbial communities from Lethbridge, Alberta, Canada - RJG_03 | ecosystem: Host-associated > Mammals > Digestive system > Stomach > Rumen | place: Canada: Alberta | collected...
CAAACGGAAGATGACGAATGCTTAAGTGGCTCAAAAATTCGTGAGCAGGTGGCTCACTTTTTCATGAGCATGAGTGGCTCAAAAATTCGTGAGCAAGTGGCTCACTTTTTGGTTGACATTCACAGAAAATTTAAGTGGCTCAAAAATTCGTGAGCAGGTGGCTCACTTTTTCATGAGCAAGAGTGGCTCAAAAATTCGTGAGCAAGTGGCTCACTTTTTGGTTGACATTCACAGTTCAATTTCTTTCATAGCTTTTTTCAAGGCCATATTATCCCTCCTAGCTGTGCAATATTGTCATTGTACAATCTGTCCAATTAATATTTGATATTTTATAGCGATATGGAATTCTAATTCTTACAACTTCCAGAGCCATTGGTTCAAAATATAATAAGGACTACCGGTTTTATTTTCCTACTTGCCTAATTAAATTTATGTAAATATTATATCATAGCTAAAATTAGATCTGTGGGAAATCCTGTGTATTGTCAATATCCCTATTACAAAAGGGAATGCCACCGCTCATCCCAGCGGTGGCATTCCCTTTTCCTCAATCTCTCCCAAACAAATCCCTGGTATAAACCTTCTCCTTCACATCATCCAAACAATGGATCATACCGATTGGCAATAATACTATTGCTTTCGGCCTTGAATTTCGCCAAATCATTTGACCACTACGCTGCCGAAGAAGGTCGTCCCCTCTTCTAGGGTGGGTTCATAAATGATGATTTGGGCTCCTTTGGCTTTGATCCGTTTCATTACGCCCTGGATGGAGCTTAATCACAGTATTTCTATTTTAAGATGCCAATCCCTATTATTTATCTTCCTCAGGATTCGTCTCAATATCATCATGGCTCAAGCAGGTCTTTTGTCCGTTTTTTATCGCACTCAGATCAGCTTTAATTTGCGAAGAGCTGATTTCAGGTGTTCTGGGCAGATAAACCACATCAACGCCCTCTTCTTTCAAAAAGTCAAACTTACCCTTCCAGTCATCCCCAATAGTAAATACATCAATCTGATATTTCTTTACATCGGTTTTCTTTTGGTCCCAATTCTCTTCTGGAATAACCAAATCTACATAACGGATTGCTTCGACCAGTTGTTTTCTCTGTTCATAAGAAAAATATGTCTTTTTATGCTTCTGATTCCAATTAAATTCATCAGTAGACAAGGCAACAATCAAATAATCCCCTAATGCCTTAGCTCGTCTTAAGAGATTAATATGTCCATAATGCAACAAGTCAAAGGTTCCATAAGTAATAACACGTTTCATTTTATACCTCCAGCTTAATCCAACATCTTTTTAATTCTCCGAACCACTCGTTCAGATGCTTTTCCATCTGCAATCCCAAAATATTTATTTTTATACTTTCCTATTGCTTTTCTATATTCTTTTTCATCAAACTTCTTTATTGTTTCTACCAACTCTTGATTCGTTTTGTTTTTGGGCATTGGCAACTCATCATAATTACTCTTTAATCCCCTGCCACGATGAGCATATTCTTCATAGTCTGAAGTAAAAAGAAATACAGGCTTATCCATCATCATGAAATCATTGCAAATACTGGAATAATCGGTAATCAAACAATCGGATGCAAAAATAAGTTCCTGAGCATCGCCATATTCTGCAGCATTAATGATCCGATCTGCAATCTCTGGCTCTATTTTGATACTGTTATGTACATTGGGATGGAGTCTTAACAATAAATACCATTTACCTGGCCATTTTTCGCTCAATGCAGACAGTACTTTTGAAAATTCAATATTATAGTAATTCATACTGCCATTATCCCGAAAAGTTGGTGCGTAAAGTATAACTTTATCATCCACAGACAAATCAAACGAAGATAAAATCCTTTCTTTATCCTTCACCGTGCCATTCTGCAAAATATCATTTCGAGGCATACCAGATTCCAATATTTCGCATTTACACCAAAAAGAATCTCTGTACCATTGGCTAGTCATTGGGCTGTCAGAAATAAATAAATCTGTAAGAGCTGAATTTTCTTTGCTTCCAGCAATATACTGCGGAGACAACTGATTTTCCACTTCTTTTTCAACATATTTATATGCATTTGATCCATGCCAGGTTTGTACTAAGTATTGATTTTCCCTTTTATGAAAAGGTAAGGCATTTTTAACATTAGTAACTATAACTTTAGCTGTAGCCAATTCATAATAAAAAAGGAAACTACCCCACTTTACCTTCTTTATTCCTAATGGTAGCGGTTCATTTAAATTGTGAACGAACCAAATCAACTCTGCAGCTACTTGTTCCCGTAACATTTCTAATGCTATATACTTAGGATTGCACCCAAATCCCCGTCCATTAAAATTGATGAAGACGACTCTATTTTGCACGGGAAACAAGGAAAAAACAAATGCGATCATATTTCTAATTAATTTTTTTAGACTATTGACCATATAAAATCGTCTCCTCACTATAATACGTCATTAGGAAAAGGATTTTAAATTCCTTTTTACTTGGCCTAACTTTCTTCGTACATTTTTTATACGCTCCCTAATAAAGGCATAAACATACTCAGCTCCGTTTATACGGAACATCCGGCCGATAAAAAAATATCCCACCATTCCCAAAAAGCCTTCAATGATTAAAAAAAGGAATGTACGAGGAAGCAATACTTGCAGTTTTTGCAGGATAAAAAAAAGAAGTCCTGAAATAAAAAATGGCCCTATGATATCCTTTATCTGCTGCCCTACCCCATACTTCAGTAACTTTCTATTAGGGATGGAATTAAGCGTAAAAGAAATTATTCCATAAAGTGCATTTCCTGCTATAACCGCTAGAGGACTGAATTGAACACCTATGAGTAATATAATAAACCAAAAAGGCTTTTTTACAAATTCCAACTTAAGTACTATATCGGCACGGCCCAGTGCAGAAATGGTTTGCAAATTAATCATACTTAAGATACCAAAGCACTGCCCTAAGCAAGACCATTGCAGATAAGGAATGCAATCCAACCATTTTTCCGTCAATATAACGGTGACAAGCGTATCTGAAATCCCTGCTAAGATACTCATTAACCCACAAATAACAAAGCTGCCGATTATCATAGCCTTTTGAACAGCATGTCGTACAGATTCCTGGTTTTCTTTTAAATGAGAAAATGCTGGAAAAAGTACACTCTGAACACTTGCAGATACATTATTGGAAATCACCATGGGAAATTGTTCTCCCCTATTGGCAAAAGCCAGATCTGCGGGACTATAATATCTGCCAATCAAAAAACTTCTCAATTGCTCGAATAGAGTCCCCATAAAACTCGACGCCATTAGACGCCAACTAAAACCGTACAATCTCTGGAAAGCAGTTTTGCTGAAGCTTAAGGCGGGCCGCCAAGGAATCAAAAAGTGCAATACCACCGTATTGATTACAACCATACTGATATTTTGCCCCACAAGTGCCCAAACACCCAATCCCTGATAAGCCATGAAAAGCCCGATAATACCGGAAAAAACCGTACCACTCAACGTAGAAAAAAAGAATTTTTTAAAAATCATCTGTTGAGATACATAGGCCTGCTGAATGGAATTCATAGCAGAAATTGGCAAACGCAATCCCAATACTCTCAATACTATTGTTAGGGCAGGTACTTTCATCAATAAGCTGATACCAGGTGCAGCCAAAAATAACAATGCATACAACAAAAATGAAAACAGGAGACTTGCCCAGAACATCGTTGAAAATTCGAGTTCATCATACTTGGAGCGCTGAATAAGAGCAGATCCAAGCCCGCTGGTTACAAAGACTTCTGATAGTGCTATGAAAATCATTGTCATAGCTATAATTCCATACTGCTCTGGCAAGAGCAGGCGAGCTAATATAATAGAAACTATGAAACTGACGACCTGAGATGAGCAGCGTTCCAAAAAACGCCATATCATACCATGCCAGGCAGCTTTTGCCACTTCGTCTTGTTTCATCATATTAATGCTCCCCTTTATCATACAACACTATAAAATACCCTTTAAAACATCAAATAGAATTGTAAAAATATTAGTTGTGATTGCTTCCGTCACCCACTCAGATGGATGAATAATATATTGAATTGGCCAAAATTGGACCAGCACCCCTGCTATCATGTAAAATGGCAACGATATTTTGGCCAACTTCACAACTGCTGGTTTATTAGTACTGTGATTGGTTAGAATCGGAAATAATGCAATGCCAACACCAATAAAACTGGCAGCGGACAAACGCCAAAAATGAGGAGCAGTAAACCAGGTAAAAGCAATAATCCCTATATTAAGCATCATCATGTAATTCAAAAAAGGTCTGTATTTTTCTTCGACAGACTTTTTTATCCATAACAAAATCAAGAGACAAGTTAGTACAGCAAAGGCAATCATCACAGTACGGTTTATTCGTTGAAAAAGGCTATTTGCAACTTGTTGGGCCCATTCCGTTTCACCATTATCATGGATATACCAATATAATCGTAAAATACTTAAGTTAATAAATAATCCTACCGTTCCAAACGCAGAAATCCCTGAAGCATGCTCGTATAGAAAATCAATAATTTGAGGAAGAACCAATGAACCTGCAAATAATGGAACAATAATTTTACTTCCTACTCTACAAAGAAATCGTAAAAATAAAAGCAAAAATGCTGAACTATGTATAAACCCTGGTAATATATATAACAGTAGTACAAGAATATTTCTTTTTCTCCTTATTAAATCTAAATAAGCAGCCAAAATCACCAAGGAAAACGCCCATACATTTCTTACATTGGAAATTATTGCAGGCAAAGGAAGCATGCAAATTTGAAAAAGCACTACAAAAGGTATATATTTCTCTCCTTTGAATGCTTTTGCAAAATCTGCTGTAATATAAAAAGCAATGCCATAAATGGTCATTACAGAAACCATCGGTAAGAGATGGACCGCACCTATCTGTCCTATCAACCACGACCATGTCGCATATATCCACGTTAAAACATCATACTGATTCACTCCAGATGCATCATAGAATACTCGATCAAGAGGCAGCCCTGCATACTCCTGTGCCTTATAAAAATACCGCATCAAATCATCTTCAACAATTGGATTATAAGAATAGGCTAGTATGCCTAAAGAATACACTATAAAGGGCAGCCATTGTCTGGTTTTCTCGGGAAATTTGCATAGCATGACAATACCATAAAGTAATCCAATAGGAGATACTGTCAAACAAAGCAATAATCCAAATAAAGCTTCCAAAGTAATACCTCTCTAACCCTCACTTCTGAATTTATAATCCAATAATCCAATTATAAATTCTCCAATTCCATTTCAGCAACTTTAACATAATATAATATTTATTACCACATATACTTTGTTTAGCTTGATAATTTGAAAGAAATTCTCTAATCTTTTGTTGATAATTAATATATTTCATATGGTTTCCCGAACGAATACACTCATTATATAGACGGATTGCCAGCCGCATTTCACTATATTCTATATCGGACTTATATTTTTGTACATCATCCCCCAGATAATCTGTTATCTCATCTGCAAAGCTCAAAATTTCATACCTTTTAGCTGAAAAAGTGCTATGCATGATACCATCGGGGTTTATTCTATAAAAATAAAGATTTTGATTGCTGCAAACAACAGAAGAATGAGCCGCCAAGATAAGTTTATAAGTCGTTAAATTATCTTCATTGATACGTCCATAAGGATACCGAATTCCATGGAATAAATCGGTTTTGTACAGTTTGGCCCAAGCATTTACCTGAACAGTATTCATTCTCAGCAAATCATGCAATGCTTCCTCTGAACTGAAAGAACATACTTTTTCTTGAGAGAAAGGATAGGCGCCAAGACTCTCTTTATCACTGGTAAAACCACATTGAATAATATCTGCATGAGTGCTTTCAGCCATATCTATCATCTGTTTTAAATAGTCTTGATGAAGAAAATCATCGCTGTCTACAAAAGTGATGTATTCTCCTTTGGCCACATTAATCCCAGCATTTCTTGCATCAGAAAGACCTCCATTCTGTTTATGTATGACATAGATCCGTTTATCTTGCAATGCGAATTGATCGCATATTTCCCCGCAATTATCCGGTGATCCATCATCGACTAGAATCAGTTCGAAATAAGGATAACTTTGTTGCAAAATACTACTTATGCAATCAGTAATATATTCTTTTACTTTATAGACCGGCACTACTATGCTTATTAAAATATTAACAGTCATCTTTATCCTTCAATTAACTAGACGCCAAATTTTTAATTCCAACGAGGGCGAAATGGCTGACACCAATACTGAAATTTTAGAACTTCTTACTCCATAAGGACTAAAAGCATAATCAAAACAATTTTTCCTAATTGTTGATAGTAAACTACTATATAAATTACCCGACTGACATCGGTTAGCTTCCAAAGTTCGTAATGTATTAACAGCAGCTTTAATATATCTCATTTTACAAGCTTTATGAACATTAACACTCGGTAAAAGAAAATTTTTACATTTTTTTATAGCATCAGTTTCTGATAAGAAACGTCTGTCCAAATTTACATGATATTTAAATCTAGAATTCGTTGCTCCCTGAGAAGATTTAAAATAATGATAAGGCTTTTTACCACTATAGGAAATGAACGATATATCATGTCTTAAATATTGAACACAAAATAGCACATCTTCACAAATGGCAATATCTTTATCAAAAAAAATATGATTTTGCCTTATTAAATTTAAGTCAAATAATTTGCAAACAGGAAAGCCTTGCATACCATTGCAATCCAATACAGAAATTTGAGCTTGTGCAGGCGTAAGATTGAATAAAAAATCGTCATCTTTCCTATAATCATTCATTGTAATCTGACAAACTGACAATCCTTTCGGATGCATATTCTTATTTAACGTTTCTAAATAGTCTTCATCAATCCAATCATCTGAGTCAACAAAACAGACATAGTTCCCCATAGCCATTTGAATCCCCAGATTTCTACTACTAGAAACACCTGAATTTTTTTGATGAAATACTCTTATCCTTTCATCCTTTAAAGCATAAGCCTCACATATAGCCAAGCTGTCATCTTTTGAACCATCATCAATAAGAAGCAATTCGAAATTCTGATAACTTTGTTTTAGAATAGACGTTATACATTTAGCCAGTGCGTTACTTGTATTATAAACCGGCACAATAACACTAATTAGCGGGTATTTATTCATAATCTACCTCTTACCAAAAAGAGAATCCAATTAATCTTCTCTTTCAAAAATTTATTTCTAACATCAAGCACAAGCAATGATACACTGGTAAATGCAACTCCTGTATCTTAAATGTTTCAACCTCCGGGACACGAATGGAAATATCAGCAAACTGATCCAGCCTTCCTACATGCTTCCCCGTAAGTTCGATTACAGATATTCCCAAGGCCTTTGCGACCACCGCCGCATAAATCACATTTTCACTATTCCCAGATGTGGAAATTCCCAGGAATACATCACGCTTTTTCCCATATCCTAAAAGTTGCTGAGCAAATACAGCCTTCCCATCTTTATCGTTTAAGAAAGCAGTACTGAGTGATTCGTGGCAAACTAAAGCAATGGCTGGAAGTGGCTGTTCCAGTGTTTTAGCCAGGTAGATTCCCAGCACAGGATCTGTAGCTGCCAGATTCTGCTGAATACTGGCAGGCAGCGGTCTGGGTTTACGAAAACTTTTCATCAGTTCCCCTACCATATGCTCTGCATCTGCAGCAGACCCTCCATTTCCTGCCACCAATAGTTTTCCTCCCTGCTGGTAGCAGTCTCTCAACATACAATATGCCTCTGCAATGTCCTTTTTGCAGGCAGCAAGTACTGGATATCTTAAAATCAAATCATCCAGGATTTTTTGTGGTTCTCTTTCAACGGATTTCATGATACCTCCAGTGAGGGAAGCTCATCTACAAACTCCAGAAGTGACTGTACTGTTTGTTCCTGACCAAAAGATTTTTCTCCAATAAGGGCTGTATGACATCCTGCATTAATTCCAGCCTGGATATCTCTCTGGTCGTCTCCTATCATCCAGGAAGATGCTAAATCGATATTATAATCCTTTACTGCATGGAGCAACATTCCCGGTTGGGGTTTTCGACATTCACAGGGAATTTTCAGTTCCGGAACCTCGCCGGGAAATCCTTTATCTGGATGATGGGGACATACGTAGATATGATCTACATAAGCCCCCTCTTTTCCCAGCAGGGTTTCCATTTTTTTATGGATTTCCTGCAGCTGCTCCATGGTCAAGTCGCCCCTGGCTACAGAAGGCTGATTGGTAACTACAATAGCCAGATAACCGGAAAGATTGATTTTACGGATAGCTTCTGCAGCTCCTGGCAGCAGTTCGAATTTATCGATATCTGTTAAATAGCCTACATATCGATTAATGGTCCCATCCCGATCCAGAAAAACCGCTTTCTGTTTATTGGCCAGATTCCTGGCGTGGATAATCCCCTTTTGAAAGGATTTCTGGACTTTTGCATATCGTTCCGGCGTGCCCATATCTTCCACATATTCCGGACTGTTGTAAACGAACATTTTGCCAGTCCCGGCCAAAGGCTTCAGAATCTGCCGGTCCAGATCAACTTTGGGTGTAGAAATGGGCTGTTCCAGCACTTTCTTATTCATAACATGGAGCCCGGCATTCACTGTGTTAAAATACCATTGGGGCCGCGTATCTTCCTTGGTGAGCCACTGCTCCACTGCTCCCTTCTCATCGGTAATGAGCAGACCGCTGTCATAGGGATGGCTGTTGGAATGGACAAAAAGAGTAACCAATCCGCCCATTCGATGATGGGCTTCAATAAAACGATGGAAGTTCACATCAAATACGGCATCAGCATTCAAAAGAAGAAATTCATCGGTCAACTGGTCTTTAATTTGAAAAAGTGCCCCGGCATTTCCCAACGGTTCTTTTTCATAGAAGTAAGTAATATGGGCATGGAAAGGCTTCCCTGTCACTGGTGAAACACCAGACCCATCCCCAAAATAATCCATGATGATTTTTCCCAGATGGCTGACGGTAATGATAATATCATCGAAGCCCTGGGATACGAGACTCTCTATTTCCCGTTCTAATACAGGTATTCCTGCAATAAGAATCATGGGTTTGGGAATATCAGAAGCCACGGAGGCAATACGAGTACCTCTGCCACCGGCCATAATTACTGTCTTCACGATTAAGCCTCTTTTCTATCGTTAATGAAGAATAACCTGATTTGCCAACTTTTCATTACCTTTGTAATAATATTGTTTTAAGAATAAATTTCTTGCAGCCTGGCTCATCTTTTGAAAATGAGCCTTTATATATTGATATTTTTCAGCTATTTCCGCATTGTCGTGTGGAATCGAAACAAAACAACCTTCCACTCCATCATGAATGACCTCCTTAGCGGCTCCCTTCGAATTCACCAAAAGTGGTGCTCCCTGCATTAAAGCATTGGGTAATACTCCACTTTGCGTTGAACGGTTATAAGCATTCCAAACACAAATACTTTTCCTATAGAAACCATTAATCTCTGACTCAGTCATAGAACGACCTTCTTGTACCACTATTTGACCTTTTTGTATTCCGTCTTGGATAATTTTATCACCTAGTACATTTTGGATGTGATTTCGCGTAGCAATTAAGAATTTTATATTTAATTCTTTTTGAAGTCCATACTTAACAAATTCAATAAATTCATCACACGCATGAGCTGCTGAAAAACCTCCAATAAACGAAAAATATTCTCTAGTACAGCTCAACTTTTCATCATATTCATCTCTAAATATCAGAGGAAAAAGCGCATAGTTTTTATTAAAAATTTTCATTCTTGCTTCGTATGCTCTCATTCCTTCTTGAGAACCCAATAAAACTTTATCGCTATAGTAACAAGTAATGGAATTTGTAATTTCTGCCCCCAACATTTTATAAGCGCTCTTTTTCTCTATAAAAAGATCACTCAATTTCTGATTTGGTTCGTGAAGCATATAAACAAACCGTATATTCTTCTTTTTGCAAAGTCTAGCAAAAAACATGTTATCTATTGCTGCATTATATATAAACACTAAATCCAGTTTTTCTGTTAATATGGCTTTGAAATTATCAATATATATTACATTATCTATATCCGAAATAATTTTTTTATATTCAGGTGTGATATATAAGGTAACATTATGCCCCATATCAGAAAACATTTGATAATATGCGCATAAATGCTCTGTATGTCCAGGGGAAAATTTTAAAGAAACAATTGCGATTTTCATGATATTCCTTATCCTATTCTTCAGAATAATAAATTACTCGTGTCCCACTATTTTCAAACCGAAATGGAACATAAAGTAAATCACTCAATGCTTTCTTCACCATATCCTTTTTTTCTGGCTGTACATAAAAAACTAAAAAGCCACCACCACCAGCGCCTAATAACTTTCCCCCTAAAGCACCTGCAGCCATGCCTCGATTATAAATATCATCAATTCGAGCAGTCGTGACAGCAGAACCTGTTTGTCGTTTCAGTTGCCAAGTATAATCTAATAATTTTCCAAATTCATCTAAAGAAACCGTATCGTCTTTCAAAATATTCTCTGCTTGATCTACTAATTCAAGCATTGCTAGTCGTTGTTTGATTTTATTTTCTCCTGAAATCATATTAGATTTCTGAATTTCTGAAGAAAATCGAGTAAAACCAGTGAAATACATAACCAAATTCTCATCTAGTTGTTGTTTTCTTTCAGAATTCATAATAATAGGATAAACATCATATGTACCATCTTTATTAAAATTAATCCGATTAAATCCACCAAATGATGCAGCAATTTGATCTTGCCACCCTCCGGTTTCCTTACAAAGTACACGTTCCAAATAGATAGCTTCATCAGCTAGTTTCTTCTTATCTGCATATTTTCCTTTTAAAGCATGGAATGCATTCAACATTCCAACTGCAAAAGAAGAACTTGTGCCCAGTCCAGATCTGGCTGGCAAATCGGCTTCATAAGTAAGCCGTAAATGATGAATATCCATCATTTTCATTGCATTTCTTACTGCAGGATGTTGGATATCTTCAACTTCAGTAACTCTCTCTAATTTTGAATAAGATATCTCTGAAGAATAATCAAAAAATCGTGGTAAGTTCCGTACGGTAACATAGCAATATTTATCGAAAGTTGTAGAAATTACTGCTCCGCCATATTCTAAAAAAAAATTTTGAAGATCAGTTCCGCCGCCAAAAAATGACATCCGAAACGGAGTTCTTGTAATGATCACTTGTTATTCTCCTTATTTTTTATTCCTTAAGAAATATTCATTCTACATACTCAAAGTTAAGATTTTTTAATGATTGAACACATTTCTGTGACACGATGTAAACATTACCACTAGAACGAGTCAATGCCACATATAATTTATTTCTTGTAACTCCTGGCAAATGAACTATTTTATCATCTATTATATCAGCTGTGTTCTTTGTTAATATGATGCATACAGAGTCAAAAGTATCACCTTTTGAATATGACCAATTTAAACATTTGAAATTTTCTTTATCAGCATTTCTATAAACAAGTTTTACAATCCGATCATCCATCAGTATCGATTTAATTTGCTCTGGATTTTCCATGGTCAATTTGATGATTTTTCCCTGGCGTTTATCATTTCCTCTAATCGGGATATTCAATTTCGTGTAAACAAAGTCGCAAATATCTTGAGAACAACGATATGAATAGGATAGTGTTTCCGCATCAACTTTAATCTTTTGTTTTTCCATTTCTTTTATAAATTGATCATACCCTACTTCTTTCTTTTCCTTCACGTAGGGTATCCCCGAATTATTCGTTCCTGATACAGAATGCTGGTAATAGTCCCCTACCATTACCACAGAAGGACAAATCCTGCATAACATCATCAATAATGCATAGTCGTCTTTCCGAAAATCTTGAAATTCATCTACATAAATATGTTTAAAAAATTTAGAAAAGCTTTGAATAATTTTCTCACTAGCATGCTTTTCCATATGAAGAATAAGACTGGATAATAATGAACAATAGCATTTATTTCTTGTATTAAAATAGTGTCGTATATTATTTATGTCGAAATACAAAGGATTTGTACGATACCTGTTATTGACCTTAAGGCTCTTTTGAGGAGGATTGTTTAAATCTACTCCTCTTATTTTAATAGGTTTTGAATGATAGTTTTTACATATGGAAGCAATATATGGTCTAACTAGTAATCTATAAACAAAAGAATGAAAAGTCATAATGAATGTATTCTTAGGTACTTTTCCAAATCTATTTATAAGTTCCCTATTTAAATTTTTTATATTTTCATGAGTATAGGCTATAACAAGATTTTTACAAGAACTATCAATCAGTTTATGACATATATGAAATGTTTTTCCTGCACCTGCTACTGCAAGCATTACTTTACCAGCCATGTAATAGCCTCCTCTACATAGTTTGGAGGTAGTATTTCATTCTGACCAATCAAATCCAGTTTTAAAATTAGATAAGCAAATTCTGCTTTATTTTTGCCGTCTGTCAAATAATTTATAAATATATTGTCATTAGTAGATTGGTTATAATCTATTCTAGAATGCGGATTCAATGTCCTCACTAACTTTTGTATATTTTGCTTATTTTGCTTATTTTTCTCATAAAGGCAAACTTCCCAAGTCCATTTTTCTAAATCCTGTTCCGTATATATTTTTTGTAATGATTCATGTGAACCATTAAATTGCTCACATTCATCAATCTTACTTTGTTTTTTATCATTATCAGTTAAAACAACTGTTTTTTTATCAGCTGATTTAGCAATAGCTAGATATCTTTTATAAGAAATACCATTACAAGAAATCACTACAATATTTAATTCATTTAGGGAATGTCCAGTAATCTTTTTAAAGAACTCAGGAATAAGAAGATATTCAGCTACTCCCTCAACCAAGATAACTTTTTTTGCTAAAATCATTTGGAGTAAATTATTATTTGGAAGACGGCAGAAAAACGCAGCATCATCCTCAGACAAATTATGCAATGCACGAGCATTAGTATCAGTAATCCAAAAAACTTTTGTGATATTGAGCCGACTTGCAATCATGCTGCTATGTGTCGCAATTATAATTTGTAAACGATTTTCTCGCTTCTCAATCATCTCTATCATTTTAAGAAGGTTAGGGAACGATAGATGATTCTCCGGTTCCTCCATCATAATCACATCCGACTTTGAGGATTTTCCAAGAGAAATCTCGGTTTTAATCATGCTCTCCATACCACTGCCATGATTTTCTAAAGGTACATCATTTTGCTTAATAGAAATTATATTTTCTAGGATTACCTTTTTACCGTCTATCCCAAAACTTCTATTTTGTTTCTCATCAATGGACAAATCAATATCAGAAGATTGCAGTGCAGAATTTAAATGATTTCTAAAGCTGTTCTTTATCTTCAATTTATCGGTTTCATCGTACACATTCCCAAAACATGTTTTATTATAATAATTAAAACTATAAGTACGATCTTGCCTAGATGTATCTAATGCAAGAAAATGAATAGGTCTTTTATAAGGATTATATGAATCTCCACTGAAAGTCTGCCACTTTAGTGTATAAAATTCCACAGGTACTTCATTAACTAGGTTCCAATCTACACTATTATTCCACTGGTCAACATCATATGTACAAGTAAAAGATATTCCATAGCCCTCCTTATTTATAGAATTATTTTCTCCATAATAAAATTGACTATCCTTATCATTAGGATCAAGATTAAGAAACAGATCAATCACTATTGCCGGTAAGTTTTCTATACATGGATGTTTTTTAAACATTTTTACTTGGGTAACATTAAATAAGTCATCTAAAATAGAATGATCTGCATGACTATAATCTTGATTCAATACAAGTCGTATTGCTTCCAATATAGTACTTTTCCCAGCTTCATTCTCACCAATAAGGATGTTCATATCCGGATTAAATTTCATATCAAAATTCTGGAACTTTTTAAAGCCTTCAATATGAATTGCTGATATTTTTCCTGACATAACCATTCCTCTTTTCTAATATGATTTAAACCATATATCTCTGAAATCAATTCCGTTCTTTTAGAGATATACATCATTCCATATTTGTTTAATCATATTAATAACCTGAAAATGTTCATTAAATAACAACCTGGATTTTTTTCCCAACTTCATAAGTTGTCTTTTATCCATTGAGATTTTTGATAATAGCCCCAACAATTGTGACTCATCTCTTGGAATCAACCATCCATTTTCCCCATCCTTAACCGCTTCTTTTACTCCCCCTACATCAGAAGCCATAACTGGTAAGCCCGCTCTCATTGCTTCTAAAATACTAATTGGAAACCCTTCCCAATTACTCAACAATAGAAACAAATCATATTGAGGGAGCAGTTGTTCCACATCAGTCCGTGCGCCTAAAAATGTAACAACTTGTCCGACTCCTTGTTGTGCTGCATAAGACAATGCTTGCTTATATAAGGGCCCTTCACCAATGAAAGTAAAATGAAGGGGTAAATGAGCATCCATAGATTTCTTTATCAAATCTATACTTTCCAGAATTCTTTTTTGGGGAGAAAATCTGGCGACAGTCACAATCTCAATGCTTTTTTGCAAATTATACTGATTCCAATCTTTTTGATATTCTGTATCAGTAATACAGTTATGTACTGTAACCATTTTATCCCTTAATACAGGAACTTCTTTCAAAGCAAGTTCCCGATCATATTCAGATACACAAATGATTTTCTTACACCACATTCCAGCAATGTTTTCTGCCAGTCGATAAATCTTTCTTTTGGTTTCCGGTACTCCATCTGTAAAAGCCCAACCATGAGCCGTAAAAACGGATGGAATACCACACTGTTTGGCTGCCCAACGACCTAATATTCCTGCCTTGCTGGAATGGCAATGAACTAAATCCGGCTGTATCTTTCGAAAAAGTCTTTGAAGTTCCCTACTAGCCTTCCAATCATAAATCGGAGAAATTTCACGTACCATATCAGGGATAATATGTGTTTCTATATCAAGCTTCTGTGCTTGTTCTGTCAGCCATCCCGTCTTTCCCGTGATGAGTACTGGAACAACTTGATACATGGAACGCATATTCTTCATCAATTCATAAACATGACTTTGGGCTCCGCCTAAATCCGGAAGCGTAATCACATAGGCAACTTTCACTCTTTTTCTCCTCAATCTTTTGCAATGATAAAATGCCGTTTACCCATTCATTCTCTCCCGGACCGGCGCCTGACTCACCTCCGCCGTTACCTGCCCCTCGGCCACCCCTTCTGTGCTCTCCTTCATGAACAGGATCTTCACGGTGGCGAAGATGATCTTGAAATCTTCGAACAGGCTGGGACGGGCGATGTACATGAGATCCAGCAGCAGCTTGTCGTAGGGGGTGGTGTTGTACTGGCCGTAGACCTGGGCGTAGCCGGTGAGGCCGCATTTGGCCTGGAGCCGCAGGTTCCACTCGGGCATTTCTTTGGCGTACTGGGCGGAAATCTCGGGACGTTCGGGCCGGGGTCCTACAATGGACATATCCCCCTGGAGGATGTTCAGCAGCTGGGGCAGTTCGTCGAAGCGGACGGCCCGGATGAACCGGCCCACTCTCGTTACCCGGGGATCGTTCTCGCCGGTGCTGAGCCGGGCCACGCCGTCTTTTTCGGCATCCATGCGCATGCTGCGGAATTTCAGCACGGAGAAGACCTTGCCGTCCTTCGTCAGCCGTTTCTGGCGGTAGAAGATGTCGCCGCCGTCGGTGTATTTGATGGCCGCCGCCACGCATACCATGATGGGCGAGAACATCACCAGGGCCACCAGGGACAGGACGATGTCGAAGAGCCGTTTGAAGAACAGGTATTCCGGGCTGGGATTGTAGCGCTGGACGGACATCATGGGCAGGTGGAACAGGTGGACCTTTTTAGCGCTGTCCATGATCACGTCGCCGATGCGGGGGATCACGTAGGTGCCGATCTTATGGGCCACACAGTATTTGGTGATGATGTTCCGGTTGTGGCTGTGGAGGCCGCAGCAGAAAACCACTTGGGCGCCCTGCAGGGTATCGGCCAGCTGGGCCAGGGCTTCGTCCACGGGCACCACGGACTGCACGTCGAAGTGCACATCCATGCCGTACTGCTTCACCAGGGTGTCCACGTTCTGGCCCTGGCCCAGGATGACCACGGTCTTCTTGGGCGGAAACACATGGAAGTACCACTGGTGGGCAGCCACGGACCAGAACACGATGAGCATAAACTGCAGCAGGAACGTGGGCACAAAGGGGAACGGGCTGATGTACACCCGGTTCACCAGCAGGGTGATCAGGTACATGAGGACGTCGCTGATAAAGGCAGCCAGGGCCTGGCTGTAGACCAGTTCGTAGATGCGGCTGATGTGCAGGGTGAAACCGTTGTACAGGTGGGATGTGAAGTAGTAGAACAGGCCAAACAGGAACACCATGATCAGGTTGCCCCAATGGTAGAACGGAGCCCGCAACTGGGTTTCGTAGAAATATTCCCAGCAGAGCCAATAGGCCCCGGTGACCAGCAGGATGTTGATGCCATTCAGCAACTCCTGCTGGATTTTTTTCGTCAGGGATGTGTTCATGGGGTTTGGCCTCCTTTAAAGGTTTTGTGTCCCCCTGAAAGGGGGAAAGGACCCGCTTGCGGGTAGGGGGTCTCACATCGGGTGTAAGACCCATCCACCAGCCATTCGGCTGGTCCCCCTTCCCTTTCAGGGAATGACAATAACAAATTGCTTTATCTCACGATACAAAAATAGGTGTTCTGGGCGGGCTTACCGGGCGGGATCGCTTCGCGACCCTTGGTAAGCCCCTACGGATCAGGAGTGGGAGGAACTCTTCACTTTCTTCTTATGATGCTTCTCGTGATTCTCGTCGTAGTAGTCGTAGTAATAGTACCCGTAGCCGTAGCCTTTGTGCTGCTGGGGAACGCCGTTCAGGACTACGCCCAGGATGTTGGCGTGGCCGGCCTGCAGGCGTTTCTTGGCTTCCTGCACTTCTTCGGGGCTGACCAGGCCGGAGCTGACCACCAGCACCACGCCGTCGGACAGGTTGCCCATCAGGGCGGCATCGGTCACGGCCAGCACCGGCGGCAGGTCGATGAATACGTAGTCGTAGTTCTCGGCGGCCTTATCCAGCAGGTCATTGAGCTTTTCACTGCCGATGAGCTCGGCCGGGTTGGGCGGCACGGGCCCGCTGGTCAGAAGATCCAGGTTGGGGAACACATTGGGGTGCAGCACCTGGGCCAGGGGGACGCCCTGGGCCAGGCAGTTGGTGATTCCCTGGTTGATGACGCCGAAAATCTTGTGCTGCACGGGTTTCCGCAGGTCGCAGTCCACCAGCAGCACCTTCTTGCCGTCCTGGGCCACCGTAAGGGCCAGGTTGGAAATGGTGGTGC
>Ga0256406_1004018_pt1 | contig 17413 bp, 17 predicted proteins | sample RumenRJG_03DNA_FD_185986 | JGI IMG/M metagenome (GOLD analysis project Ga0256406, IMG submission 185986) | Bovine rumen microbial communities from Lethbridge, Alberta, Canada - RJG_03 | ecosystem: Host-associated > Mammals > Digestive system > Stomach > Rumen | place: Canada: Alberta | collected...
GATGTAGTTCCTCGCGCGCCAAAGCAGGACATTCTCCTTGTCCGTGAAGGGCTTCGCGGAGGGGTCACTCTGGCCGGTTTTGGCGTCTTTGCCCTCGTTCATCGCCTCGTACGCGATCTCGTATGCTTCGTCGCTGGATTCGCTGGGATTCGCGAAGCGCCTTTGCAGATAGGCGTGGCATAGGCTCCCCAACCGCGCGGCGAAGTCATCCCCTTCATCAGGGAGGCGGAGGATGTAGGTCAAATAGTAATGGAAGGGACATTCGTCGAAGCACTCGAGGGCGCTATAGGAAAGCGTCTTCCCCCACTCCTCGCTCGCCCCCGGGAAGGAACGAAAAGCGTGAGGGAAGCCTCCTTTCGTCCAAGGAGCTCCTTCATCGAGATGGAGGGGCTCATAGGCGTCTAGGCGCGGGTCGCGGTGAAGCAGTTCCGCCTCCTCGTCCTTCAAAGAGGCATAAAGCAAAGCGGCCGCTTCATGGGAGTATTCGAAGGCTTCGCTCTCGAGGGGGGAAGAAGCCTCCTTCATCCCCTTGGTCAGAAGGAAGGGCGAGACGAAGCACTCCCCCGTCGGCCCGTTTTTCTTGAAGGAGACGTAATCGAGGGAAGGACTTTTTAGGAAGGAGGAGAGGTCTTGCTCCTCCTCCTTCGCGTCGTCGATGGAGGCGAACTGGCCGATCAATTTCTTCTCCTCGTCGCTTAAATAGGCGTCGTCCCGGTGGCGGCGCGGCGCTTGCCCCTCCGAAAAGTTGAGGAGGATGACGTGCGAAGCATTCGGCGAATAGGGGGCGAAGAAGGAGGAGAGGACATGCACCACTTTCCTTGGGTGGGGCAGCTGCTCCTTCATCCCCTTGAGGAAACTCGCGTACAGCTTCTTTTGCTCCCTTAGCGGCAAAGAGGGGATCCGATAGGCGTAGGCCATCTCGAGGATGGCGGAGGCGTTTGCCTCCTCCCCGTGCGCCTCTTGGAAGGCGTGCACCGCATCCTCCCAGCTCACGCCCGCTACATTGAAAGCGCCCAAAAAGGCCTGGGAGAGGGGCAAATCGAAGAGCCGCTTGGCGGCGAAGGGCTCCACCCGGAAGCCATAGGCGTGCTCAAAGTCGGGGATGAGGAGGGCATAGGATTCGTCTAGCCCCGCGAAGTAAATGTCATCGATGTCGACGCCTTTTTGGAGCAAATGGGCCGCGTAGTTAAACGCCGCGTGGAGCTCCGCGGTGGCCGTCGGATAGACGTGCACTTCGGGGAAATCCGCCCTTTCTTCCTCGTAAATGGCGTCGGGGGCGACGCTATGGAAGCCAGGCAATTTGTCGAGGGCGCTCGCCGCCCTATGCCAGCTGGCGTAGGCGCGAGAGATGTAGATGTTGCGCTCTAGCCCCCTTTGGAGGTACGGCGTCCTCCAGATGAGATTCTGGGAGAGAAGCTCATCCCGCAGGGCGCATAGCCGCTTGAGCTTCTCGGTGTATCCGGGCTTTTCCTTCCCCGGATCGGGGAGGAGGCAGATTGCGGAAAGTTCCTCCTCCGCCACGTCAAGCGAGGCGTCGCCGATTACGCCACCCTGTTCCCGCGCGTGCTTTTCGAGGAGGTAGGCGAGCGCGCGGTCGTCGTTCTGGTAAAGGAAAAGCTCAGCGAAGCCCTCGCGGTCGATCAGCGAGAAGTCCTGCGCGGGGTACTCCCTCCGATAGGCGTAGTAACGCCCCCACTCGGCGCGCGGGGCCACGATGAGGGCCCCGTCGTACATCCTTTTGAAATCCATTTTGTCCATGCGCGGAAAAGAAATGCTTCAGGAGCCCTTCCCCGGCTTGAAGGCCATGGTCGCGCGCACCGCGCACTGCCAGCCCTGATAAAGCCGCTCGGCCTCTTCCGGGGCGAGCTGGGGGGAGTAGATCTTCTGAATCGAGTGGTTGGAGAGGATGTCGGCTTTATCCTTCCAGAAGCCGCATCCAAGCCCGGCGAGGTAGCCCGCGCCGAGGGCGGTCGTCTCCAAGAAGCGCGGCAGGCGGACCTCCCTCTGGAGGAGGTCGGCTTGGAACTGCATGAGCAAAGAGTTGGCCGAAGCGCCCCCATCGACGCGGAGGGCCCCGACGTCGAGGCCGGTCTCCCGCTCCATGGCCTTGATGACGTCCATGGACTGATAGGCGATGGAAAGCAAGGTCGCCCGCACGATGTGGTCGCGGTTGGCCCCGCGGGTCAAGCCGAAGATCGCCCCGCGCGCCTCATCGTCCCAATAGGGGGTTCCCAAACCGACGAAGGAGGGCACGACGTAAACCCCCGCGGTGTCCTTCACGCGGGCGGCGGAGGTCTCAGATTCTTCGCTCGTGCGGATGAGCTGCAGCTCGTCGCGGAGCCACTGCACGATCGCCCCGCCCATGAAGACGGAGCCCTCCAACGCATAGGTGGTGAGGCCGTTTTCCTGCCACGCGACGGTGGTGAGCAGGCCCTGCTTCGAAAGGATCGGCTTCTGCCCGATGTTCATGAGCATGAAGCAGCCGGTGCCGTAGGTGTTCTTCGAGTCGCCTTCGTGGAAGCAGCATTGGCCAAACAAGGCGCTTTGCTGGTCGCCGGCCATCCCCGTCACGTGGACCCCGCCGGGGAAGAAGCTCGCCTCGCCGAAGTCGGCGCAGTTCTCCTTCACTTCCGGGAGCATGCAGCGCGGGATATTCCAAAGGCGGAGCAAATCGTCGTCCCAATCCATCTTGAAGATGTTGTAGAGCATCGTGCGCGAAGCGTTGGATACGTCGGTGGCGTGCGCCTTGCCGCGGCTCATGTTGTAAAGCAGCCACGAATCGATCGTGCCGAAGAGCAACTCCCCCGCTTCCGCCCGCCTTTGCCCATCGGGGATGCGGTCGAGGATGAAGCGGATCTTGGAGGCGCTGAAATAGGGGTTCATGCGGAGCCCCGTCCGCGCTTGGATGAAGTCGCTCTTCTCGGCCATCGCGTCGCAGTAGCTCTGGGTTTGCTTGGACTGCCACACGATCGCCGGGTAGACGCTCACGCCGGTCCGCTTGTCCCAGATGACCGTGCTCTCGCGCTGGTTGGTGATGCCGAAGGCGGCGATGTCGTCCACCGTGAGGCGGGAGACGACGAGGAGCTCGTTGATGACGTCAATCACCGAAATCCAGATCTTCTGGGGGTCGGCTTCGACCCAGCCAAGCTGGGGGAAGAGGCAGTCGACGGCCCGCTGGGCCTTGGCCACGGGCTCGCCATTCTCGTCGATCAAAATCGCGCGCGTGCTGGTCGTGCCTTGGTCGATCGAGATGATGTATTTTTTGTCCATGCGAAAATATTAAATCTTTCCCCCTGTGGGAGAAAGACGAAAAAAAGGGAGGCAAAGCCTCCCCCTTTTCTTTTTTGGGCTTATTTCCTTCCGTTGGCGTAGAAGGCCTCGATGTCCGCGGGGGACTCGAAGATGGCCTCCGTGAGGCGCTCGCAGCCGTTTGAGGTGATGAGCAGATCGTCCTCGACGCGGATGCCGATGCCGCGGTCGGCCATGTAAAGGCCCGGCTCGTCGCTGATGACCATGCCGGCCACGAGCGGGATGTTGTAATAGTCCTTGTCGCGCCCGGCGTAGCGCTTCCCCGGCTCGGGGTCGACCTCGCTATAGATCGGGTCGTGGGTGTCGAGGCCGATGGAGTGGGACACGTGGTGGAAATAGTAGTTCACGATGTCCTCCTTCCGGTTGATGAGGCCCTTGGTGTAGCACTCGCTGGCCAAATATTCGATCGTGTGGTCGTTTAGCTCTCCCAAGGTGACGCCCGGGCGGGCGAAGGAGGCGACGGCTTGGTTGCAGCCCAAGACGATCTCGTACACCGTCCTTTGGAAGTCGCTGTAGGTGCCGCTGGAGGGGATGGTCCTCGTCACGTCGGCGCAGTAGAGGCCGTTCCTCGCCCCCAGATCCATGAGGATCAAATCGCCGAGCTTCACCTCGTCGAGCGGGGTCGGGTAATGGAGGCACGCCCCATGGGCGCCGCTGGCCATGATGGTCGGGAAGGCGAGCCCCTGGTAGGCGGAGTTGTCGTTGACGATGCGGAGGAATTCATCGGCCAGTTCGTATTCCTTCACCCCAACCCTGGCTTTGGCCATCACGCCCAAGATGCCGAGCTTGGTGATGCGGATGGCTTCGCGAAGTTCGGCGATCTCAGCTTCGCTTTTCACCATGCGGAGGCGGACGATCAGGGGATAGCAGTCGCGAATCTGCACGTCGTAGGCGATGCTCATGGCGCGGGAGAAGTCATCGATCGACCCGCCCTCCGCGTTGACCTTCTGCTCCTCTTCGAGGTCCAAATAAAGGGTATGCACCTTGCCGAATTGGGCGTCGTCGGCGTCCAAAATCCCCTTGAGCTTAGCCTCGAGGGCGTTGGAGGCGCCGACCAAGACGTTGTTGACCCCCGAGGAGGCGCGGGCCTCGAGCGGGGTGAGCTTGCGGCCGTACCACTTCTCTTTGACGGGGTCGAAGTCCGAGATGAAGAGGAAGGCCTCGCGGTCCCCCGGCACCTTGACGAGCAAGAGGGCGCTGTCCTCCTGCTGGATACCCGTCAGGTAATAGAAATTGCGGTTCACCTCGAAAGGATAAGTCTCGTCGGCGCTCGACTTCTTCGCCAGCCCGGAGAACACCACGAGGGCGCTCCCCTCCGCCATCTTCTCGAAAACCTTCTCGCGCCGAGACGCGTATTCGTTCGCGCTGATCATTCCTTGATTTCCTCCCATTGCTTCTTCTCCCCCAAGGGGACGAGCGCGCCCCCCGCTCGCAAGAAGGGGGCGAATGCCGACGCCATTGTAGCATCCCCCAGGATTTCCGCCTCGACTTCTTCCCCATAGCGGGGGCTCAAAATGCGGTATCCCCGCCTCAAGGCGACCGACTTCCACTGCTCGTAAAGGGAATAGCTCAGGCGGATGCGGTAGGACTTGTAGGTGCGAAGGACGAGGTACTCGGCGTGAGCGATGGCCTGCTCGGAGGCGGACAAAAAGCTGCGTCTTAGCCGCGGTATGCCGAGCTTCCTCCCGCCGAAGTAGCGGGCGACCACCAAAAGGGCGCAGTCGATCCCCCGCTCCTCCAAAAGGGCGAGCATCGGCCTCCCAGCGCTTCCGCCAGGCTCGCCGTCGTCGGAGCTTTTTCTCGTCTCCCCCGCCAAGAGGGCGTAGGGGTAGTGGTCGGCTTTGGGCGAGGAGGCTTTCGCCGCCTCATAAAGCGTTTCGAAAGAAGCCCCCTCGCGAAAGGGGAAAAGATGGGCGACGAAGCGGGAGGAGAGCACCTCCTCCTCGCCGAGGGCTTCTTGCTTTGGGCTTTTGGGGTCCATACCTTTTAAGGATAAAACAAAATCTCTTTTCGGTGGCGGTGAGGTGTTATAGTTTCCCCATGGGAATGCGTCAGTACTTTTCTTACACCAAATGCGAACGGTGCGGCCATAAGCACGACCTCATGGCGCGCAGCTGCCCCGTCTGCGGCGAGCCTAACGCCAAGCGCCCGGCGGATAGCAAGCACTTCGACCACGACGCCCAGTTCGGCTTCCTCAAAGAGCTTTTGCTTTGGCTCGTGGGCTGGGCGGGGTTCAATCTGCTCGGCCTCATCGTCTCGCTCATCGCCCAGTTCGGCTTCCGCGCCTCCTGGACGAGTGCCCACCCAGGCGCCACAGCGGAGGCCCTCAAAGCGGCTTTGACCGAATACATCCACGGCAACTCCTATGCGATGATCGCCAACGGCGTCTCCTACGCGATCCTTTTCCTCCTTTTGGTCTTCGCCATCATCGGGCGGGATTACCGCGAACTGCTGCGGCCTTGGCGGAACTGGCGGACCTACGCCGCCGGAGCGGTCACCTTCGCGGCGTTGATGGTGGTCAGCGTGGCCTGGGGCAGCCTCTCCCAGATGATCGCGAACGCCAACCACCTCAACATAGACGTGAACCGCAACCAGTCGACGCTGAATTCCATGATCCCCACCTACCCCATCCTCTGCCTCATCCTCTTTGGGATCATCGGCCCGATTTGCGAGGAACTCACGTATCGGGCGGGGTTATTCAGCTTTTTGAAGCGCCTTAGCCCCTGGGTGGCCTTCGTCGGGGTCCCCCTCATCTTCGGCTTCATCCACTTCGACTGGGATGGGGTGCTCTTCGGGGCCTCCTCCTTCGCTTCGATGAACGAATACCGCGCCTATTGCGCCAACGAGTGCCTCAACATCGTGGACTACGTCCTCGCGGGGCTGGTGCTTTCCCTCTCCTATCACTTCTTCGGGCTTGGCGCCTCCACCTTCGCCCACGTCTTGAACAACTTATACGCGGTGATCGCCTCGCTGATGCTGGCGAATTCGGACCCCGCCACGTCGTCTTCCTCTTTGCTCTCCATCGCCCATTGGCTCGCCCTATAACCCCCATGATGACGAAAAGGCGCCTTTTCCTGAACTCCTTCGCCCTCCACGTGATCGCGATGCTTTTGATGACACTGGATCACATCGGCTTGATGATGGTAAGCGCCAACGAAAGCGGGAAGCTCGGCGTGATGGGCGGCGCGATTTGGTGGTGTGGCGACTCCTTCCGCGCGATGGGGAGATTATCCTTCCCATTATTCCTCTTCCTCCTCGCGGAGGGGATGTGGCACACCCACAATAAGCACAAATACACCGCCTTCATCGCTTTGGAGGCCGCGATCATGCTCGGCGGGGAGGCGCTTTACGTCCACTTCGCCAAGGCCCCCATCGCCCTGCAGAGCAACCCCTTCTTGGATTTGGCCTTATGCCTCATCGCGATGTACGCCCTGAGCTTCCTCTTTGAGAAGGGGGCGAAGAAGCTATTCGCTCTGCTCCTCCTCGTCCCCATCGCCTACATGGCCCTCTCCTTCTACTTCGATTACTACGAGGCGGCCTACGACTACACGGTCTGCGCCTTCCCGGGATACGTGAGAAGCGGCTATGGCTTCTTGGGGCTATTCTGGGCGATCGGCTTCTACTTCTCCCGCCCGATGGCCAAATTCTTCGGGAAGAAGTACGCGGAGAAGATGGGCCTATCCCCCGAATTCTTCTACACCCAAGCCGACTTCCAAGAGCTTTACAACATCATCGCGATGGCCTTCTTGGTCCTCATCACCCTCGCCCTCTGGGCCTGTAGTGGCATCGGAGCCGGCGATGGGAAGTACCAAGGAAATGGCCCCTACGACGTCTACAACATGTCGCAGGAGGCCTGGGCGGTGCTCGCCGCCCCCATTATTTACGCCTATAACGGGAAGAAGGGCTACGACTCCCGTTGGTGGAAGGCGTTCCGTTATCTTTATTTCCCGGTGCATCTCGTTATCCTTTACGCCATCTTTTCCGTATACTTGGGTTGATTTAGGAGGTTTACCCCATGCTGAAAGAAATCCACTCCGCCGCCGAATTCGATGAAGCTATCCCCCATGGAAAGGTGCTCGTCGACTTCAACGCCACTTGGTGCGGCCCCTGCCAGATGCTGAAGCCCAGCGTCGAGGCTTTGGGCAAGAGGAGCGACATCACCGTCCTCTCCGTCGACGTCGACGAGAACCCGGATCTCGCTTCCCGTTATGGCGTCTCCGCCATCCCGACCCTCTTCCTCTTCGAAGAAGGCAAGGAAAAGGACACCGCCGTCGGCTTCTTGCCGGAGCCTAGGCTCAAAGCGTTCGCCAAGATTGACTAAAAAAAGAGAAAGGGAACGGGCGGCTCACGCCGTCCGTTTTTCTTTGCCCCCAAAAAGACGACCAAAATCAAAAATACGCAATCCAAGGCATATTTTCGTGCCATTCTCCCTTGACTAGGCTAGAATAAGCGAATATTGGAGAAAGCCATGGAAGAACATTATTTCGGCGCAATGCTCGACTGCTCACGCAACGGCGTGATGCGCCCCGAGCAGGTCAAGCGCTTCGCTTCAATCCTTCGTCGCTTCGGCTACAACGCCCTCCTCCTTTACACGGAGGACACCTACGAAATCGAGGGCGAGCCCTTCTTCGGCTACATGCGTGGCCGTTACAGCATCGCCGAGCTTCAAGACATCGACGATTACTGCGCCTCCATCGGGGTGGAGCTCATCCCCTGCATCCAAGTGCTGGCCCACCTCCGCCAGATCTTCCGCTGGCCGCCCTACCGCGACATCCACGACATCGACGACATCATGCTGGTCGACGAGAAGAAGAGCGAGGAGCTCATCGAGAAGATGATCCGCTCGTGCCGGAAGGCCTTCCGGAGCCATCACATCCAACTTGGCATGGATGAGGCGGGCCACCTCGGAAGGGGGAAACACCAAGATCTCTTCGGGGCCGAGGGGGCCTCGGACATCCTGCTCCGCCACATCAACCGGGTCACGGAGATCGCCGCCCGTTACGACTTCAAGCCCCTGATGTGGGCCGACATGTTCTATAAGCTCGCCAACCACGGCCAATATTTCGGCCACAACATCGTCTTCCACCAGGACGTCCGCGACAAGCTCCCCAAAGAGATGCACCTAGTCTATTGGGACTATTACCAAACCGACGGCAAGATGTACACCGACATGATGAAGTCGGGGAAGACGCTTGACCCCGAGCTTTGGTATGCGGGCGGCGCCTGGACGTGGATGGGCTTCGTGCCGCAGAACCGCTTCTCCCTCAAAACCCAGCGCCTTGCCATGAAGGCGGCCCGCGAGCAGGACATCCATAACGTCCTCATCACCTGCTGGGGGGACGATGGGGCCGAATGCAACTTCTTCTCCGTCTTGCCGACGCTTTTCGCCTGCCGCAAGTTCTACGAGGGGGAGACGAACATGGGCAAAATCGCCGAGGAGTTCCAGCGAATCACCGGCGAATCGTTCCGGGCCTTCCTCCATTTGGACGACCCCAACCTCATCGCCCATTCTCCGATCTGCGCCGCCAATCCCTCGCGCTGGGCCCTCTACAACGACCCCTTCCTCCGTTTGCTCGACACGCGCGTGCAGCCCGAAGGCGCCGCCGACTACAAGAAGGTGACGAGACGGCTCCGCTACTACGCCAAGCACACCGCTTATCCCAAACTGTTCGACATGGAGGCCAAATTATCCGACTTCCTCTCCATCAAATACGATTTGGGCGTCCGCACGAAGAAGGCTTACGACGAAGGGAAGGAAGCCGTATCCGCCATCCTCCCCGACTACCGCCTCGCCCAAAAGAAGCTGAAGATCTTCTTCGAGGCCTACCGCGATCTTTGGCTGGAGGAGAACAAGCCCTTTGGCTGGGAGGTGCAGGCCCAGCGGATCGGCGGCGTCTTATTGCGCCTAAAGGATTGCGAAGACCGGCTGTCCGACTTCGCCGCGGGGAAGATCGACCGCATCGACGAATTGGACGCGAAGGTCCATGACCTCGACGAGGGGACGCCCGGGGAGCACAATAAGACCGGAACGTTCCAGAATTGGCGCGACACCGTCACCGCCTCCGTCATCTGACCCCTTCTTCTTTCACGAATCAATCGCACGATTTGGCTTTTCCCACCGCTTTTTCTGGTTGGAAGAGCGTTTCCCGTGTGCTATAGTTGCGACTACGCGGACCATTGGTGTAGCGGTCTAACATGTCTCCCTGTCACGGAGAAGATCACGAGTTCGAATCTCGTATGGTCCGCCAGAAGCAAGCGCAGGTGTAGTTTAGTGGTAGAACACCACCCCTCCAAGGTGGTCATGCGGGTTCGATTCCCGTCACCTGCTCCAGAGAAAAAAGAAACACCGACGAACTCGGTGCTTTTTTGTTGCTTCGTTTGAAGAAAACGGTAAGGGGGGGCGAGAGGAGACGCTTAAGGCGGCTCCATCGAAGAACATCCTCTCCCCTTTTCCTTTCTCCCAGAAAGGGGAAGGGGCATAATAGCGGGGATGAAGCGGATTGGCCATTTCTTCCAAAAGCACATCGTAAGCTGGCTTTTGTTGGCCCTGCAGGTGATTTTGCTCTCCCTGAAGTTAGCGAAAGTCATCCCTTGGCCCTGGTGGGAGGTGCTGATCCCCCTGTACGGGATCGCCCTATGGTGGATCGTCATGTTTTCCATCGGCGTGGTCTTAACGAAAAGGGACGAGAAGAAAGAAGGGAAGCAAGATGAAAAATAGGCACGTTAAGCCCCTGTTGTTGTTGGCCTTTTTGCTGACCCTGCCCTCTTGCCAGAAGCGCATTTCTAACGATAGTTCGAACGGCGTTCCCGCGTCTTTTTCTTCGATACCCTCCGCTTCCTCTTCCCCCAAAGGAAGCGACCCCTCCAATTCAAGTTCGCCCTCTTCTCAGGGAAAATCCTCCGCGGCCCCCTCTTCTTCGGCTAGCCCCGCTTCCGCCTCGGCTTCGCCTTCTTCTTCCTCGAAAGAATCGACCTCTTCCTATGTTCCCGTCACCTCGGAGGATCCCGTCCTCGCGAAATACTACGCCGGCGTGAAGGATAGCCTAAGCGGGCAAAGCCTTTTGGAGAGCTTGGAAAACTGCCTGAAGAACCACCAAAGCAAGCTAAAGCCCGTGGGATATAACGGGATGAAGAGCTACTTGGCCAAGACGGACGCCGACCCAGTGAGCAAAAAGATCATCGGCTTCTACGACGGCACCCTCGTCGGGCCTTCCTGGGACAGCGGCAAGACGTGGAACCGGGAGCACGTATGGCCCAAATCCCGCGGCGGCGACATCGCCGAGGGCGACCCCCACATGGTCCGCCCGGCCGCGGTGAAGACCAACGGGGACCGCGGCAACGCCTTCTTCGGCGTCGAAGGGGGAGCCTACGACCCCGGGCAATACGAGGTGACTTACCGGGGCGATGCCTCGCGCATCATCCTTTACTGCGCCGTCCGCTTCCATAGCCAAGGCTTAAGCTTGGCCAGCAAAAACGACGACAAAGCCGCCAACAAGACCATGGGCAACCTCAAAAAGCTGCTCGAGTGGAACCGGGAATACCCCGTCTCCGAGAGGGAGAAGAGGCGGAATGAGGTCATCGCGGAGGACTACGATCTCCGCAACCCCTTCATCGACCGCCCGGAATACGCCGACAAAATCTGGGGAGGAATCGCATGAAGTCCATCATCGTCGCCACCAATAACCCCGGCAAGGCGAGGGAATATCGGGAGATGCTCTCCCCGCTCGGATACGAAGTTTTGACGCCGCGTGAGCTCGGCGTCTCCAGCGACCCCGAGGAAACGGGGAAGACGTATCGGGAGAACAGCCTCATCAAGGCGAGGTCGCTCCGCCATCTCGTGCCTCACCCCGTCATCGCCGACGACTCGGGCTTCGAGGTCGAGGCGCTAGGCGGCTTCCCCGGGCTTTTCACCGCCCGCTTCGCCCATTCCTTCGGGGACGATTACCAAAAAGCCGGGCTCGCCCTGAATGAGAAATTGGGGAATAACCCGAACCGGAAGGCCCGCTTCGTCTGCTGCATCTGCCTTTTGAAGGAAGAAGGCGGAGAGCCCCTCTACTTTGAGGGCGAATGTCAGGGCACTCTCCTCCCCCAGATGGTCGGCAAGGGGGGATTTGGCTACGATCCCTTCTTCCATAGCAATGAAATCGACCAAGACTTCGGGGCGATCTCCGACGAAGAGAAAAACGCGGTGTCCCACCGCGGCAAAGCCCTCCAGAAGCTGCTTTCCTATTTACGCGAGGAAGCTAAGCAATAAGGAAGAGGCGATCAGCCCCACCCCCAACAAATACGTCAGCATGATATAGAACTCGCATCGCTTGATCCTTTTGACGTAGTTCCTCGCCGTGATCATGAGGTCGCTTAGGAGGAAAAAGAGGGCGCCCATGGCAAGGTAAAGCCCATAACGCACCCCCACCGCCCCGGTGAAGAGGAAGCCAAGGGCCATCAAAGAGGCGAGGGTGGCGAGGTAGAAGGATCCGCTTAGCCCAAGGGGGAGCGAATGGGTCACGCGGCGCACGGGGAAGAAGAAGCCAAGCCAGAAAACGAGATATAGTCCGCCCCAAATGGCCAAATAGAAGATGGGGAAAAGGCCATAGTAGAGCCAAATCGCCTCGGCGAGATAGGCGAAGTGGCCAAAGAGGAAGAAGACGGCCCCAATGACGAAGAGCTTGTCCCCCTTTTCGTCCACGGCGAGCAAGACGTCCCCCGCCATGTCGAGGAGCAGCCCCACATACAAGGGGATAAGTTTCGTGCTCGGGGAAAGGAATACGAGCGAGAGAAAAAGGAGAAAGAGGCAGAACGGCTTAACGATTTTCCGCGCCTTTTCCTTCAAAAGGAAGGCCAGGATGAGCTCTGCGAAGCTGACGGAGAGGAAAAACAGAAAAAGGATTAAGCCCGCTAAGGGCAGGGAAAAGACGTCGACGCGGGGCATCAATCCTCCTTCTTCTCCGAAGAGGAGGCTTGGGGCTTCTCCCCTTCGCGGCGCCTCTTCTCCAGTTGTCGCTTCGCCTTCCTTTCGGCGCGTTTGCGGTGATAGATGGCCAAGAAGCCATTCTTCTCGTCGCCCTGATCGGCGATGGCCGCGGCGAAGTCTTGGTCATTCCCGCGGAAGGGGAAGATGAGGTGGAGGCGCTGGGCGTTCTTCTTGCGCCGCTCCGCCAAGGAGAATTTGAGCAAATCCCAGTTGACCGCGAGGGGTTTGGTCTTCTCCGAAAGGGTCTTCATGACGCGCTGAACCTTGTTGACAATCTGGAAGCTGTAGACGCAGTCGGCGAACAAGATGCCAAAGCCAAGCCCCAAGGCGACCAGCCATGGGTAGATGAAGGAGATGCTCGACATGACCATCTTGTCGAAGGGGCCGCGCAGGAAAAACAGATATAGGGCGGCGATAATCACCCAGAACGCGCTGAATAGGGGGCAGATCAGTCCCATGATGTTGCCGGGCTGGCTGCTGTAATCCCAAAGTTTCACCTTAAGGCCTTTGATGAAGATCAACCCCGCGATGAACTCGACGAGCGTCATCGCCGCGCCTTCGATGATCACCCAAAGCAGGTGATTGGCCCAGGCGAGGGGGACCATCGTCGGCTCAGAGACCGACATCAGGAACAAGATGGCGTTCCCAAAGCCGTATAGAGGCAAAAAAGGCCCCTGCAGAAAGCCGGGGTTGACCCACTTATGCTGGCTGACGAAGCGGCGGAAGAGGAGCTCGATGGTCCATCCGACGACCCCGCCGATCAAAAAGAGGACAGCCAAGGTGTAAATCCAATAGCCCCACCAGGCCAAATGCCCCGGCGTCATGCCATTGCTATCCAAAAAACCGCGAAATTCGCTTCCCATATTGGCTCCATTTTAAAGGAAGGGCTCCAAAAAGCGAAGAAGGTTATAATGAAAGGGAGGTAGATTATGGAAACAACGCAGAAGCGCAGGCTTTCTTTCAAGGATTACCTTGGCCTAATTTTGGTGGGCTTCGCCGGGCAGATCGCCTGGGCGATCGAGAACAACTACATCAACCTTTGGGTGTACAGCCAGGCACCCGACGCCAAATACATCACCTGGATGACCTCCGCCAGCGCCGCCGTGGCCACCTTGACCACCTTCTTCATGGGCGTGCTGAGCGACCGCCTCGGCAAGCGGAAGATCTTCGTCTCGGCCGGCTACTGCATCTGGGGCGTCAGCGTCTTCCTCTTCGGCGTCATGAGCTACCGCAACATGGCGAGCCTCTTCGCCGGGGGCATCCTCCTCGCGGTTGGTTTGGCCAACACGATCGTCGACTGCATCATGACCTTCTTCGGCTCCACGGCCAACGACGCCTGCTTCAACGCCTTCGTCACCGACGTCACGGAGGAGAAAAAGCGCGCCTTGGTCGAGTCGATTTTGTCCGTCCTCCCCTTATTGGCCTTAGGCGGGATGATGCTCGTTGGCCTCGCACTAGGCGTCCCGGGCGCCATCCAAGAGGGGGAGAGCCAAGCCGCCTATGCCGAGCGGATCGAGAAGCCATGGTTCCTCTTCTTCCTGATTTTGGGCGCCTTCGTCACCGCGATTGGGGCCCTCTCGTTCTTCCTTTTGCCCAAAGACGAGGCCAAGCCGAACCGCGATGAGCCTTACTTCAAGGCGCTGATTTACGGCTTTCGGCCCTCTTCCGTCAAAAAGCAGCCCCTCTTCTACATCACGTTGCTCGCCTTCCTCTTCTTCAACGTCGCCATCGACGCCTTCCTCCCCTACTATATGGTCTACCTCCAGAACCCAGCCTCTTCGGGCGGGCTTGGCTTCTCCGGCAACACCTTCTATGCGGGGATGGGCATTATGATGGGCATTTCCAGCGTATTGGTCATCCTCTTCGGCGCCTTCATGGAGAAAATCGGCAAGATGAAATTGCTCCTCCCGGCCATCCTCTTGCTTTCAGGAGGGGCGCTCGGGCTATATTTCTCCAAAAGCTTCGCCGCGGTTGCGACGATGGGGACGATCCTCATGTTTGGCTACTTGCTTGGCACCGCCATCTTGGGGGCCGAGCTCCGCTCGTTGACCCCAAAGGACGAGGTCGGCGAATTCCAAGGGGTGCGCATGGTGTTCACCGTCATGCTCCCGATGATTTTGGGCAGCAACTTGAGCCTTCTCTTCTTCCAAAGCCAGGCCAAGGACGAAATCACCGGCAGCGCCTCCTCCCCCGACCGCAGCATGTTCTTGGTCGCCCTCGTGGCGGCCCTCCTTTCCTTAGGCCCCGCCATCTGGCTCCTCGTCGCGGAGAGGAAAAAGCGGCCTCTAGCGCAAAGCAAGAGGATTAACTAGCCATGGCGAAGAAGGAATATCGAAACGCGGCCCGCTCCAAAGCGAAGATCCGGTCCGCCTTCAGCGCCCTTTTGGAGCAGGGAAAAGACCCCGAGAAGATCACCGTCTCCGAGCTCGTCAAGGAGGCGGGGGTGAACCGCGGCACCTTCTATAACCACTATCGCAGCATCGAAGAGGTGAGCGAGGACGTCGAAAGCGCCCTTCGCGAAGAGCTTGCCGCCCTCTTTTCCCGAATCGGGGACGGCACCCACAGCAAGGAATCGATCCTCCGCTCGCTGACCCTTTATTTCGCCAAGAAAGAAGGGCGGTTCTCCTCGCTTTGCCGCTACTCCCCCCATCGGGGGTTCTGGCTGATCCGCAGGGATTTGGCGGACGCGCTTTCGAAGCGCAGGGAACAAATCGGCCTTCCTCCGATGGATCCCCTCCGCGCCTCCTTCTTGGTGGATGGCATCGTCGGGCTATACGTCGAGTATTTCTCCGGCCTCCTCCCCCACGCGTCGCTTTCTTCCTTGGAAAAGGCGGCGCTTCTCGCGTGGGAAGAGTTCGAGCGAGCCCCTGCCCCCGCCGTGGTATAATGCGGCCCATGGAAAGAAAAGACGTCGTGCTCCGGGCTCTCACGAAAAACGAAGAGGCCCGCATTTTGGTGATTGAAAGCACCGCTTTGGTCGAACAAAGCAGGCTCACCCACCACTCCTCCCCTTTGGCCTCCGTCGCCTTGGGGCGCGCCTTGACCGCCGCCTCGATGATGGGCTTACTCAACAAGGGCGAGGGGGATCAGGTTTCCCTCCAAATCCGCGGGGACGGCCCCCTCAAATCGCTTTTGGCGGTGGCCACCCCGGAAGGAAAGGCGAAGGGGTGCGCGGGGAATAACCAGGCCGCCCTCCCCTCGGCTTACCCCAACCCCTTATCCGTCGGCGCGGGGATTGGGCGGGGAAGCTTGACCGTCATCCGCGACATGGGGCTCAAGGAGCCCTACCTCTCCACGATCGATTTGGTCGACGGGGAGATCAGCGACGATTTAGCCTATTACTACGCGCAGAGCGAGCAAGTCAAAAGCGCCATCGGCCTCGGGGTCAACCTCAATCCCGATGGCAGCGTCCGCTTCGCCGGGGGATTTTTGATTCAGCTGCTCCCCCAGGCAAGCGAGGCCACCATAAAGGCGATCGAAGCCAATCTAAAAGCCATGCCTTCGCTCGAAGAGGCGACCAAATCCTATGGGCCGGAAGGCCTTCTCGCCAGCCTTACGAACGGCCTAGAATTCCAAATCCTTTCGCAAGTGGAGCCGAAGCTCGTCTGCAACTGCTCTCACGAAAGAGGGGAGAGAATCCTACTTTCCTTGGGGAAAGAGGAGCTCTCCAAGATGGCTGAGGAGGGGCAAGAGGTGAAACTTCACTGCTCCTTCTGCGAAAAGGATTACGCCTACACCCCGGAAGAGATCAAAAAACTCGCCGCGGGGCTGGGGCGATGAGGATTTGCCTTATTGCGGCCATTTGGGCCTGAGAGTATAGTTAGCAATTGCTAGGAGTCAGTCTATTCCATGAGAAACAAAAGCAATATCTTCGTTGGCATCGTGAGCGCCATCTTCGCCTTCGTGGCGACCATGGTCCTCTTCGCCGACATGTTCACCGCCACCTATGGCGGGCAGAAATACGGCAAGGAGTACGGAACCGGCTATCAAGTCATGTTCGGCTTGGAGCAGGGCAAGAGCCTCAACGGCGTCCCCCTCCTCGTCATGGCCTTCGTCTTCCTCTGCGTGGCCTTCGCCCTATTAATTGTCGCCGCCATCATGGCGGGTAAGGTGCAGGGACTGGTGTTCGCCGTCTCCGCCCTCCTCCTCATCGCGGCCGGCGTCCTCTTCCTCTTCAGCGTCAGCCTCTTCGACTCCGCGAATAAGTCCATCATCGACGCCTCCGGCACCTACCACGTAGACGAGCTTTCCCTGGGGGCCGCGCCGATCTCCTGCGCGGTGTTCGCCCTCCTCGGCGGCGTGCTCAGCCTCTATGGCGCCTACAGCGCCTTCAAGGCCTAATCGAAAAAAGACAAAACGCAAAAGGACGGGATGCGGAATCCCGCCCTTTTGCTTTTGCGTCCCCCTACCGCTCAAGCCTTGTTGTTCTCGGGGTGGATGAAGGATTCAATCTCCCCGTAATCGATCCCGAGGGCGACCGAGAGCTCGCCATAAAGGATCGGCGTCGCCCGATTGACGAACTGCTGATCCATCGTGTTTAGCTTGCCATCCCTTTCCTTGCGCTGGAGGATTCCTTCCAACAGTCGGGGAAGGAGGGTGACGTTGCCCGCGCGGAGGGCCTCCGCGTAGATGTCCTTCCTCTTTTTGGCGTCCTTCTCGTAAAGGTCGCCGCTCCTGGGCCAGCAAGAGAGCAGATCCTCCGCCTCCTCCCGCGTCATGACGGGGGAAAGCGAGGCGTCGTTGCTCACGGGCACGCGGATGATGGTGCCCTTCTCATCCCCAAATAATGGGGTGATGACGTAATAAAGCGGCGCGCCCTCGTCCGAGGAGAGAGCGTTGATCGCCTGAATGCGGCAGACCCCCGAGCTCCGATGGTCTACCAATTGATTGACCTTGTACATTTCCCCTGCCCCCTAATGAATGAATCCCCTTTCTTCTGACAGCCGTCCCTGCGGCGGTCATCGGTAAAAACTTATTGAATTATACCACGTTTTGTCGCAATTTCATCAAGTCTTCTCCATTTTGTAGTTATTGGGTTATTTGTTTCTAGGTATTTATTGGGTTACTTGTTTCTACCTATCCATCCCCCATGGGGGATCTCTTTATTGGGTTATTTGTTTCCACCTAAATCCC